>Ga0222668_1000295_pt1 | contig 35197 bp, 26 predicted proteins | sample AntAcemetagen728_FD_179823 | JGI IMG/M metagenome (GOLD analysis project Ga0222668, IMG submission 179823) | Saline water microbial communities from Ace Lake, Antarctica - #728 | ecosystem: Environmental > Aquatic > Non-marine Saline and Alkaline > Saline | place: Antarctica: Ace Lake...
CAGCGTCACATCGACACCCGAGAGCTGTAATGCCCCGACGGTTTCCAATGACGTAATCTTTACGCTGGCTAGTGAATCACCGTCAATATCACTGAAGTTGAAATCAGCGGCGGTGAAAGTATAAGGCGTGTCTTCATTCGTAGTAACTGTCTTATTAGTGGCTGTGGGGGCATCGTTGACGGCTGTTACATCAACGGTCAGCGTGCTGGCCGGAGATGATTCGAGCGTTCCATCACTGACTACAAACGCAAAGCTGTCGTAGGAACTACCGTTGGCATTCGCCACTGGTGTGAAAGTCAGGTTACCCGCATCCAGATCTGCTTTGCTGATGACTTGATTTAGAGTGACATCCACACCCGAGAGCTGTAATGCACCGACCGTTTCCAGTGACGTGATCTTCACGCTGGCTAGTGTGTCGCCGTCAATATCACTGAAGTTGAAGTCGGCGGCGGTGAAAGTGTAAGAGGAATCTTCGTTTGTGGTGATCGTATTACCGGAGGCCGTTGGTGTTTCGTTCACAGGCGTGACGGTTACTGAAATTGTTTGTAGATCCGTGCCACCAAATCCATCACTGACTTCTACAATCACTTCATAAACATTGTCCGTATTGCTGTCGACGGGGCTTTCATAATCGCGTGTCATTGAGAACGCCAGTACCCCAGTCGAGCTGTCAATTGTAAACGCAGCGGCATCCGTCCCCCCAGTAATCGCATAACTCAGTGTATCCAGATTTGCATCTGTGGCAGCTACCGTTGTCACGACAGTTGTGTTTTCAGGAGTGTTGACCGCAGCCGTCGCAGACCCACCATCGGAAGTAATCACAGGCGGGTTATTGACCGTGTAACTGATCTGCACATCGTCGATATATAAGTACTCAACAAATACGAGCCCCAACAGTCCTCCGTCATAGCCGGAATCGATCTCGATACGAATCTGGGTATCAGCAGCCATCCAGCTGGAGATGTCTTTACTGTAGCTACCGGTATAATCGGTCAGTTCATCCAGAACGGTCCAGGAACCACCTCCATTCTTGGAGATCTGGACTGAGAACTTATCATTGGCTTCTGTGCCGCTTGAATATGCGTCGAAGGAAAGAGTCGCATCGTGTGCGGAAGACAGATCCACTTCCCGGGTCACACTATGAGGTGCTCCGCTTTCGCCGACCATCCTCAAATCTCCTCCAATGATTCTTACATCACCATTACTGGCGCTCTGAGAACCTCCTGAAGTATCAAATTCAACCCAGTCGCCGCTCCAGTTTTGTGTGCCATGATTGTTGCCATACGATTGAGAGCTGAACTGGTCCACCATCGTTTCGGTAGCGAGAAGTCCCAGCCAGTTCTCTTGCAGCATCGTCGAAAAGATAACCGCGGTTTCTATGTTTCCTGATTTAAACTCCAGATCCCAGTCGCCGCCAAGCGCTGCTGCTCCTGTGTTATTTGTACTGGCGGCAATGTCGGCTCCGGTCAGTGTTTGAATATCCTGCAGCAGTTCCTGTCCGGAATCACTTCCTGCCAGATTGCAGCCATAAAATAGTAGATCTGTTTCAGCAGTGAATGAGTTTCCCCATGCGGTAAGTTCGTCAGAGTACTGATCGAGGTTATTTGAGCTGAGCCATGTTGCCCCTAGTTTGATGGCGTTGTCAGAACCATGAGAAACAATGTGGACCGCATCCACGTCAGTATAATATTCTAATGCTTCACTGATTTGGAGGATTCCATCCTGCTCGCTGTCCAGCAGAATAATTTCAATCTGGTGCTGTTCATCCCCTTGTGCGATCAGGTCTTCAATCAGTTGCTGGTAATTCTCTGTCGCCTCATCAATAAATATCAGTTGCAGGTTTTGCTGTAGTTCATCCGCCGATTCTGCCAGACCAAATTGCTGTAGGAGATCGCTATCTGAATCGCCAGGGCCAGAGTTTTCCTGTGGCACATCCATGACTTCAGTCGCAGTTTCAGTCGTTTCTGCGACCATCATGGCAGCGGCGCTGGTTGCGTCGGTCGCACCAGTATCGGTTGTCATGGCAGGGTCAAGAACTGCAGCAGCAATCGGTGAAGCACTTAGCATCAGTAGCTCTTCAAGCTGAGACGCATCAATGGCCTTATGGTGATCACACCAATGGACTCGCTTTCTGATCCGGTACTCAAAAGGATTCCAACACACTGCTGAGCACTTTCTATAAGGCTAAATGCGCTGCCGGGTTAAACACCAAACTACAATTTCAAAACGGTTTCCCAGTGGGGAAAGCATGCTTCAACTCGATAGAAACATATAGGTTCCATATTTATACAAGTTCGCAATTAAAAGCCTACTTAGTACAGGTTTCTTCAGAATTCATTTATTTACCTTATACTTTTGTAGGGCTAACACCTTAAATAGCTGAAAGGTGGTTAAACGTTTCAAGTTCCGCGATTTAAGGAGATGATAACGATTACAAGAACTTTTATGTCTGTGGTGAGTAAACAATGCTGGAAGCTTTTACCTCAAATGATTTCCTACGCTTATACCGAAACGGATCAATTCTCTTATTGGCCATATGGGTCAGCTCGGGCTGCGCGCTAATACCGAAGATTACTCATTCGCAGCTCCTGACTGAGAATGAACTCTCGCACTTAGGACATATCCCTCCTTCACAGAGTGGCCTGGTTGAGTCTGAGCAGGAAGCGTTCGAACAAGACACCATCTCGTTGGCAGAATACACAGAGAGCTGGGATTTCAATGCCAGCCAGAGTACCAATTCCCCAACCCAACTATTGGTTCCAGACTTCGATCAAGACTCGGAACCTATCGGAACCGTGGTCCATTCAGACGCGCAGCAATTACCCTTGACTCCGATTCATAACAAGGTCACTCTCGCCTCGCACCAAAATGAGGATCTTGATCTGGAGAACGTGTATGTGATTCCGCCGGATTTCTCGCCCTGGTGGACCAGTAGCGTTACGATGCAATTTCGTCCCGAGACGCCGCAAACCCCGGTCGATGTAAATACGCTGATCCAGGAAGCATTGATGCATTCTGCTCAGATTCGTGTGATCAGTGACGATCCCATTATCGCAGAAACGGCCATCACACAGGCCATGTCAGAATTTGATCCCAAGTTGTTTCTTGAGTCTAAATTCAACCGTATCAGTATTCCCGCCGGCAGTACTCTCGATACCGGGACGGATTTTAGTCGATTGAGAGAAAACGACTGGAGCACGAATATCGGCATTCGGCGTAAACACAGACAGGGCGGTGAATTCAAAATCTCGCAGCAATTCGGTCTGAACACCAGCAATTCGATCTTCTTCGTTCCCTCGAACCAGGGGGGGACCCAGTTAACATTGAGCTTCAATCAGCCCCTTTTGAACGGGAAGGGACAAGCATACAACGAGAGCCTGATTGTCCTGGCGGAGATCAATACAAGTATTACCTCAGATCGGACCCAGGCAGCGTTACAGGATCATCTTCTGGAAGTCACTGAAGCTTACTGGGAACTTTATTTGAACCGTGTTATCTTTTTACAGAAGCAAAAACATCTGCAAGATGGGCTCCAGATTCAGACCTATCTGGAAAAACGATACAATCTCGATTCACTCCAAAGCCAGATTGCCCGGGCACGTGCCGCTGTTGCCAGAAGAAGATCCGAATTAATCCGTATAGAAGCCGCTGTTCAGAATTCCGAAACCCGACTTCGTGCTCTGATCAATTCACCAGAACTGAGTTCCAGTCCAAATCTCGAATTGATCTCTATCCAGCAGCCAAACGACATTCGTATTCCCGTGACAGTCGAAGATGCCATGGCAACGGCAATGGAATTCCGGTCGGAAGTCGATATCGTATCTCAGGAAATCCAAGCAGCACGCGTCCGCCTGGGAGTCGCATGCAATGATCTGCTTCCGAAACTCGATCTTGTTCTGGAAACCTATTTGACGGGATTGGATGGGAACTTTAACATCTCTCAAGCGTGGGAGAATCAGTTCAGTGTGGGAGAACCAAGCTATACTGCTGGCTTTGTCTTCGAAGTACCACTGTGGAGGCAGCAGGCAAAATCGCGGCATTTCCAACGCACCGTGGAAGTACGCCGATTATTGAACAAGTTTGAATTGACGGTCGATAATTTGCGGGCTGAAGTCGAGACAGCCGTACGTTACGTCAAGACCTCTGATCGTAATTTACAGAGTCAGTACCAGTCACTGTTAGCAGCGAATGCAGATGCCGATTACCTGAAACGTCGGTGGGAGTTGCTGCCCGGCCATGATCGTTCATCCAGCTTTCTACTGGAAGATCTGATCGATGCCCAGGACCGCCGGGCAGACACGGAGCGGGCATTCGCCAAAGCCCAGGTTGATCATGTCATGAGTCTGACTAAATTGAACCGGTCCACAGGAACGATTTTGCGTCAGGAGAATGCCGAGATACCTTCGCTCAAAGAAGCATTGCAAGGAGATTTCACACCCGTTTCCAATCACAAAATGCAGTTACTTCAGAATCTCAGCGAACAATCTGATCAAGAAGGACCGGAATTGTGATACTTCGTCATCTTGGGTTTCGGCGACTGCAGCCATCCCACGACAAACAGATGTTAACGCAAATCATTAAGAGAGCCCACACTCTCGGTAAGGTGAGCGATGCAGACCTGAAGACGCAATGTCATAACCTGAAAATGCTGAGTCAGGAGCCAGGGGATGGAGTCATCGTTCGTTCTTTTGCATTGACTTATGAGTCCGTCCGACGCGTACTTGGATTAACCTACTTCCCCGAACAGATCTTGGCCGGACTGGCTATGATCCGTGGACAGATTGTAGAAATGCAAACTGGTGAAGGGAAAACCATTACAGCGGTACTCCCAGCATGCTGGTTTGCATTAACTGGTCGTGGTGTGCATGTCATGACCGTAAACGACTATCTCACAGAGCGGGATTTTAACACTTTGACCCCGGTCTACGAACGGATGGGTTTCACGGTCGCGTTGAATCAACCCGGCCTCTCTTCTGAAGCAAAACGAAACGCTTACAATGCCAACATCACCTATGGCCCCGGTTATGAATTCGGGTTTGATTATCTGCGTGATCAAGTTGCGATGTTTTCTGAAAAACGTCCCAGACTTGGCAGTCGGTTTTCCCGGTTACTTTGCGGCAACGCATCTTCTGAGCCACAACCAGTCCAGCGAGAGTATGCCGTTGCGATTGTCGATGAGGCAGACAGCGTGATGATTGATGAGGCAACCGTGCCGTTGGTCCTTTCTTCGCAGGGGGGACGCCCAGCTGATAACGCAGACGTGTATCGGGCCGCTCGACGAGTCGCTTTGTCACTCAAGGCAGATCAAGATTTCATAATAAATTATCGCACGTCTGAATTACAGTTTACAGAACAGGGCATGATCCAATTATCGACAGTCACAGATCGACTCCCCTCGGAAAGACTGGATCGTCCCTGGTCGGATTATGTCGAACAGGCACTGCGAGCTGAACTATTCTATCAGAATGACGTTCATTACGCGGTTCGCGAGAACAAAGTGCAAATAGTCGATCCCTATACCGGCCGTATTTTTACGGACAGGACCTGGCGAGACGGTTTGCATCAGGCAGTCGAAGCAAAAGAAGAGGGCACCATCACAAATGAAAGCCAGCCGATTGCCAAAATTATGCGACAGAAGTTCTTTAAGCTGTATGACGTGCTGTGTGGGATGTCGGGAACCGTTCTGCGATGCCAAAAGGAATTGAGTGAAGTTTATGGGACATCGGTTACTGTAATTCCGCCACATAAACCCTGTCAGAGGATCGATCTGCCGGCTCGTCTCTTTGTCGATCAACAGTCCAGGGAACAGGCAATTGTGCAATCGATTCTGGAACTGCACCCAACGCGACGTCCGATTCTTGTGGGAACCTCAGACATTGACACCAGCAAACGCCTCTCCCAACTGCTAAACGGTTTCCCAATTCCCCATCAGGTTCTTAACGGGTTACAGGATAAGTCAGAGGCAACGGTGATCGCGTCAGCAGGTGAACCCGGGACAATCACAATCGCAACCAATATGGCAGGACGTGGAACGGATATCAAACTGAGGCCAGAAGCAATCAAATCGGGTGGCTTACACGTCATTGCATCCGAATTTCAACTCTCTTCGAGAATTGACAAGCAGTTGACAGGGCGCGCCGCTCGAAACGGAGAACGAGGGTCCAGCCAGACTTTTGCAGCCATTGATGACCCGCTCTTCCTGCAGACTTCAGCTGACGGGATTAGCGCGTTGAAACGACGGGCGGACGTAAACGGAGAGATTTACGTCACAAATCAAACAATGAGTCGAATTACAAAAATGCAACTCAAAGCCGAATTTACTGGCATGCAGCGTCGTAAACAGCTGGTTATACATGACGACTGGCTCAGTAAGGCAGCCTGTACTGCGTCCGGTTAAATGCCACCAGTTCCTATACCATAATTGTGCCCAATGCTAAGGGGTAAGATTAGATGAACATATCACAAACATATGCCTGCATGATTTTATCAGCATCTGGCTGGTTATGCTGTATCCCGTTACCCGCTCGGGCATCGGAGATGGAAGGCTATACAGAGCCTTACCGGACCATCAGGGTTGCTACTGACGAAACAGGCATTGTTGAGAAAGTTTATATCAGTGAAGGCCAGGTTGTCGAAAAGGGCGCGCCCCTGATCAGCCTCAACAACGAAATTCAAAACGCGTTATTGGCCGTTGCTGAACAGAACATGAATGCAAAAGGCCGTCTTGAAAGCGCTAAGGCCGAACTACAGTTGAAAGAGGAACGACTCAAGATCCTGCAGTCGCTACGCTTGGAAGGTAATGCACGTCAGGAAGAACTGGATCGGGCAAAATATGAAGGGAATGTCGCAAAAGCAAACATTCAAACGGTGAAAGAGGAACTCGTTGCCCGGCGCCTCGAATACGAGAAAATCAAAACTCAAATCAAGCGACGCACTATTCGCGCACCGATTTCCGGAATTGTTAATCTGATCCATAAGGAACAAGGAGAATTTGTCGCCCCCAACAGTCCGGAAACAATGACACTCGTGCAAATTGACAAGTTGCTGGCCTATTTCACGTTAACGCCCCAACAGGCGTCTGAACTGAAAATCGATGATAAAATCAAAATCAGATTCTGTATCAGCCATTTCAAAGCAGAAGGAACCGTCGAGTATGTTTCGCCTGTTACAGATGCCCAGAGTGGTACTGTATTAGTCAAAGTCCGGATCGACAATCGAAACAGAAAATTTCGCAGTGGAGATCGTTGCTGTATTCATTCTGAAAGTTAACCCACAATGCATTCGGGCCATTTACCACATTCACAACGAAAGCAGGTTCGCGTTATCGCGAACAAGGGACGCCGACATCGCAGTCTGCACAAAATGTTACTGCGTTGCACGCTGACTTCAGATTCGCTGGATCAACTTCTTTCTTCGCTTGTGGAAGAACTGACTCGACATTGCCAGCCATTTTATATTCTGCATTACAGTCGAGATCAGGCCCACCAGCTTAATGACGGACGTTTGTTGTACAACCAGTCCTCTGCTACGGTAGAATCTGAAATGCTCCCACAGCTGAAGACGGTCTGTCTGAAAAGCGTTCAGAGCAATGAGGTCGAGATTCAGCCTTACACCAACATTAATTTCATGTTTTATGCGGCTCCCGTCGCTATCCGAGGCCAGGAAGCAGAAGCGATTGGTGCTGTATTTCCCGCTACGAATTCGACCGAACCGTTTTCACTCCTGCTGCAGATGTTTGTCAGTCACATTGTATTATGGCGAACATTAAACGAGGGCGTTAAAAACGAACAACACGCACAAGACTCTGCAGCCATTGTCGAATTACTTTCTGGCATCGCACTCTCATCGAATCAATCCCAGGCAGCACAATTCGTTGCGAACGAACTCACAGACTATCTGGGTTGTCGGCAAATTGCCATTGGCATGAAAACAACCGCAAATGCACGTTGTCGGCTGATTACGATATCCGGGGGACCCAATTTTGACAAAGCATCAAAATCAGTTGAGACTATCGAAACCGCGATGGGTGAGACCCTGCAACGAAATAATACAGCCTGCTGGCCGGCTGGCGACAGCAATTCTAAGATTCCCTCGGTAGCGCTCAAAACGCTATGCGAACAGCAGAATGCGAAGTCGGCCTTAATTGTGCCTCTCACTTGTTCTGACAGCGAAACAACAGGTGTCATTTGTGCCATCGATCTTACACCTGACAGGGTAGAAAGTTCTCGTCGCTTACTTGAAGCAGCAGCGATGCCTCTGGCGACTTCGCTGGCAGCTTCACAGAAACGAACAGGCATCACTCAATCCTGGAAGCCTGCGATCAGCAAATTCCTTCGCGGCAGAACTGGACTCCTGGCATTGATGGCTGGAATCGTTCTGACATCTGTCATGTTTTTGCAGTGGCCGTATTCCGTTGGCTGCGAATGCCAGCTTGAACCAGTCATGCGACGATTTGTAGTAGCCCCGTTTAAAGGGACACTTGAAACAATGCTGGTTGAACCTGGTGATCTCGTGCATCAGGGGGACGTGCTTGCCAGAATGAATCCACGTGAACTCCAGTGGAAGCGACGCACTCTGATCGCTGATCAAAACCAGGCAATCAAGCGAAGAGATTCTGCACAGGCTGCTCGTGAATACACAACTCAGCAACTTGCCCGGCTTGAAGCAGAACGTCTGGGGGTGGAAATTGAGCTTTTCGATCATCGGATTAACAACCTTGAGATTAAGAGTCCCGTCGATGGAATTGTTGTCTCAGGGACTCTGAACTGGGCAGAGGGGGCACCTCTGGAAATTGGAGAAGCGCTGTTTGAAATCGCACCGCTGGATAAAATGATCGTGGAAGTCGCCGTGCCTGATTCAGAGATTAACCATGTCGTGGTAGGGCAAAGTGTGCAGATTCGATTAGAAGCATTTCCGAATTCAGACCAGACACTCAGCCTGGAACGAATTCATCCTCGCTCGGAAATCCGGGACGACGCCAACATATTTGTGGCAGAAGTCCCCTTAGAAAACAGGAATGGGTTTCTAAGGCCCGGTATGAATGGACGCGCCAGTATCCAAACCGCCCAGCAGCCTGTCTACTGGATTCTCTTTCATAAACCATGGAATCTGCTGCGGAAATATCTGCTCTAGAGGGCATCACTTTTTACCATAGCCTGTCTCAATCTAAATTATTCGGTCCAAAGGGCATTGGAGACGCGACAGTAAAACGGGACACAGTCTAACAGGCTGATTCGTAATACGACACCGGTCACTTCCGTTGTGACTGCTACAACACATTGAGTAAACTATGAACAGTGATTTGAGTATCTGTGATTTTTTCAGCAACTGTCTCAAATTACGCGAAGAGTTGATTTTCACGTTGCAGACAGGGAACGGACAGGAATACTACACGCTCAACGATCCACTGCATTCCCATTACTTTCGCATTGGCCCTGCCGAATATACGTTCCTGACTCTGCTGAATGGACAGTCCACAGTCCAGGAAACCTATAGCAGAATGTCAACAGCAATGCCTTTCCATAGTCTGACGAAGAATGATATCGTCAGCCTCTGCCAATGGGCGATCAAAATGGATCTGGTCCGTCATCAGAACGAGCGTTTTCGTCAGCAGACTTCGAATGCCAGGAATTCAAAATCAGACAAATCAAAATCCAACCCCATTGTTTTTCGTTTCCCACTCGGTAAACCCGATCAGTTATTTTCTATGATGGAACGTTACTGTGGCTGGTTGTTTTCTCCGCTGGCACTCATCGGCTGGGTGATGATTCTACTGTTTGCAATCTTTCGAATCGGGGCAAACTGGACCAACTTCTATAATTCGTCCAAAACCATCTTCTCTACCGATAACTGGTTCTGGTTGGCAGGCTGCTGGGTTCTCCTGAAATTGATTCATGAATCCGCTCATGGGATCGTATGTAAACGATATCACGGGACCGTTCGTGAGGCAGGCATTATATTTATTCTGTTTGGCCCGTTACCGTATGTTGATGTCTCGTCCTGCTGGAATTTTTCTTCTCGCATGGCGCGCATGCATGTTGCTGCCGCGGGACTGTATATTGAACTGTTGATCGCAGCAATCGCCGCCTGTGTGTGGGACCACTCCTCCCAGGCATGGTTAAACCAAATTTGCTTTAATGTCGTGGTCGCCGCGAGCGTCACCAGTCTTCTATTCAACCTGAACCCGTTATTGAAATTCGATGGTTATTATATTCTGACTGATCTACTGGCGATTCCCAATCTTTACACAAATGGGCAACTCTGGTTACATCAATGGATCAAACGAGTATTTCTGGGAGTGAGTACTCATATTCCCGACTGGTCGACGCGCGAGCGGATCATTACAGCAACGTACGGAATCGCATCATTCATCATGCGAATCATTGTTTGTATCAGTTTGATCGTGACTGCCGCCACCTTCCTGGAAGGAGCCGGTATCATCCTCTCACTGATGGCCATCAGTCTCTGGATAATTAAGCCAGTCTGTCGCTGTACGAAATACATTGTATTTGGAAAATCAGGCGAAGCACCCAACCGTACCAGGTTTATTCTGGTCTCCGGCACATTAATGATGTTAACGTTATCGGTATTTCGTTATGTGCCCTGGGTTGGCAATTTTCAGGCTCCGGCTATTGTTGAATATGCCCCCTTGAGTGTAGAACATGCGGAAATTCCCGGGTTCATCAGAGAGGTTTATGTGGTCAGCGGACAGCAGGTCCAGCAGGGACAGACGCTGATCCAGCTACAAAACCCGGAACTGGAAGTCGAAATTGCCCAGCTGAATATAGAGGTACAGAAATCCAAATTACGGATTCATCAATCCGAACAGAAACGGCAAATCGCAGATCTACAGGTCGAACAGGAAGTGCTGCAGTCCTTGCAGTCAAAGCTCAGTGAAAAACAAACACTCTTGGATCAACTGACGATCCGATCTAAAATCAATGGTCGAATCGTGACTCGAAATCTCGAATCAAAACGTGGCACGTATGTGAACCAGGGTGACACCATCATTTCCGTCGGAGACGATAGTCATAAAGAGTTACACGTTGCAGTGGCCCAGGATGAGCTGGAATATTTTACGGAGGCTCCCGAGCAAAAAGTGACAGTCCATATTCCCCAAAAACCATTGCTGTCCTGTCCCATTCAAAAAGTGGTTCCGCGAGCAACAGTGGCGTTGAATCATCCGGCTTTGGCTGCATCCTACGGAGGTGATCTACCCGTCAAACCAGTTTCTTCCACTGAGACACAAAACGAGTTCGAATTGCTCGAACCCCGGTTCAAGATCATTGTCTCTATTGATACAGTCAATTGCGCAGATTTACGAGCGGGACAGCGAGTGGCTGTTACCTGCCGTCCAGGCAGTTATTCGATGGGTCAGTATCTGCAGAAATCCATTTCAGACTGGTTCTACACCCACCTGGATCAGTAATTCATCCACCTCAACAGGAAACGCTTCACCTTGTAGAAAACAGGGATGTTCGTCATTATTGATCAATCTTTCAGTTCTATTATTTCAATAACCATTTCGTCAGTTTCTCAATTGTGCCGCGTTGTTGAGTGTACCTCAGATAGTGCACATCATAGCTGGTGATCAATGATATTACCCCAATACTCTCACAACAACTGATACAGAAATGGGGAGCCTGTCAGATGCTTAAGGAGGGGACTTTTTTTGGGGCGGGTACGGTATGAGACTTCAATCAGTTTGACACAATGCATAACGACAAGAATTGTCTGCCGTTGGATCAGACTGCTTTCAAGTGGCAACTGTGGCGAGCGACACCGAATCGGCCAGACTAGCGAAGTCAAGCTGATCAGACCGTAGCCTGCAGATATCACATTGCAAAATCGACCATCCAAGCGACTGATGCATGACAATATCGCCATGCGTCCGGATCGTCCCCTGAAGCGGATTCCCGTCAAGTGGGAATCATTGAGGATGCTTTGGCGGACGCATTCCATTCACATGAAAACCACCAGGTTACGAAATCACATGTCGTCTGCAGGCAAGCTAGTACTCAGAAACAAAAACGGAACAGAGCGTCCATCAGTATCACTTTTTCAGTTCCTGATGTGTCAATGTTGCAGGATCAGGAACGGCGGCTGCCGGTTTTTTCGCATAACGTCTCAAGACGACGTAAAAGACTGGAGTGAGGAACAAACCAAACAGGGTCACGCCCAGCATCCCACTGAAGACAGCGGTACCGAGTACCCGCCTCATTTCAAAACCGGCACCGGTGGCGATCAGCAGGGGGACCACACCCAGGATGAATGAAAATGCGGTCATCAGAATGGGCCGCAATCTCAGTCGACAGGCTGTGATGGCCGCCTCAAAACGGTCCTTGCCGGCATCTTCTTCCGCTTTTGCGAATTCGACAATCAGAATCGCATTCTTACAAGCCAGTCCCACCAGTACGATGAAACCGATCTGTGTCAGAATATTATTGTCCATCCCGCGAAACCAGATTCCAATGATCGCAAACAGCAGGCAGAGAGGGACGATTAAAATAATCGCCAGTGGCAGCAGCCAGCTTTCGTACTGTGCCGACAGTGTCAGAAAGACGAACAAGACTGCCAGCGGGAACAGAAACAAAATCGTATTACCCGCCTGGCGTTCCTGATACGCGATCTCGGTCCAGGCATAGCCGAAGCCCGGTGGCAGGTTCGCATCGGCAAGCTGCTCCATCGTGTCCAATGATTGACCGGTACTGTATCCCTGGGCTGTTTGACCATTGAGGTCCGCAGCAGGAAACAGATTGAAGCGAACGATGCGGTCCGGTCCGGACGTACGTTTCAATTCCACCACTGCCCCCAGGGGAATACTCGTCCCGCGGGCGCTGCGTGTTCGCAAACGCAAGATGTCATCCTGCTCGTCACGGAACTCCGGTTCTGCCTGCGCAGTCACACGGTATGTTCGCCCGAGAAAGTTAAAATCATTTACATAAACCGAACCGAGATAAACCTCCAGAGCATCAAACACATTACTGATCGGGATATCGAGCATCTGCGCTTTCGTGCGGTCAACTTCAGCATAAATCTGGGGCACGCTCACCCGGAAGTTTGAGAAGACCTGCACGAGTCCGGGTTGCTGATTGGCTTCCACCACCATGCGTTCGGCCACCTGGTTCAATGCAGTAGTACCGGCTCCCCCCTGGTCCTGCACATACATTTTGAATCCGCCGCCTCGTCCAATTCCACGTACGGGAGGGGGAGCAATAATAAAAACCTGCGCCTCGTTGACCGTGCCGACTTCACGACGCAAGTCGGCGATGATCTCATGAATTCCCCGTCCTCGAGCCGCCCGCTCTTTGGCATCTTCCAGCGGAAGAAAGGCGACAGCGGCGTTAGAGCTGATCGTGAAGGTGGAACCGGAAAGTCCGGCAATTCCGACGGAGTGAGCGACACCATCGATCTTACTGCCGATTGCCGCGACTCGCTGGGTGACGGCATCGGTACGCGCGAGCGACGCGCCATCGGGTAACCGAATACTGACAATGACATAACCCTGATCCTGTGCGGGGATAAATCCTGAGGGAACCATCCCGAAGCTGTACCAGGTGGCAACGAGCAACCCCCCGTAAATAATCAGTGAAATACTGGAGGCGCGAATGATACGCGCAATGATGCCAGCGTAAATATTACCCGTGTAATCGAAAAAGCGATTGAACAGCCGAAAAAACCAGCCAAAAAGTACGTCGACGATTTTTCCCATTCTATTTCGTTCAGCATTTTTTGGTTTGAGCAACAATGCACACAGGGCGGGACTCAACGTCAGTGAGACAAATGTTGAGAACGCTGTGGAAATCGCGATAGTGAGTGCGAACTGCTGATAGAAGCGACCACTCAGGCTTGGAACAAACATGGTGGGAACAAACACCGCGATTAATACCAGGGTGGTAGCGATGAGGGCCGAGCTGACTTCGTCCATCGCTTGATGCGTCGCGGCGCGCGGAGAAAGACCTTCGCCGATCAAACGCTCTACATTTTCTACCACAACGATCGCATCATCGACCACAATGCCGATGGCGAGTACCAGACCAAACAGTGACAGCGTATTGAGGGTGACACCAAACAACTGCATGGCAGCGAAGGTGCCGATAAGTGAAATCGGAATCGCAATCACGGGAATGATTGTGGGACGCCAGCCATGCAGGAACAGAAACACCGTCAGTACCACCAGGACGGTCGTAATGTATAACGTCTCGAAAACCTCCGCGATCGATTCTTCCACATAATCGGTCGGGTTGTAGGCGATTTCATAACCCACGCCATCTGGGAAGTCTTTGTTCAACCCGGCCATCGTCTGCTTGACTTCAGCTGCAGCATCGACGGCGTTCGTTCCAGGCCGTTGATAGATGAGGATGGCAACGGCCGGTTTCCCGTCGAGGTAACTGATACGCGAATAGTCCTGTGCGCCAAGTTCGATGCGTGCCACATCACTCAAGCGTGTGACGCGACCGTCCTGTCCCCGCTTGACCACGATCTGTCCGAACTCTTCCACTTCCTGCAGTCGTCCCTGTGTGGTCACGTTTAATTGAAAGGCCCCGCTGTCATCGATGGGGGGCTGTCCGATCACACCGGCGGCTACCTGTACGTTCTGCTGACGGACCTCCTGTACGACATCGCCGACCGTCAGGCCAACGTGGTTCATCTTCTCGATATCCAGCCAGATCCGCATCGAATACTCATTGCCGCCGGCAATACGAATGTCGCCGACACCATCCAGTCGCATCAGAGAATCGCGAATCCGTAGAAAGGCAAAGTTACTGATATAAAGCTGGTCGCGACTGTTATCCGGCGAATTCAGATGCACCACCATCAGCATGTCAGGAATCAGCTTGCGGGTTGTGACACCAATCTGACGCACTGCTTCAGGCAGGCGTGATTCGGCTACCGCGACACGGTTCTGAACCATCACCTGTGCATCGTCCAGGTCTGTCCCCAGTTTGAAAGTCACCGTTAACTGCATGGTGCCGTCACTGCTTGATGACGACTCCATGTAGAGCATGTTGTCGACACCATTCATTTCCTGTTCGATGGGGGTGGCCACCGTATCAGCAATGACCTGAGGCGTCGCGCCGGGATAAGTGGCACGAACGACGATCGTCGGTGGTGCCACTTTAGGATACTGAGACACCGGTAGCATGGTGTAAGCGATTGCCCCGATCAGGACAATCATGAATGATAATACAGAAGCAAAGATCGGGCGCTCAATGAAGAAATGAGGGAATTTCACTGGGCCGCACCTCGCAGTTCACCAACCGACATCGCCTTGGGAGTGCCCCGTTCCGGTACAGGATCGGGAGCGCGTGAGATCCATTCCTCGGGAGGCAGCGGTTTGTAATCGTCGGGTAAACCGTCTTCGATGACCTTGATTTCTCCTGCCTGAGATTCGACTTTCATTTCCGGCCGCACCTGCAGTAGACCTTCAATGATGAGCGATTCGCCGCCGGTTAAGCCCTCGCGTACAACCCGCAGCCCATCCACAATCGGCCCGAGTGTCACGGTACGACGCTGGACGACATCGTCGGCGACAAGATAGACGTACTGGACTGACTGGTCAGTGCCGATGGCAGAATCAGGAATCAACACCGCTTTGTAGGGGGCACTGCCGGGAATCCGAATTCGGGCAAACATTCCCGGAATAAGAACCTGGTCTTGATTCGGAAAGACACACCGCGCCCGCATACTCGCCGTATCGGCATCAAATCGGTTGTCAACAAAATCCATATGTCCCTTGTGAGGAAAACCTGCTTCATCAATCAGCCCCAGAAATACGGGGTTTTTGGCTTCGCGCGAACTGGCGCGTTTCCCGGCCAGAGCCGATCGAATGTATTTCAATACGTCCTGCTCGTTGGCGTCGAAGGTGCAGTAGATTGGCTTCACGGACGTGATCGTGGTCAGCAAACTCGAATTCGACGTACCGCCATTAATCAGGTTCCCTTCCGAGACATACTTCCGGCTGATCCGGCCGGAAACAGGTGCATAAATCCGTGTGTAAGCCAGATTAAGCTGTGCTGTTTCGATCCCGGCTTTCGCCGCTTCAATCACCGCCAGCGCTGTTTCGATCGCCGCATCGGCAGAGCTGATGCCGGCCTGACTCGCTTCGGAATCTGCTTTGGCTTGCAGGTAGGCCGCTTCCTGTTGATCCAGTTCATCCTGAGTCGTCACATTTTTCGTCTTCAGAGACCGCGCCCGCCTGAGTTGTGCCGTCGACAACACCAGTTGCGCCTCCGATTGTTGATGTTGTGCTTTTGCTTCTTTCAACTGGGCATTAGCCTGAGCGAGTTGAGATTTGGATTGACTCAGAGCAGCCCGGGCCCCGTTGAGCTCCGCCTGATAAGGCCGAGGATCAATGATGAACAGCAAATCGTCTTTCTTAACGATCTGCCCTTCATCAAAATGTGTGGATTGCAGATACCCGCTGACACGCGCCCGTATCTCAACGAAATCGATGGCTTCCAGTCTGCCTGTGTACGCATCCCATTCAACAATCTGTTTCGTCACTGGTTGGGCAACGGTCACCGTTGGCAAAGGTTGCTGTGCCGGAGTTGTGTTTTGCTGACTACAACCGAACAGACAGACACAGAAACTGTATATCAGGATCGTGTTTAATCTCGCCAGAGGTTTCAGGTGGCTCTTCAAAATAGGAGCACCTCCAGTTGGTAGCTGTGTCATCCTGGATGTCATAAGTCATAGCAATCAAATGGATTCGGGTGAGTAGCGGGGTGGGAGCGCCCCAGTCTGTAAGTCTAGCTAATAATCTTCATAGAGATAGTTTACATGTAGTCTATGTATGTGGGCTAAGCAAGGCAATGTCTTAAAATAAAAATTGGAGTGAAAAATAAAAAAAGTTGATTCATTCTCTAACAAAGCAGGCTGATGATCTGATTTCAATGACTTCGCTTTGTTTTTGCCCGACCCAATAAACATCCTGGTACACACATTATGCACAGGAGGTTTTTATGAGACGGCGCAAGAAGACTTTAAAACAAAAACGCATGGGGTGTCGTTCCTTGATTTCTTTGAATACCAAGCGGGAGTTAAGACTCAACGGCGTCCCAAGTTGTCTGAAACTCAAAATAAAGCCGCACCGATCACAGCGCAAGCCAATGCGCAGTTGGCTTCAACCAGCCCCACACTATTTTCCTTTATGTCTGTCAGTTTATCAGAACGGCAGCAGAGGTTTCTCCCTCCCTGCTCCGAAAACCCGTTCTCCCAACTCAATCGAGAACGGATGAAAATCGAAGATACCAAACCCATTCTTTCAATGTGTAATTGTCCTGTAATATTACGTTTTGGTCGGTTTTCTTTTTTATTTTTTGCAGATTTTTCGGTAACCTTGATGACTTTACTGGTAAATGCCAGTGGAAAGAACTCATGGATATGCCAGAACGTACCGAACATTTCGTACACATGCTGACAGAGCATCAGAATCGGCTCTACGGATATATCTATTCGTTAATGGGTGACCGCAGTCGGGCAGCAGACGTTGTTCAGGAAACGAATCTGGTACTGTGGCGGAAGATCAACGAATTTGATCCCGAACGACCGTTCCTGCCTTGGGCATTCGCGATTGCCCGATTTCAGGTGCTGGCGCATTTGCGAGACCACAAACGAGATCGCATGCTTCTGGATGAAGAACTGGTGCACACTCTCGCTCAGGATGTGGAGCGGGAAGCGGAACAACTTGGCTCTTTTCAAGACGCTCTCCGCAAATGTCTGCTCACTCTGCCTGAACCAAATCGCAATTTGATAGAACAGCGTTACTTCAAATCACAACCTGTCGCAATCATAGCGGAAGCCCTGAATCATACCGTGGGAAATGTCAAAGTCACATTACTGCGCATCCGCAGACGGTTAGCAGAGTGTGTTAAGAAGCGTCTGGCGGAGGGATAAGAAAGTGAATGCGCACGAGATTGAAACTCTGCTGCTGGATTGGGAATGTGGCACGCTGGACGATGCTGGTATCGAACGGTTACGTGGGTTACTCAAAACAGACTCAGCAGCCAGGTCACGATTTATTCAAATGCAGATGTTAACAGCGGCCCTGCATCATGAGGCTGATGCTGGAACAGAGGCTTCGTTCAGTGGAACTGCTCTCACGCCTGATGTGTCCCAACCTGTGACATCACAGAAACCCCGGACTTCCAAACGCTTGATGTTTCTATACCTTACAACAATTTCATTGACAATCGGCATTCTCACAGGTTGGTTTTTATTTCAAAGAACTGAAAATCAGTCTCAGACTAAGACTGCCATCCCCCGTTCATTCACTCCCGACGAACGCGATCCCTCTGAAGAAGCCACGGCGCAAGGGGTCGCACTGGTGACGCGGCTGGTTGATGTTCAATGGAATAATTCACAGCCCACATACAATGTCGGCGACGCACTTCCCCGGGGCAGGTTTCAATTTGATAAAGGTCATGCGCAACTTGAGTTCTTGTGTGGAGCCACTCTGATTGTGGAAGGTCCCGCAGATATTGAACTGGAGTCGCCAACACAGGCGCGTGTCAGGCACGGACGTATGCGCGCCTCTGTCCCTCCTGCTGCACGTGGCTTTACCCTGGAAGTAGACGACCTGAAAGTCGTTGATCTGGGCACCGAGTTTGGGCTTTCTGTCTCGGATTCTGGGACTGATATCCAAGTCTTTGACGGGGAAGTCGAACTGCATTCGCCTTCAAACGACAAAAAACGACTCACAACAGGGCAGGCACTGCTCCTGACTGACAGAGGTGCATATCGAGAGAAAAAAACGGAACCAGATCAATTTCTCGATATTTCTGCTCTTGAAGTCAGAGACCAGGAGATGAAATCCGCCCGATACCAGAAATGGAAAGCATGGTCAAACTCCTGGCGACAGGATCCGCGCTTGATTGCTTATTATTCATTCGCAGAAAATGGCGACTGGGAACGCCGGCTGGCCTCCAGCAAACTCCCTCTGGACAACAACCTCGATGGAGCCATTGTAGGCGCCCGCGAAGTCCCCGGCAGATGGGGCGCAAAACGCGCTCTGGAGTTCAAGCAGCCAGCAGATCGTGTCCGCGTCCAGATCCCTGGTGAATTTCATTCGCTCACGTTTGCAGCCTGGGTCAAGATCGACAGTCTCGACCGCTGGTACAATTCTCTCTTCCTGACCGACAGTTACGATAAAGGAGAACCACACTGGCAAATCCTCGATACCGGTCAACTTTACTTCTCTGTTCGCCCGGTTAATCGAGGCGAATCAGGACCGAATGATTTCAAAGCGTTATCCCCGCAGTTCTGGAAACCAGCTTTGAATGGGAAATGGATCCATCTGGCCGTCACCTGTGATCTCTCAACAAAGACCATCACTCACTATCTGAATGGAACCGTCTTGAGTCGTCACCTGGTACCTCCGGAACAACTTCCTGAAATAACCCGCTTCGGAGCAGCATCGATTGGCAACTGGTCATCGCCAACCCTCCCCGGCCAGCGTTTCGCCATCCGCAATCTCAATGGAGTCCTTGATGAACTTGCCATCTTCTCCAGCGCATTACCCCCTGAAGAGATCAAGGAGATGTATGAACATGGAAAACCATAAGCCCCCCGCGCAGAAAGAATATGACTGCCTGACTGTGATTAGATCTCTCGCGCAGCGCAGTATGGCATTACTCATCCTGCTCCATGCGTCCCTCCTGTCAGCCAGCAATGACAATACCAAAGCTGAGAAGCACTTTACCCTCAAGGTCCTGCCACTGCTGCAGACAAAATGCTTTGGATGCCATGGCAGTGACCCTGCCGACATTCGCGGAGACTATAATATGTTGACCCGCGAAGGAGTAATCAATGGCGGCGAATCGGGGGACCCCTCACTGATCCCCGGGAATCCGCAGCAGAGCCCGCTTTATCAGGCAATTCTCTGGAATGGCTCTGAAATGCCTCCCAAAGAGAATGACCGTCTCACGAAACGGGAAACAGAACAGATTCGTGAATGGATCACTGCGGGAGCCCCCTGGCCGAATGAGGCAACACAACATCGGATTCGCAAAGCAGAAGCAGCCGTCGAAACAACGGCAGACGGGCGCATTGTCCGCACCAGCGGCGGAACCTCCGACGAATGGACAAACCGGCGTTACCAGACCGAAGATTTGTGGGCATTTGCAAGAGTCAGACCCGAGTCAGAACTCTTGCCAGCAGACGTCAGTTCGCAAGATGCCATCGATTATTACATCAATCGGAAATTGTCTGAAGCAGATATCAAGCCGGCAGCAGAGGCATCACTTCGCACGCTCATCATTCGCGCCACCTTTGACTTGACCGGATTGCCGCCTGCTCCTGATGAAATCGATGCCTTTCTCGCTGCCAGTTCCCTCGATGCCAATCAGGCCTGGGCAGACCTGATCGACGGCCTCCTGGCCAGCCCCCGCTACGGCGAACACTGGGGACGCCACTGGCTGGACATCACACGCTATGCAGATACGGGAGGCATGTCCAACGACTTCGAACGCTCGAACATGTGGCGTTATCGTGACTACGTCATCCGAACCTTCAATGACGACAAGCCGTATCACGAATTCATCATTGAGCAGTTAGCCGGCGACGAACTGGCAGATCAGTCTGTTTTGAAGAGAAACGGAGGGAATCAGAAGCTGGTTCTCAAGACACAGAACTCCGGAGAGTATACCGCGGAAGAAGCCGAATGGATCATCGCGACCGGTTTTCTTAGACTGGGACCATGGGACAATGCCATGGTGGAACCAGAAGAGGCTCGCCAGATGTATCTCGACGATCTCGTCAACATCACCGGTCAGACATTCCTGGCCCAGACTCTGCGTTGCTGCAAATGCCACGACCACAAGTTTGATCCGCTCCCGACGCGCGACTATTACCGGATTTATGCTGCTTTTGCCACCACGCACATGGCGGAACGCCCTGCTCCTCAGTTGCCCCGAGAGAACACAGCGGGATTCAAAGCCGGTCAAGCACACGTGCAACGCATGCTCGATTTCGCCGTTCAGGAAAAGAACCGGCTCATCAAAAAACGGGAAGACGCAGCGCGTGCCTGGTTTAAAGAGCATGGACTCCCCTACAAAAATGAACAGGAACGACGCGATCTCCCCGACGAGGACAAACCTCCCCGGCACGTCGGTCTGGATCATGTCGAACAGGGTCAACTCAAGGTACGCGAACAGGATGAATGGATCTGGACACGCCGGCGGGAGCGTTACCAGCCACTGGCTCAGAGTGTCTTTGATGCCAGTCATTATTCCATGCCCTGGAATGGCGCACGCAAGCTGCGAATCAAACGGAATCATAAACAACAGCAGGTTGTGAGCCATATTCTGACGGGCGGCGCATTAACCGCGCCCGGTGATGTCGTACAGCCGGGCGTACTCAGTGCAGTCTCGCTCAAGGTCAACTCCTCAGTACAAGCCCCCTACCTGGTAACTTCTGAAACAGCAGGTCGACGAACAGAACTGGCCAGGTGGATTGCCCATTCGGAAAACAGTCTGACGACGCGCGCCATCGTCAATCGGATCTGGCAGTATCATTTCGGAACCGGGCTGGCTGCCAATGCAAACAACTTCGGAGCCAAAGGAGCAAAGCCGACCCATCCGGAATTACTGGACTGGCTGGCAACCGACTTTGTGAAAAACGGCTGGCGCATCAAACGACTGCACCGTCAGATGATGATGTCCGAAACGTACCGTCGCGCATCCACTCCCGCTGATCCAGAACAGGTGAGTTTGATCGATCCGGGTAACCAACTCCTTTCCTGGTTCTCGCGGCGGCGTCTAAGTGCAGAAGAGCTGCGGGACGGAATCCTGAAAATCACAGGGGAACTGGTCCATTCCCAGGGGGGCGTACCGATCATGCCCGAGATCAATATGGAAGTCGCGCTGCAACCACGTATGATTCAGTTTTCGCTGGCGCCGGCCTACCAGCCATCGCCGACTCCGGAAGAAAGAAACCGGCGTTCAATTTACGCCTATCAGATACGTGGTCAAGCCGATCCATTTACAGAACTGTTCAATCAACCAAACCCAAATGAGTCTTGTGAACTGCGTGAATCGGCGGCTGTCACTCCTCAAGTTTTTACACTGCTCAATAGTCAGCAGATGATTGATCGCTCCATCGCATTAGCCATCCGCCTGCAGCAGAAACGAAATCCCCTTTCTGAACAGATCGATCACGCATTTCGCCTCGTCCTGGGGCGACATGCAGCAAAACAGGAAATCGCTCGGCTCAAAAAGTATGTCACAGAGATGCAACGCTACCATCAGAAGATGACCCCCGAACCGGTCAGTTATCCACAATCGATCACACGGTCGCTGGTCGAAGAATTATCGGGTCAGGTTTTTCAATACCAGGAAATCCTGCCGGTCTTCGAACGTTATCAGGCCGACAAGAAGCCTGCGGATGTGTCAGCAGAAACACGGGCCTTGGCAGATCTGTGCCTGCTGTTATTCAATACCAATGAATTCATGTATGTAGAATAGTAATCGATACCATGCACAACTCATCCAATCAGACCCGTCGTCAGGCCCTGTTCAGCCTGGGCGCATCACTGGGCAGTCTTGCTTTCACTTCACTCCTCAATGCCGCCCCGCCCGCAGGCAGCTCCGATTCAGGACCATTAACGCCGAAGACGCCTCTACGCCGCGCCCGAGCTAAAAATGTGATCATGCTCTTTATGGAAGGTGGCCCCGGCCAGATGGACACGTTCGATCCCAAACCTGAGCTGGCTCGAATGCACAAGACCGAATCGAAACTGACAGGCGGACTCGAAAAAGGTTTCAAATTCTTTGTCGGCAGCCCGTTTCAATTTCGCCAGGTCAGCGAGACCGGCATCGAGATGTGTGACCAGTGGAAGTATCTCTCCGATCCTCTTGTCGCGAATGAACTCTGCAACTTCCGCGGTTGTCAGGCTGAGTCATTAAACCACCCGGAAGCCTTATTTCATATGAATACCGGCAGCCGTCTAGGCGGAGACCCGGCTCTTGGAGCCTGGGCAACTTATGGCCTGGGAACTGAAAATCAGAATCTGCCGGGTTATGTCGTGATGACCGAGCTCGCTTTGCCGCAGGGAGGTCCCACCAACTGGAGTAACGGTTTTCTTCCCCCCCATTTTCAGGGAACACGCCTGCGACCGCAGGGATCACCGATCCTCGATCTGACAGCCCCCGGATACAAGACCAGAAAGCATCAACTGCGGGCCCTCGATGAACTCTCGCATTTGAATGCCGAGCATTTGAATTCACTCGGCGTCCAGGACCAAAAACTCCAGGCGCGAATGGAAAGCTATGAACTTGCCTTTCGCATGCAGACGGAAGTACCAGGCGTACTCGATTTTGCTAAAGAGACGGCTCACACACGTGAGATGTACGGACTCAACGAACCGGATACGGAAGTCTTCGGCCGTCAATGCCTGACGGCCCGGAGACTCGTGGAAAATGGCGTCCGCTTCGTACAGATCTTCAGTGGCGGCTGGGACAGCCATGACTACCTGGAACGTGGTCACGCTTCACGAATCAAAAGTGTCGACAAACCCATGGCAGCCCTGATCCGCGATCTGAAGCTGCGCGGAATGCTCGACGATACCCTCGTCATTTGGACGGGAGAATTTGGTCGTACTCCCGACAATAATAAACGGGGAGGCGTTTATTCTCTCGGACGCGGGCACAACAATCAGGCGATGACCATGCTTCTGGCGGGTGGCGGTGTGAAGCCAGGCGTCATCGGTGCCACTGACGAACTGGGTGCCAAAGCCGTTGAATGCGTGCACCCGATTCGTGATCTGCATGTCACTTTACTGCAACTGCTGGGACTCGATGATAATAAACTGACCTATTTACACGCAGGCCGCTTCAAACAACTCAGCCAGTTTGGCGGACAAGTCATTCAGGAGCTGATCGCATAACATTATTTTCTTGCGATTTGCTGCCCAGCAACCTATTGATTCTAATGGAATCAGCAATGATTTAAGATGTATGTTTCACCTGCATAATGAGATGAGAAACACGTTTGAAGACTGCTCTGGAATACGTGTCAAGACAGGCGTCAAACTCTTCGGGATGACCAGACAATTCCCATTATGACACAACTTTTCGTTGCAACCTTACCATCGAAATATACACTTAGTCAGTACCCCTGCAGTCACAACCGACATAAACATCCTCGCGTTTTATGGTCGAGAATAAACGTGACTTGGTTCAAGTTCATCAGACCTCTGGCCGGCGGCTCGTTGAACTAAGGGGGGCTCATCGAAGTAGATCAGAAATCGAGCCCTGCAGGTCAGCATTGCATCTTTGTTAAAAAGATTAATAACCGGTAATTGGTTCTGCCCCGAACAACTCTCTGCAGCGAACACCATTCTGGTCATTGCTCCTTGTTGACAAAAGGTCTCCGCGTGGTAGGCTTTTCCGTCCGTTCCAATATTGAAGAAGCCAGAGAGCCACCTGCGGCAACGCATTAAACAGGAATCCCGAATATGATCAGAAAGAATCTGAACCCGATGATGGCTTACTGCTTGATGACTTTGATGTTGTCAGGCTGTATGCAAAATCAGCCCACAGCCACCGAGTCAACAAACGACAGTGATTCTCAATCCGCCAGCGATGCCAAACCGCTGGTGAATCGAGTATTAACACAAGCAGAACAAGACGAGCTGACACCAGACCAGGTGATTACCCTGCTAAAAGAAGGGAACCAACGATTCGTTTCGGGAACATTGACGAGCAGAAATCATTCCAAAAAAGTTCGCGAGTCAGCCCTCGGCCAGTATCCCAAGGCAATTATCTTGTCCTGCGTTGATTCTCGAATCCCCGTTGAGGATGTGTTCGACCGGGGAATTGGCGACATTTTCGTCGCACGCATAGCCGGCAACTTTGAAAATACCGATATCCTTGGCAGTATGGAGTTCGCGTGCAAGGTTTCTGGCTCAAAGCTCGTCTTTGTACTCGGCCATGAACACTGTGGTGCTATCAGAGGGGCCATCGATGGGGTCAAACTAGGCAACATCACCTCGATGCTTGCCAACATTGAGCCGGCCATCAACCATTTTGAAAAATATGATGGTAAAAAAACGAGCAAGAATAAAGAGTTCGTGGAGATGGTTACAGAGCAGAATGTCCGGGGTACAATCGACCGCATTCGAAAAAACAGCCCCATTTTGAAAGAACTGGAAACGCAAGGTGAAATCAAAATCGTAGGCGGCATCTACAATATGGATACCGGCACTGTCAGCTTTCTCGAAGAGTAACAAGGCAGCCGTTGGTTCGCCACGTATGAGTTCGAGTAATAAAACTGAAAAACAGTGTCAAAACTGGCAGAAAAGGTATCAGCGATTGCCAGCCTGTTTGATGGAACGATTCTCACATCGCCGGCAATGATGCGCTATCCGTCTGGCCGTTTGCGCCGTCTGGCCGTCTGGCCGTTTGCGCCAGATTCGGATGAACCGGAGCTTTCCGGTTACTCATTCACGCTCGAATCATCTTCGATCACATCGAGTAATTGTTTTAACACAAAATGAGGTTCCAGCCCCATTTGTCGACAGACATAATCGAGTGATTTTCCCTGACAAGACTGATCAATGCCTAACGAATCCAATATGCATTGTACTTCAGGATGCTCAATCACCCATTCCACGATACTGGATTCCAGTCCTAAATTTGTCATAGGAAATCATCCTTTTGAAAAGATTAGCGAGAAGGAACCTCTCATTTTACCAGATCTTCCATAGAATCAATTCTGGAATTTATCTGACGGGAATAGACCCCAAACAAATTATGCATTCAAGGCTTCCCGTTTTTCCTGAATCAATTGAATGTGATGCGGAATATGATGGGTAATCCGATCAAGCAACGTGGCCAGAGAAAGTTCTCCATCGCGGGAATGAATGCCCGTCCGCTGAAATTGATCGGCGCTCAGCGACTTCAGAATCCGGGCTGTATGCTGACGCACCGCGGTCATCAGTTGGAATTCCTCTTCGAGATCGCGTTGCTCATAGGCCAGCCGCTCTGCGAAAACATCAGGATCGCCTCCCAGCAAAGGCGGGTTTTCTTCAGCGATGACCCGTTTCATTCGATCTGCATAGACTGGCTCAAAATCAGCAATATGACAGATCACCTGCCGCGTGGACCACTTGCCCGGTATCGGTGCGGCATCGATTTCCGCAGCCGTCATGCCGGCAATCGCCTGTCGCAATTCTTCCGGCCCGGCAAGATATTCTTCAATGCGCCTTGAAACATCCATTTTTGATCCGATCACAGTCTGTAAAGAAATATTATTGAAACGCAGCGAAAACACATTCAATAGCTCCAGGAGCCTGCTGTATTATCGCCTCTGATTCACAAATATTCAACCGCGAGGATCTCAACACGAAACGTTAACGGAACCACTCTCTATCTGTTACGAGGAGGTCGACCCGGGCCGCGCCCCAGCTCTGATTTACCGATGCCCCCTTTGATGGCACCCTCTTCATTTTCTTCGGCTGTTTTCCCCAGAATGATATCAAAGTTGGCAGCCAACTCGCCGAGCTTTGAATCAGGCAGTGGTTTAAAATCGACCAGAATCGACTTGCGTAGCTGCGGGTCTCGGATTTGACGATACACGCCATCATCTGCATTCAGTTCGTGACCGTTGATTAAGAGCTGCGTCGTCAGAATCCGTCGTCCGTTTTTGCTGACAGCCACATGAATATGAGGAGTACGGAATCCTCGCCCGGCCCGATAGGGAACCGGTTTAATTGTGCGAAAATAATACTGGCCTTTTGCGTCTGTCAGAAAACGGCCATAACCTTGAAAATTACCATCGCGGCCCTCTTTATTTTCGCCCCGCGTGTGAATGTAAGACGCTTTATTATCAACCTGCCAGATCTCAACAAAGGCGTTTCTTAACGGCTGCCCTTTGGCGTCCAGAACCTTACCGGTCAGATAAGTAATTTCTCCGACAGCGGGGGTGATCGAATCGTTAATCACCAGCAGATCATTGTCCGTATCCAGGGGCATTTTATCGGGATAGAAAGGACCTTCCGTCATCGCAGGGGTTCGGGTCAGTTCTTCTGCCATTAAACCCGGCGTCGTAAACGCCGCCACACTGAAAGAAGACCACTTCAAAAAACTCCGTCGATCCCAAGCTGGTAATTGAAAATTCATCACAGGTTCCCTGATCGCAGTTAGAATAAAAGTTTACCAATAAACTATTCTAACATTTAACAGCAGAACGCAAAGAAGGTTTCGCAGAAATATGACTTTATTTCAGTTCTCATGAGAAAAGCCAAACGAAGATACGCCGGGCTGGTCACTGAAATGTGTGAAAACCCAGCTTATCAAACCAGACAGGCCACAGTGAAACGAGATAGAAGTCTCATTCAGTAGACACGTTAGTAGATCGATGTCATTTCTTCCATCAGATTAATATTGAATCGATCAGGAATTGTGACCCGTAATGTATTATACCCATCATCTTCGAATTTGATCGAATTATGAGGCATATCAGCGGCTTTCTCTTTGATCAGAATGACATTCTTGTCTCGAATCAGGAAATAATGTTCCTTCAGTCCTTCCTGATCTGAAGTCACAAACATCAAGACACCCTTTTGGATTCGCACCGACTGAACCCGATTAAACAGAGTTGTTTTAGCGAGTGGATGTGTTGTTTTTTGATAGTCTTTGGCATTCCGATTCGTGATAAATTCCGCTTCATTCTGGAAGGTCACTGCTTCATCACTGAGAAACAGAAGCGAGCAACAAAACAGGATGATAATGATTGATGAACTGGTCGTGAGCATGTCTTTCACTTGAGCCGCCCTCCACCTTTCGGTGTCTTCACAAGATATTCTTCAAAACATGTCAGTGTTTCATACACTGGAGAAAAAATAGATCCTCTCGACTGACCTGACTCTGTTAGACATTTTTAAGATACACGATGTTCCATTTTTTGCTCATTTTTCAGCCCTTTCTTTACAAAAACAAGTAAGTCCTTACTCTGACTTGGATTTAACTCAGCGGAACCTGTTCAGTCATTCGTCTCCGCTTAATAAATATTGAAAAGAAAATGCAGGAAAACAGAAAAAACGAAAAAGAACTCAGCACCGTGAAACTTGATAAGCCACTAGACCACATGAGTAGTTTCACCAACTCCGCCGATAAAACCATTTAGCGTTCCAGCCCACTCAAAACTCCCGGATTACTATTCCCCTGCGTTCGACTTTGATAAGATAAATCCATGAAATCAGTTTTGAACTCCAGGTCCGCTTTTGTCTGTGAGGAGCGCGATCAGTGAGACAACTTTGTTGATCATCTTTTTAAGAGGAATTACACCTTGAAGACCTATCATCCCACCCCGGCTCTGGCCTTGATGGCCTGCTTCTGCTTCAGCCTGTTTAACATCACCCCCGCGACTGCCGAAGTCACCAAAGCCCAACAGGCACAAATCTCAAAAGCAAGTCATGAAATGGCGGCCGTAGCCAAACGCTGGTTAGCGTCACTGACCAAAGAGCAACGCAAGCAGGCGACGTTTGAACTGGATGATGAAGAACGTATGAACTGGCACTTTATTCCTGACTTTGTCATCAAACCAGCGGGACGCAGCGGGCTCCCGATGACACAGATGACCCCACAACAGCGCATCTTCGCCGTGACACTGCCTTCAACGGCTTTATCCCATCGAGGTTATCTGGAGGTCATGTCAATCCGGGCTCTGGAACAGGTGCTGTTCGAACAAGAAGGCAAAGACCATCGCAATCCCGAACTGTATTATGTCTCCATCTTCGGCAAGCCCGATTCCAAAGGGACCTGGGGCTGGCGGTTTGAAGGTCATCACCTGTCAGTGAATGTGACAATCGTTGACGGCAAAAAGTTTTCGGTCACTCCTTCCTTTTTCGGTTCTAACCCCGCGACAGTAAAACAGGGTCCGCTGAAAGGCGTCGAAGTACTCAAACAGGAACAGCAGTTGGCCCTGAACCTCGTCAAATCATTCAATCCGGATCAACTGGCGATTGCCACGATCGACACCGCTGCGATGGATAAGAAACTCCTGGCCAAAAGCGTGATCAAGGAAGTCCTGACGACCGACGATCCCGTCGCCGACAAAGGACTGTTTACCTATAAGGGCATCCAATATGCGGATCTCGATCCCAAACAGCAGAAACAATTGCTGCGTCTGGTAAATGTCTACCTGGGCCGTTTTCGCCCGGAACTTCTCAAAGGGACCCACTACCTGGGCAACCTCCGAGATGGCGACCATCTCTACTTCGCCTGGAGTGGCGGCCAGAAACGAGGCGAGTTCCATTACTACCGCATTCAATCCAAAACATTCCTGATCGAATTTGCGAATACGCAGAATGATGCTAACCACGTACACGCCACCTGGCGTGAATTCGATGGCGATTTCGGCCGCGATTTGCTGAAAGAGCATTTCAAGAATCATCATCAGAAGTAAACCTGATAACATGATTTGAGAATCGAATTTGAGAGTCGAATTTTCCGAAACAGGGAGAGCGCCCGCCGCTCTCCCTGTTTGCATGCGCACTCGAAACAAAGGGGCGTCCCAATTTTCACTACCACGAAAAACACGAAGCACACGAAAGCAGAATACGGAACGAATTCATCCCAATTGGGTGGCACTGTTGGCTTGCCAACAGTGAAGTGATATCACATCCAGTCCCCCACAACGCAGCCCCCATGTGCCAACCCGCCAGTGAAATCACACCCACCAAAAAAACATTTCATACGTAAAAATACAACCCTGAGCGGCTCGGCCTCAGCCGCCGTTTTACAACCGCCACAAAAACAAGAATCCATTCTTTTCTGCTCCCCAATTTTTACTACCACGAAAAACACGAAAGCACACGAAAAGCAGAATACGGAACGAATTCATCCCAGTTGGGTGGCACTGTTGGCTTGCCAACAGTGAAGTGATATCACATCCAGTCCCCACAACGCAGCCCCCATGTGCCAACCCGCCAGTGAAATCACACCCACCAAAAAAACAGTTCATACGTAAAAAACAATCCTGAGCGGCTAGGCCTCAGCCGCCGTTTTACAACCGCCACAAAAACAAGCATCCATTCTTTTCTGCTCCCCAATTTTCACTACCACGAAAAACACGAAAGCACACGAAAAGCAGAATACGGAACCAAATCACCCCAGTTCGGTGGCACTGTTGGCTTGCCAACTGTGAAGTGATATCACATCCAGTCCCCCACAACGCAGCCCCCATGTGTCCGCCCGCCAGTGAAATCATACCCACCAAAAAAACATTTCATACGTAAAAACACAACCCTGAGCGGCTCGGCCTCAGCCGCCCTTTTACAACCGCCACAAAAACAAGAATCCATTCTTTTCTGCTCCCCATTTTCACTACCACGAAAAACACAAAAACACACGAAAAGCAGAATACGGAACAAGATCATCCCAATTGGGTGGCACTGTTGGCTTGCCAACAATGAAGCAATATCACATCCAGTCCCCCACAACGCAGCCCCCGTGTGCCACCGCTCGGCTTGTCCGACAGTGCCTGTTTCGCACCCCAATCCACGCAACACACCCCTCGATTTAAAAAGGCAAGAGAAGTTCACTCCCCTTTTGATCCACCAACATTAAATCAAATGAACTTGACCCTGTGTGCCACTGATCGGCTTGTCCGACAGTGCCTGTTTCGCACCCCAATCCACACAACACACCCCTCGATTTAAAAAGGTAAAAGGAGTTTGAAACCCCCTTTTTTATCTGCCAACAATGAATAAAATGAACTTGACGCGAACGAGTCGTTGTGGATGCTGTTAAGTCGTAAGTGTCGCGCGCGTGAAAAAAATAAATTTAAGGGAACATCCCGCAGCAGTGCCGCCAGCACAGTATGAAACCCGCTGGTTTCAGACCGATATTCCAATCCACTACTCATTCGACTCCCGGTTATCGTTGGCTTTCGCAAACGCTTCGTAAGAATTCGCGTGGACTTCCTAATACTTCGCAGCACGTTCAATTGACGTTCAAAGTCCCAATTCATGCTTCCCCCTTGACAGGCCCGCGCCCCTGCAGAAAATCGTTCACACTCGCACGAAGTCGTCCCGAAGACCAGGCAAGAACGGCTGTAAAAGTCCACCCAGTGAAAATGAGCCGCGTAAAAAAGAGCCGTATAAAAAAAGAGCAGGAGCAACCCGATATAGCAACCCGCCAGAACCAGCACACCCATCAAATAAACGCCTCACAAAAACAAACCCACCCTGAGCGGATCGGCGCACGCTGCCGTTTTTTAACCGCCCCCAGATCAATGAAAACGAATTCTACCCGATCCCCACTCACCCGCTGAGATGAAAAGAGTGAAGCTGATGAGATGAGCAGGGAACGTAAGAGACTCGCCGACCATTAATTCAGAAGAGTTAAAAAGGTGTCAATGAATGGACCTGACACGTTTTACTTACTCATTGCACCTTCCTCAATTTTTGCTTGACAATTCACCCCTGGTGAAACAGAATCCCACTAGTTCTACTCATAATGGGTGATACCGAAACAATCCCGTCTAATTTAAGTTAGCTGGCTTACATTGATGAAAAGCGACTCAATGCAATGACACCACAAGAATTTTCAGTCAGACTTCGCGAACTCGGTGTATCACTCACGACATCTGACTTCCCGAAGGTCGAAAAGTTGCAGATTCAGGATGAAGCGACTCTCGTCACTTATGCGAACATGATCGCAAGCATGTTACCGAGTACATTGACGTTGGTCGGATCGCGAATGACGGCGTTGGACATTCCTGCATTGCGCCACTTCACTCATCTTGACGGCATTTATGCTCACCGGTTTGCATTTGCACCAGCGCTTCTGGCGCAGCATCGGCTGTTTCCCGAGCTTCGATCGATTGCGATGTCTCATACGACCCTGGCCGATTCTGATCTTTCGACACTCTCCGATCGAACCGGAATCGTGTCACTAAATTTTGCGGCGACACAACTTACGGACGACGCGCTTGCCTGCTTAGGGACTTTGCCTGACCTGGAGTTGCTTAACATCCGTGAAACTCGCGTCACTGACGAGGGGCTGCTACACCTGACAACTTTGCGAAACCTGTTCGCGATCGATGCGCGAGGAACGTCTGTTTCCGCAAATGGTGCGAGAGCCTACCGAGAGCGCGTTGCAAAATGGCTGCCCGACGTTGAGGTTCTTCTGTGAACACAATAACGCCAGCGAACCATTGCGTGAACCAGAATGATAAATCCGGTCTTACTTCAAATCAATGCGTAACGCGGGTGTACCAGAGAGAAGCCAAACTGATTCAAGGTAGGTCTATATGAAGATAAAACGGAAAACCGTAATTGTTCTGGCCGTACTATATGTAATCATGAACATTTTCTGGGGATGGTTATCTACCGGACTCGCCGTGAAAGGCGCAACCAGTAGTCCTTCTTATTCCATAGCACAATCAAAGGCCAAAGATTGTTTTTTATCAGATTTAACTTTCAGTCCGAATGAAGTTGATTGGAATGGGACTAAAATTGAGTTTAATGAGGTCTGGTTGGAGAAACAGACACAACTAGATTACCGAATATCACTTGTTCCGTTTTTTTGGGAAATCCCCATCTATAAACAAAAACCTGGTTTTAATATTTGTTTCAACCTGAGTTCCGGCTATGAAGCGATTGACAACGATTTCGTATTCTTCGTAATTGAAGAGAAGGGACACTCTTTTGCGCAGCGTGGGACCGTTCTATTCTGGGAAGAAATTGATAGCCTCGATTGGGATTCACTAGTATGCAAAATAACGAATAACTGGAAATTCAATGGAGCCAAAGAAATCATCATTACAAAAGATGAGAAATAGGGAGCAGGACTAAATATATTCCTGACCACTTTAATGTCCGAGTTAAGAAAGCCAAGGCAATGCTGATAGAAACGAGAGACAATTATTTTGCATTCGAGGGACAATCAGTTAAGCTGACAAAACCGAACTCAGGAATATCAGTTTAGAAGTATTTTCCGGAAGGCTTGATGGTGTCTCCTAATCATCCGCAAGTTTCAACCCGATCATTGTTCGCATACTTGTTTACAATTATGTCGTGGGAACTCGAATTCGGACTCCTAGCCCTGCAGATTTTTTCGAACAAGAAACCGGGATTCGCCGCCCTTGCATTGCTTTTGATCCTGTCTGGCAGCATGACCGTTTTTGTTATCGTTCGCGGAAAACGTGACTTCACTCGGTTGCGATTGACTGGAGGGCGTATTGAGTTGAGTGGAATTCAGGCAACATTAGTTACTATTTTCATGGTTTTGTTTGGCGGAACACTTGGTTTGATTGTGATGGGGCTTGTGAATCAATAGATATCCAATAAGAACGTGCCCAATCAATTCTAACAAGAATCATCGGATAACATGGCGTTAGAAATTCCTGGCAGCATTCAGCATCCCCACCCCGCTCTGTTACCAAAGGTTACAAGCAAAATACCCCGGCTGTTTTGATCGATCCTATGAAGATCTGAAAACAAAATACGCGCAACGGAAGACCGAACACAAACAGCTAAGCCGCCCGTTCAAAGCCACACCCCGCCGGCCCTTCACCGACGTCTGGGATTTTCCCACCGTCAAGCCCTCCAAGCACAAACATCCCTGTCAGAAGCCGCTGGAAATGATGGAATAGATCATCCTGACCAGCACCCGCGAGGGAGACACCGTCCTGGACTGCTTCGGCGGTTCCATGCTGCTGGCTCAGGCATGCAGGAATCATGGGCGGCGGTTGATCAGGATTGAGATTGAAAAATAGTGGTGTGAAACGGCGGTAAATGGGTTGACGCAGGGGGTTTTGTTTTGAGGACTTACATTTATCGATTATTTCGTTTATACCATACTGTGGGAATAAAGCAGTTCTTGACCATTGACCATGATTGATCTGCAATTTCTCAAAGAATCAGTATTCTGCCGTGTTAACATTTGACTACAAGTATCGTTGATGGCCAGAATACACGAATGAACACTTCTGATCCAACACTTACAGACATGCTCGTCTCGACTCCACCCCGTGAGGTTAGTGGTCAGCGATCTGCGAACCGATTTTCATTTCAGCATTCATGGGGAATTTGTTTGATGTTACGTCTACATCAGGAATCGGACAACGATTACTGTGTATTGTTCGAAGTGCACGATGATATTGTAGAATTGAACTGCTCTAAATCCCCTACTGAGGCCAAATTCTACCAGATAAAAACAAAAACCACCACGGGAAACTGGACAGTGACCAAGTTAGTTTATCGTGAGCTTGGAGCCAACAGAGAAAGGTTATCATCTATAATTGGGAACCTCTACGGGCAATACTTAAGATTTAAAAACTCTGTTCATAAATTGGTGATTGTGTCGAATGCACATTTCAAAATCAAAATGAATAATGATTCAGAGAGTACAGAAGTTGATTTAATATCTTTTACAGATGTCAATGACACTGAAATAAATAAAATTAGTGAGAAACTTAAAGCCGAATACAATTTGGATTCAGAGCCTAACGGGCTAATTTTATCCACTTAGAGACTACTCCTCTGAGTGTCACCGATCACGAGGCGCACACTGAGGGAATCGTATCTGAATTCCTTAGTCAAAAAACAGAACACAGCAGCATCCTGCCTCGCCCATTTCACAAAACAGTGAGAACTGTAGTTCAAAGACGAAGCAATAAGGAATACGTCGCAGTATCATTCGATGATTTGATGAAACATAAAGGAATTTCTCGTTCCGAGTTCCAAGAGATGATCGACAGTGTGCTATCTCAACGAAAACAGGATGATCTTTTCAACTCAATTCGAAGTCAGCTCGAAAAAGAAAATATGCGTCTCCTTCAACGGCAATCATTGGTAGGGTCAGTCCGAGAGGTCTTTCGTGAGCGGTTAAACCCAACCAACCTCCCACTGCTCGATGCTTCAACCAAGGCAATAGAATTTATATCCACAATGGATCCGGCAATTTTAGATTCCGAAACTCCTTTAAGAGCAGCTTTATCATACCTGTCTACAGCTGATGCAGATGAGTTCTGTTATATTAGGGAGTATTACTCTCAATCTTTCCTTAATGCAATGTTTTTGGTGTTAATCTATGAGCAAAAACTTTCGGCGTCTGGTTCGCAATATGCGATAGCCCAAGACTGGCGGACTCCTGAAGAATACTTCAGAATCTTCTTAGGAGGAATTTATGAGCAAGGAGTCCAAAGTGTCAGGGAAACAGCATCGGCGATCGTTTACGGAAGAATTCAA
>Ga0222668_1000296_pt1 | contig 35156 bp, 32 predicted proteins | sample AntAcemetagen728_FD_179823 | JGI IMG/M metagenome (GOLD analysis project Ga0222668, IMG submission 179823) | Saline water microbial communities from Ace Lake, Antarctica - #728 | ecosystem: Environmental > Aquatic > Non-marine Saline and Alkaline > Saline | place: Antarctica: Ace Lake...
GTCTGGTTCATCAGTGTCCAGGAAGCATCATGATTGATGGTGATTTCTTAGCCGTTTGGTCAAGGTTCGAAATCAAACATTGCGTCTAACGCTTTCCTGGCAGGAAATGCTGCCATTATCATAAAACAAATGGAGTATTTGTGAATAAACGCCTGTTTTCCCTTGGTAAAATTGTTGCTACACCGGGAGCTATCAAAACACTTGAAGAGGTTGGACTGAATCCTGGCGCGTTTCTAAAGCGTCATCAATCAGGAGATTGGGGAGATTGTGATGCTGACGATAAACTCGAAAATAATTTGTCCGTTCGTGAGGGATTACGGATTTTCAGCGTATATCATATCTCCGCTGACCGGAAAATCTGGATCATTACCGAAGCAGATCGGTCCAGTACTTGCATCCTGCTACCAGACGAATATTAATCGCTTGACTAAAGTTCAATACACGGAAGAATTAATACCCGCATAGCTACTCGTAGCAAAACTCATTATTTTCTGTTGCTACTAAAATATAACTTGAGGCAGAATTCCACTTTGGATAATTTCTTTGAATCCGTACGTCAGTTTCATGCCACAATAAATGCTCCCATCTCATCCAAGCCAACTCTTTTAGATTGCAATAAAACTGCAGCTGATTCTCTGGCTAAGCAACTCAATTCTCTGGTAGCCGAGACAATTTCAAATTATTCAGCTGACGATGTCCTGCTGGTTCGAGCTGCGATGGTACTGGAAGAACTGGCTGAGTGGCTGACTGCCCACGCCCAGGAAGACCTCGTGGCAGCGGCAGATGCCTGGGCTGATCGAGCTTACATTTTGTTCGGTGATGCAGTCGCTTCAGGATTACCGGCTACTAAATTGTTTGCAGAAGTCCATCGCAGCAATATGACGAAAGAACCATGCGCAGCAGATTCTGGCAAAGCGATCAAAGGAAATCTTTATCAACCGCCAAATCTCAGCAGCTTGTTAAAATAAGCGGCAGAAATATTCCCAAAGGTCTCTGGCTGATAACTATTCTGAAAGGTTCCGCGACGAGATCAGCGAAACACCGGTGTAAGAGATATTCCAAGGCATCATCCAGACCTATTCTAAAAGGGTCCTTTCAGAATAATCATTAACTGAGGTGGCAATACCTTTTGTATTTCACGGATCATGGATTCCCCTTCATTCTGATAAAAAAAAGAATTCGTAGGTTCGAAGCACAAGTCCGCATTGCCGAGAAGGCATCCTCTGGCGTTTTCCTTTAATTTCCTGACCGTCAGAAGGCCTCTGCCTCATCTGTTTTTAAGATCAGGAAAGGCGAAGTAACGCCCCGGAGGCGACATAATAAAAATGAGTTATTCGATATCTATTATGTTGACTTAACACAGGGCTATTGCCTATTTCGTGGGGATCAGATTTTGATGCCTGGTGCTGCATGAGTCTCTTTGATTGAGACAGAATAATACAGCCGTATATAAACTTCATTTTTCAATGAGATAAGTAGAATGTAATTCGGGTTTAAAATAATTCTGAATCGATTGAGCAAGATAGAAATTAGCATATTAGGATCTTTACTCTTGAGCCGTTGAACATGGCATAAATATTAGTTCAACTTGCGGGAAATATTTTTCAGCTGTTTTAATTTATGGGGGAAGCCCTCTCCACATATGAATCGGACATCGGTCGGGTAGATGTCGTTCAGAGAAAATATATTTATGAAACAGGGGATTCAAGGTGGCAAAAAAGAAAACAGTGAAAACTTCAGGAGCGCACCAGGCAACGAAGTCTGGTCAAAGAAAAAAGACACAAATACAACAGAAAATAAGTACTTCTTTAGCAAGCACAGATCAAGTAATGTACAGGGTTTATCCCATTGATGATTTATTACTTGAAGCGATGACAGAGAAACGGCGAGATCAGGGCCTTACAATCCAAAAACTGATTCGGGCCAGCATTGAAAATCACTTATGCGATACTGTAGACCAGCTTCATCGGATGGGATTGGCGCATGAGAGCTCATTTAATCACAATGTGCGATGGCCATTAGATTCAGGTGTCCTGGCAGCAATTCAACTTGCCTCCGCTCAGACAAAGGTTTCCCAGAAAGACCTGCTCATCGCGTGCCTTAAGAAATACTGCATTAAAACAAAATGAACTTCTGAAGATCCTCTGTTAAAGAAAAGGGGACTTGGAAACTAACCACTTGAAAACCAGAAATCGGCTAAAAAGGGAGTATGTAGACTCGTGCTTTAGGAAGAATAAAACAGCTTTCGAATCCTCTTAAATTAAAATATTGTTATGAACTGAATCTGAAATAGCTAGGTTCACTTAACTGATGAGATCCCCATGCTTCTGAGGTCTGGTTTCTGAAACTCTGTTGAGATCGGCGAAGCCGATCACGATAGAATTCATGAAAGCGGGCCTGCCCTCACTTGTGAGGGTAATGGATTTTATATCTTGATTCAGTTCACTGAGCTAAGAGCAAGATGGTGGGAGGGTGGGGTGGTTGACTCGCGGTAAACCGCGAGTAGGCCTGCTGAAGCAGGCCTTTATATTATGAAAGAATATAAAGTCTGGTAAAACGGCTTAAGAATTTCTGAAAGCGAAATAAATGCATGGTTTACTTCAGCAAAAAAATTCTTAAACCTTGGGCGTCATTCGCGACACTATCCATGATGTCGCGAATGACGCAAGATAAGATTATTTCGCGACATCATCTTTGTGATCAACCGCATTATAAATTAGTATCTTCATATTGTAATTGATTCATGGTTGCCTGTATCCGTTTCCGGATCTGATTCAGGCAGTAAGTATGATTTGATTTTTGAACAGATCTGGGTTTCGGGCAGTGTAAAAGACTCCCTGCTAATCGACTGGTCGTTTTAGCGTTCCTTTCTGACTTAATCTTACGGATGGTCTCTCCCATTTTGATATCCACTTCATTGGGCAATGACCTGCTATTATCCCAAATGGGATGTTTTGGATTTACTACATATAGGTTGGGACCATATTGGCCACATTGATCGAGTTTGGGACGGAACCCAAATCGTGATTCGCAGTATTCCATTGCCTTGACCGGCGGTAATTGTATGCAGTCAAAGATTCCAAATTCTTTAATAATTTTCACATACCATTGCCCCGTCCGTCTACTGCGATTCTGTCTCTTTGCAAGAAAAGCAGCTGAGGGCCAGGCGACGTTATAAGCAGACTGGCTATTTAACAGGTCCAGTATGGTTTCAATTGCCAGTTTAATTTCTGGGTCAATGTGTTTTGCTTTCCGGATTTTTCGGGATGCATTATTTCGTCTTGCTGCATTTTCTCGTGACATGATCTTAGTTCACCAATAGAGAAGCCCCGGCCAGCTTGGACGATATAGGTGCTGACCGGGGCCACATTGGCGTACTAAAAATATATATTTGTTCGTCCCAGAGAGTGTCAGGTATCTCATTGCCAATGTGACCTGAAAAGTCTCTACGGTAAATTTGACTGAGAGCCTCATGGAAAAGTGCATATTCTGGGGATGAATTATCTTGGCTCCCAACCTGTCAATAGATTGGCCCAGGATATAGACGTTTATCCGTTGGGATGTATCAGGCGGTGGGACCGTTAACTGGCTATTTTTTAACGCTGTTCTGATTGGTATGAGTACCAGAGTGTGATTCATCGATACCTGACTCCAACGAAGGTCAGCACTGCAGAAAGTGTTGACTATGACACAAACGTCTGCTGGCTACAGACGGCGTCATCACGGCAAGTACAGCTGATGATGCCGATTCAATTCGACAGTGTGTCAACCAGCAGATAGCGACAGCTTTCTTCAAATCGAACCTTGGTAGAAAAATCACTGAGAGGTACCGCTTCTTGACTCTCAAGCATTAGTGGTATTGAGACTTGTCGGATCTATGGAGAGCTATACTACAGTCCAGTTGTACCCCCCCCCCAAAAAAAAACCTTTTTTACCATCTGAAACCAAAAAAAACGAAAATTTCTTAAACCATTGTCGCAATAGACATTAAGGGGGTTTTTGTCGTGTGGATATCCTGGGCCTCAGGAAAAATGGTCGGGGGCGTACCCCTATTGCGTATTTCCTTACTTATCGAAGGGAAAACAGTATCTGATTAACACAGAAAAGGGTGTCTAAAAAACCAGTTATGGTTGTCGAACAGTACAAGGCTGTTTCTCTTTGGTGTGAAAAAAAGTATTCCCTTTTCATGCCGGATTTCTGTTTGGAACTATTCAATATTTTATGGAGTAAATCATGTCGTTTGTCATTAACACATCTGGAATTAGTATCGCTGATCTTCAGGCGAAACCTCGTGTCACCGAGCCCTGTGATTCCCTCGTTGAGGTGGAAAAAGTGATTATTAAAGATCGTGCAGTCATTTTAGTTTTTCATGTCCTGAATAGTACAAGGGAGACTCAAATAGGGAGGAGTTATGTAGAACATCTCAATTTACCGAACCCCATCCGTGATTCGGCAGAGGCGCTACAAAATCGAATATTAATATTCGCGATGGCCTTCGGTTTGGTATCTGAACAGGACGTTGAATCAAGGGCTGACCTTGATATTGATTTCGAAAAAATGATAGGAAAACGCGCGATCATTCAATTTATTTCAAATCAGTACTCTCAGATCAAAATGACATTTAAGGGTATCTGGCACATTGATGATTCTGCTGCCCCATCAGTCTCTTGAGTCAAAGGGAATCGAGGGCAGAGTACAGTACCGAAGCTTCTCAGCGAAGAGAAGCTCCAAAATGTCATGCCCTCGATTCTTTAAAAAATGCGGTAACAAGAAACTGGAAAGCGAGCACAATCTTTATTTGTTGAGGTAGGAAAGATGAGTGAAAAAAAAAGAAAACCAACGATTTCAGACTGGGCAATGATGTATCTTTGCGATCGTAAGCATGTTTTTAGGAGAGGACACCATTATGAATTTTGTCAGACTCATTACCAAAGAATCGAAGATCAAATCATGCAGCGTAAGATCTCTGAGTTCATTTCAATCCGTAACCCGAAGGTGGCATCTGCTTACCTTGTACGAAGCGTTCTGGAAACGATAGCTCAAATGAAAGCTAGTCCATCAGAGCCTTTAGAACCATTTGATATTGATCGGGAGGCGTCCATAAACGTGATCGTTTTTAAGAATGGAACATTCAATTTAGACAACTATATTCAGGAGCAGCTTGATGCATAATAAACACTTTCAGCAGCGACATGATTCAAAGATATTTGTTTCATCTATTCGACCATATAAGTATGACCCAAAGGCGAAGTGTCCTGAGTGGATGAAGTTTCTGTCTTTTTTAACTTCTAAAGATTTAGATCTCATCAAATGTATTCAGCTCTGGTGTGCTTCGATATTTTACCCGCAGATCAGGCATGAATATTTTCTATGGCTGACTGGACTGGGGAAAAATGGGAAGTCTGTTTTTGTTGATGTGCTTACAGCAGTTGTAGGCGAGCAGAGTGTGAGTCACCTCACTGCTCGGCAACTGGCCGGGAAGCATGAACTGGCCGGTCTGGCTGACAAAAAATTAAACGTCAGCATGGAATTCGAAAAGGTCTCACCTGCTTTCGTGGATATCGTCAAAAATCTATGTAGCAATGAGCCCCTTACCATCAATGAAAAAATGAAGTCGGTTTACGATGCCAGGCTTCTTATTCGACTTTTATTTGTGAGTAATTCCGTTCCGTATGTCAGTGACCGTAGTGATGGGTTCTGGAGGCGGTGTCTACTGGTTGAGTGCAAAGGGCGTGTCTGTGATGATCAGGAGGACCTGAGCCTAAGCGACAAGCTAAAGGATGAGGCTCCTGGCATTTTCAACTGGCTTCTGGAAGGATTAGAGAAACTGGTACGGCTAAACGGAAAGATCAGTGTTCCTGAGTCAATCCAGCAGGTCGTTGCACAACAGCGTAGAGTGATGGACCCACACCGGGGGTTTTTAAAAGAACAGATTGTTTTTACTGGGGGTGATCAATGGTTACCTGGGCAAGAAGAGATTTATCCTCGTTACCGAAAGTGGATGACGGATCGCGGGCAAACCGGTCTTCTCGCTTGGGATCGCTTGAAAATCCTTCTCAAAGAGGTGTTTCCGAATAGTGAGAAGGTCCGACGCAGGCATCGTATCCATGGGAGAGCATATGGTTATTGCGGTATCGCCTGGAAACAAGATGAAACTTCGAAGAGTGAAGCTGATGAGTTGGTTAAGCAAATCATGCCTCTTCAATCTTCGGTATCTTTTTCTGATGACAGGGAAGAAGTTTCACCTGGTACTTCATCTGAGATACTTCAGGGGCAGCAGGCTTGTATCCCTCAAACTGATTCTCCTCTGAGCAGTAAAAAGACATCCGCGAAAACGGAGGCAGCCTCCATCGAGGATGAAGATGAAGAACTCGCTGAACTCATAGGCCAATTAGGAGATGACACATGCTCTACATGACTCGTGCGAAACCAGGAGAGTCAGAAATTCTAGTAGAGGTCCCGAATGATGTGAGACTGCTGAATGCCCGTCAAGTGGGCATGATTCTGAGCATTTCAGAGTCAAAGGTTCGAATGTTGACTGATGCTGGTGTTTTGACTCCAGTCAGGATTGGGAAGCGATCAGTAGTGTATCGGTTCTCTGATATTTGCGATTACAGTCGCAGTCTGAAATGATTTTCGACGGAAAAATTGTGTGATACAGATCTTTCAAATTCTAATCGAAAAACGGGGCTTATTCGTGAGTTCAATGGCAAATATTGATGTAATAGGAAAGAGGTATTTTGAAATGGTGAGTGTGAGTTTATTTCAGCCGACAGTGACTCGGCATGATAAGAAAAGCGGGAAGAAATTTGCGAAGAAAACGAAGGTGTGGTGGATGGCCTGGCGTGATCCTGACTTAAAAAAACGTTGTACTGCCTCTACTGGCACGACGAATCGGAAGTTAGCCAATCAGAAAGCCAGGGAGCAGCAAGATAAATTGTATCGGATTGCTCAGGGCTGGTACCATCCAGCAGAAAGTCATCGCGATAAAACTTTAGAATCTGCTATTGAAGAGTTTCTGAAGAGCAGTAGGGCAAGGAATCGGCCTCAAACGACTGCTGCTTATCAGATTAGTCTTTCAGTGTTTCAGCAGAACACAACTTGCTTATGCTTGAGGCAGATTACAGTTAATGTGATCGAAGCATTTATCAATTCTCGATCGGAGAAGGTATTGCCTACTACGATAAATAAGGATCTCAGACATCTGCGGACATTTCTGAACTGGGCTGGTAAACTGAATTACCTTACTAAAATTCCAGGATTTTCGGGAATCTTTCTACCGACAGATAAGCCCGATCCGGTGATGATATCAGAGGATGATATCAAGGCGGTTCTCAGAGCTCTGCATCAACGGAAAATCAAACTTTTTCAAGATGCTGGATGGTGGAAGATCTATGTTCAATTGGCTCTGTTTTTAGGTGCGAGGAGGGGGGAACTACTCGGATTAAAGTGGTCTGATGTTTCATTTAAAGAGCAGTCTATCAAGATTCGTCGGGAGACATCGAAGGGAAGGCGTGACCGCACTTATGAAAGTGTTGCAGCCTTAATGCCGCTGTTAAAAGACTGGTATAAATCAAATGATCCAGTTCCTCTTTCTACGGATTCTGTTTTACCGTGGTCTCATACGACGCACAGGCAGTTATATGTAGATTGGAAACGGATATTAAAGGCCGCTGGTATTGAGACTGAGCGATACTTTAAGCTTCATAATTTTCGATCAACCTGTGTCAGTGAATTGCTGGAGTCGGAATCTTCATTTACCGTGCGGGACTGGGTAGGGCATGCTTCGGTTACAACGACTGAAAAGCATTATGCAAATACCAAGAAGGCTCGCAGAGAGATTGCCAGTAAGAGGCAGGTGCGATGAATCAGGTAGATTCAGAAATGAATTACAGACACAGATGAAACCGATTTTATCATATTCTGGTCAGCACCAGGGACGACGGGTAAAGGCTCCTGGGGCTGACCTGCTTCTGGAAACGAAGCTGCAGACTTTATCGAAAGCCTGCTAACATCATTTTGTTCTCCACAGTAAGAGCTTCGAGCATCTCTAGAGGCCTATATCCTTCATCTCTTAACTGGGATCATCCCGTTACAGCTCTTCAATCACCAGTGGTTTCGACTCGGCATAGGGAGTCGGTTTTTCTATTTCAGACAACACAGCGGCGCGAGTGTGCATGGCGAGTGTCTCATTTTTATCAAGGGATGTAATTTATTTCACCGTATACGTGATGACCTTGCCATTGGCGTCCCGTTTGCGAGAATCCCTGACACGGATTCCCTGGAGAAATTTCACCAGGAACTCTTCTGCTGGAATGCGTTCATTAGCATGGAAGGCATCGAAAGTGAATTTGTAACTAGTTCGCAGTAAATCTTCATTTCCGTAAAAGCTTTTGAGTTCGCAAGTCGTGGGAACCTGTCCCCAGCGATTATCATTTTTGTATCGAATGTGACTCGAGACTAATAACTTATCTGCATTATGATACTCATATTTAAGCACCGTACAATCGTGTGATTTGGGCGCGACCCAGAGACAGGCTGTACCCTCTGAATCTGTTCGTTCCAGAACAGTACAGTCGAGATCCAAAATGGGTTCTGTTCTGCTTCGGACTGTAAACCCCTCCAGGGTTTTTCCCAAGTCGCGATCTCCTGCCAGGAGTGCCCAGCGGAGCGGAAGTTGTGACAGGGCAGAAAACACATCACTCATCTCAGTTTTTTTGAATATATGGATCGAGGGTGTCCCTGGTGACTGCTGCAGTCTGGTCACTGTCAGTCCATCGCTGAAGCAGGTTCTATCGAATGAGAGGGTCTCTTTCAGGCGGTCAGAAGGAAAACGTCCCCAGTGGCGGTAACGAATCCTGGGGGAATCAAGCAGTATTGAGTACCTGGCATGATTGATCACCAGTTCTTTTTTGAGACGCTCCATATCTGCTTTCGTCAGAGGAGAATAGCCGCTGGGGGGATTGACGGGTTCTTCTTCTTCAGGATACAGGAGCAGCTTACTGGTCGCCATTTCCAGTGACAGCTCGACCCGCATGGCCTGCAGGCGTTCGCGGCGCTGTTGCCAGGTCTGATTGATCTCTTTAATCGTATGGGGCTGTGATTCTGCAGCATCAGTGGTGGAACTGACAGCAATACAGAAAACAAGTGGGGTCAGAATGAGGAGTGTAATACAGCGATCCATACCGGGAACCTTTCTGTTCGAGTGACAAAAGTCCATTTCGTCGCGTTCATAATATAGAACAACTTCCGTTGAGAGCCAAGAGCGGATTGAACGCCCTCGGAAAATATCAGCTTCAATCGACTGTCAAAACCAACCCGCCAATCGTCCTTTTTCGCTTCACACATTGGGGGGCTGTCAGCAAGGCTTGAATTGGCAGAATCTCTTGGTTATGTAGTGTTTGGCGCATATCCCATGCTAAATTTCAAGGGCAAATCGAGTAATGGATGACTGGAGATGTTGCAACGCTTGTTGTAACGTGGGGTTCCCTGGCATTGGGCTTTTTGGGTTTCTTTGGGTGAGAGCAGGTTTGCCTGTTTTCAGCTAACCAAAAAAACAAAAACCCGACGGGAAACGCTTTACGCCATTTCCTGTCGGGTTTTCTTGTAGTACCGGAGGGGGGACTTGAACCCCCACGAGGTTTACCCTCACTGGATTTTGAATCCAGCGCGTCTGCCGATTCCGCCACTCCGGCCTGAGAATAAGAGTATATAGTCTAACGCTTTATGGAATTCAATGGAAATACGGAAAAAACTCTGGTTCAGAGTCCCGTCTGCTGAATTTCTTGCGGGAAATGTGGAATTCTTGCTTAGGCAGCTTCAATTGCGGCTGTCGAAACTGGGAATTTGAGTGTAAACGCGGTCCCCTTGCCAACGGCACTTTCAACCCGAATTCTCCCATTGTGGGCTTCCATGACTTCTTTGGCTAGAGATAATCCCAGTCCGGTTCCTCCCTGACCATTTTCATCTGCTTCTTTTGTAGTGTAAAACTGATCAAAGATATGATGCAGCTTCTCGGAAGGAATGCCGTTACCGCTATCACGGACAATGACTTCGGCCATATTCGATTCCGGGTTGAGTCGTACTGCCAGATCCAGTCTACCACCGGAGGGCATTGCTTGCCGGGCATTGACGATCAGATTGACAAGCACTTGTTGAATCTGGTTCGGATTTAATACGACTTCTGGGTTTGATTCAAAGTGAGTGTGCAAATTCACACGGTTCATCTGAAGATCCTTTTCGACCAACGCGACGACACTTTTCACCAGCACCAAAAGATCAACTGGTTCCTGTCGGCTTTCACTACCACGGGCATAAGAAAGCATACCCGTCGTGATTTTGGCAGCACGCTGGCCCGCTGATAAAATTTTGGTAAACGCTTTTTCACGACGTTCTTCTTCTTTATGCCGCAATCCCAGTTTGGCATAGTTGATGACGGTCGTCAGAATGTTATTAAATTCGTGCGTGATGGAAGAAGCTAATGCTCCGACAGAACTCATCTTTTGTGCATGAATCAATTGTTTTTGATAGTCTTCAATTTGAGCTTCCAGCTCTTCGACTCGTTTTTCCAGCGACTCAATTGTTTGGTTTGACATGAACCTGCTCGCATCCTTGATTGGCGATCAATATTCATTCTCCCGAAGTAACCGATGTTGGATGACTCCAATGAGAATGGTGGTTGTGTAGCTACTCTTACTATTAGATATCGGCCGCTTGATTTCAGGAATCCAGAGCACGACAGAAGTCGGAATGAATGCGTCATGATAATTAAGTAACTCGATCTAGTTGTGGTGAATAGATGGGTTTGAGAAAATGAGGTGGTTGGGTTCTGGTACGGAAAATTCCCTATTTTCTTTCCAGTGTGGAATTATCGTTTTCTGCACAGCGATGTGAGGGGAATCCTTTCTTTTCGATTTATATCAGTGTACGCTTAATTCAATGTAACTCCATATCTATAAGAGAGTTTGAGAGGAATTCTGATGCGCTTCAATCTGAAATATTACCTGACACTATTGCTCTGTATTTTTGTAGGCTCATCAGTATTGCAGGCTCAGGGAGCAGACAAAAAAAGCAGTCTTCCTCATTCTTTAGACGAACGGATCGAAATTGAACTTTTTGCAGAAAACCCTCAGATTGTGACACCCACCGGAATTGACGTGGATGAATGTGGACGAGTTTGGGCGATCGAGAGCAATACCCATTTTCCGCCGGAGGGATATCGTCGTGCTGACAGTGATCGAGTTCTGGTTTTGTCAGATCAGGATGGCGATGGCAAAGCAGATGAGGTCATCACATTTGCCGAGGGGTTAACACATACGATGAGTGTCGCAGTGAAACCGACCTGGCTCAAATACATGGAAGCAAATGTCAATAAGAACAAAATATGCCAGTCCAATGAAGTGTTCGTTGCCACTCGTAATGAAGTGTTTTTAATGATCGATGAAGATGGTGACCTGAAAGCAGATCAGAAAAAGTCACTTCTCAAAGTCGAAACGGCGGGCAACTATCCTCACAATGGTCTGGCAGGTTTTGCCTTCGATGCCTCTGGTTGGATGTATATCGGCTTTGGAGAAAATCTGGGGGCTGATTATAAGATAACGGGGGCAGATGGAATTTCGTTTTCCGGAGGCGGAGAAGGGGGGAACCTGTATCGCTGTCGCCCTGATGGTACGAAGCTCTCACTCTGGGCGACTGGATTCTGGAACCCGCATGCGAGTTGTGTTGATGCTTTTGGGCATGTTTTTACTGTCGACAATGATCCGGACAGTCGGCCTCCCTGCCGACTTCTGCACGTTATTGAAGGGGGGGATTTCGGTTATCGCTTCCGCAATGGACGAAAAGGGCTGCATCCTTTTACCAGTTGGGATGGCGAGTTGCCGGGGACGCTACCCATGGTGGCAGGAACAGGAGAAGCTCCTTCAGGGATTCTGGCATACGAGTCCCACGGTTTGCCTGCTGAATATATTGGGAATTTGCTGGTGACAAGTTGGGGCGATCATCGCATCGATCGTTTTCAGTTGCATCCCAAAGGAGCCACATTTTCTGCAAAGCGTGAGCCTCTGATTGAGGGCGGCGAGAATTTTCGTCCTGTGGGGATCGCAACTGGCCCGGATGGAAGTTTGTATTGTACCGACTGGGTATTACGAGATTATAAATTGCATGGCAAAGGCCGAATCTGGCGAATCTCTCAACGAGGGAAGAAATCCCTTCCCCAAAAGAAAAATGCCGCGATACAAAAAACTGAAACAGATACAGCGAATGCGAAAAAATCATTGAAATCAGATGATTTGCCGACGCGCAGGCTGGCAGCCTGGATGATTGGCGAGGAGCGTGATCTTACTTTGCGTGGAATCGTTGGGAACCAGAAAATGCCGTTGCGATCACGCTATGAAGCAATGATGTATCTATCTAAGAATTTTAATCCGGCATACGCCAGAGTGATTAATTCGCAGCGTACGACAAAACAGGAAGGCCCTTATCATCCATTACATACCGAAGTCATGAAATATGATAACGAACGGTTGCCGGTCACGAAAATTGTGCAACTCCTGCAGAATCCAGATGGCAGTGATTCCAGTTACCTGCTCAACAGCCTGGATGGGTTGGTTCCCCTGATCCGGGTGCTGGGAAGAACTCAGTCAGCAGTTGTGGCCAAACTTTTAAATCAGGCTGTAGAAATACACGATCCGTTTGTTGAATCGACATTGATCCGATTGATCTCCGAAACCTTCAAAGAAAACAATTTCAAACAGACATTGCACTATTCGGACGCACTCTCACCGCGACTCAGGCTATTGATTATTTTAGCAGCTCGGAAAAGTTATCCACAATCTCAGGAGTTAATCAAAATCGCATTGAGTAATCCTGAGCCTGCTCTGCAACGCGCTCTGGTGCAATGGATGGCTGAAGAAAAACTGAATTCGCTCAAGCCTGAGATGCTGGAGATTATCAATAGCAAGCAAGTCAGTGGCGAGTTGTTTGAAGCGGTTTTAGCAGGAATACAGATGCTGGAAGGCGAACAGCGTTCCCGCAATGACGAGGAGCTTGGTGCAGAGTATGCGTTAAAGATTCTGGAAAACGATCAGTTTTCCATGAACGCCCGCGCTCGTGCTTTAGCCGTGATTCCTGCTACTCATTCCAGGCTGACTGATAACTTACTGAAGTCGTTTCTCACTTCGAATCATCAGCCGATTGTGCTTTCTGTCATCCGCTCTTTGCAGCTGGTTCCACGGAAAACGATGTTGGAGGATCTGCGAACGATGATTGCAAAAGATTCGTTGTCGGAACTGGTTCGTTGCGAAGCGATAGTTGCACTCTCTGCTGGTATTTTATTAGAGGACTCGACTACAGAATCGAAATCTCTGCTACTGAATGCGACTCAAGATCCGAGCCCGGTAATCAGAGCCGAGGCGATTCGCGCACTACGGGCTTTAAATAAGGACAAAGACGTGCAAGCAGTCCTGGGTAAACTGCAATCAGGAGGACAGCAGGATTTGGCCACACTGGCAGCATTGGCTCTGGGGAAAAAAATGCCGGCTTTGAAATGGGATGATGTTTCCACAGGAGGAGATCCGGCAGCGGGGCGGCGAGTATTCTATCATCCTTACAGCGTACGTTGTTCGCAGTGTCATGCGGTCAATCACCAGGGTGGCAATGTGGGGCCTGAGTTGTCGGTTGTGGCGCGTGCCATGGACCGGAGAAAGCTGGCGCAATCGATTTTGCATCCCAGTGCTGAAATTGCGCCGCAATTTACTGTGTGGACTTTTATTATGGAGAGCGGAAAAATTATCAACGGCGTGATATTGGGAGAAGCCAACAAGGATAATTTGAGCGTTGGTACCGTTGAGGGAAAAGTCGTCTCAGTGAAACGAGTTGAAATTGACGAACAAATTCCACAGAAGGCGTCTCTGATGCCAGAGAAATTAAGTGAAAAGTTGACTCGTCAAGAATTACGTGATTTGATTGCTTACCTGGAGACGTTGAAATAAAAGATTACGCAGCTTCGCGTTGCTCTGAGGGACCTTGATCCTGCTGGTCCTGCGTTTGGGGTTGTTGTATTGACGTCTTGATCCGGTAGGCGATTTCTTTGGCGATGGCTTTGTTAAAAGAAATCTGGAACTGCTGATAAGAGTATTGTGCAGCACAACACCAGCCGATGACTGCCTGGCAGCGTTGTGGCCTTAATTCCAGTTCGCGAATGGCTGTGACAAGAGAGTTCACACTTTTATCATCAAAATAAATGCCACTACCTAAGCCATGCTGTTCAAAGCAGGTGACGGTGCTGGCAGCTTCACAATCAGAATAGATGGCGACCGGAGTGCCACAACTTTGTGCTTCAATGGCAGAGAGGTCGAAGTCCACATCACGAGGACAAATTACAGCAGAGCAGAGTCGATATTGTTCTCGCAACATTTGGTCATCTACCGGACCAATGACTTCGACCAGCGGCTCACGATCTAGTGTTGACGGGAGTTGATCTTCGGCAATTCCAATGATCGACAGGCTTCGATTTAGTTCTTTGCACGCATCTACGGCGAGTTGATCCTCTGGAGACCACTGACCGTCGACAACCAGCAGGTAGAACGGGCTGCGTTTTTCAAAGCCGGAACAAAAGAAATCGGTATCGACGGGGGGCTTAACGAACGAAGTAAAACGGTCGCGATTCAGATTTTGAAGCGTTTTCGTAGGTACCACAAATTCGACGTCGGTTAATGAATTCACCAGCTGCTGGTTGATCGGAGCCTGGTTGCTGGAACGTGGTTCCAGATAACACATATGTAACTGGTTTTCGTTACATTGGACATTGGCAGCTGCTTCCAGGCTGGTGCTGATAATTAAATCTGCCTGATCTACGACATCAATGGGGCGCTCAGGAGAAAAACCATTGCCAAAACGAGCGATCGTTGATGAGTGAGGCCAAGCCTGGTTCAGTGCCTCCCAAATTCGATACTCAATACGAGTATGAGACACGCCAGTATGTACCAATGTGACACTCATTTAGTTTCCTCCTTGAAACGGTGATGAGCCTTAATTTATTCCTGTTGAAATGCAGTCAGCAGCGTCTTAGCCAGTGAATTCGCATTGCAAATTGAGAATTGTTGCGTGAAGGTCGTTTTATTGGTATATCAATGCAGACAACAGGGAAAGGACGATTCAGTGAGAACAGATATCGTGAATAGCTGCTCTTGTAGTAAAAAAATGAAAGAGAAAAATACTCGATTCCGACTCTCTCAATCGTGATATTGACAAATCTCTAAAATTTGGTCAATGCGAATTTGCACAGATTGATGAGTCGTCTCGTAACTCCTTGAAAATAGCGAAAAATTCTGCTTGTTCTAGCTCGGATGTCGAAAGCTGGCTTTGACTTATTCAGACCTGTATCTCTGATTCAAGATGCTGACCTGTATGGATGGCTTCAAAGTCGGGAATGGTTTGCCCCTGTTCCGCCTGATGAATTAACGATGCCATTTCCCAGGCTGTGACATAGTAGTATTTCCATTCCGGGTGCTGGGCTGCTTCCTGTCGTAATGCAGTGTGGAAGTCTTCTGTTTCTTCCCCCAGCAAGGTATCAATATTTCCCGGTTTTGCACCATGTGTATGCAGTTTAATAAACGACCAATCCGGGCGACCTGACACATGTACGTCGGCTGCCAGCCAGTGCTGGAATCGTTTTAAGGTGGCAGGACGGCCAGCGTGAAGATCGGAGTTTTCGATGCGAGGCAAACATCCCCATTTAAGATTGCCCCAATCAAGCCGTAAGGGGCCTTGAATCATCAGGAGGCTGTCTTGCTCAGGAGTCTGACCGACACGTGCAAGAGTTCCCTGGTTGTGTGATTTGCGTTCTCCCGGCCGGTGTTTTGCATAATAAAGACTATTGATGACTTGGGTTTGTGTGTTGCTCGGGGCAGAAGGCATCGTCAGATCAGCATAGCAGCCTGTTTCCATCAGGATTTCAATCTCATTATCGACACCACACCAGCGACCATCAGGGCGAGAATTGCACAGCGCCCAGTTGCCGTGAATAAAACCGTAGACGATTTCCCCGGTAACAGGATCTCTTCTCAATAATCCATGTCGATCGAAAAGTGTCTGGCGGAATTCATTCATCTTCTGCCGAAGTCCTTCCGCCGTATCATGGTCATGATGCAGATGCACATCGACATCGCCATAGCCTTGCTTGCAGAGTGCAGCCAGTCGATCGAGGTACTCAGGAGCATACTGATCTTGAGGAAAGAAAAAAGTATGCTGCGGGACCTGCCCGCGTGAGTCACTGAATTTCGAGAACCGGGCCGGATATTCCTGGCACCAGCGATCTACGCGGGCCAGCGCTTCCGATTTCGTGGGGTTACCCCATTCTGGCTCAAAATGATCGCAGACAGCGATAAAGATATGCCGGGGTTGATCAGGACTGAAAGCAACGGATTCTTTATTGTTTTTCAAGCGAAAATAACTGGGGAGCCAATACTGCATATTTCGCGCGCGGATTACCAGATAGATACCACCAGCAAGGCCAGCCAACAAGATCACGCAAATAGAAATACCGGCAATTATAAATGAAGTCATCATTGATTAGCTTTTTGAAGAGTGGGTTAAATTTGTTACAGCAGTTTCTTGCTTTTGGGAATTGGATTGTGTTTCTGCCAAATCCAGTTCTGAAATCGGGAGTTCTGGAGCATGAGTACGCTCAGCTCTTTCCCAAGTACCGTTTTGTAGAATGAAGCAGTGTCGATAGAGGCCGATTGCCAGTGCCAAATTCATTTGTACAAACATACCGGGAACCCGGCAGAGTTTGAGATAACGTCCCCCATTCACAAAATGCATGCCGGCGAATGCTGACACGTAAAATAGCGTCTGGGCTATCAGAGTCATCTGATAAATGGGATTGTTTAGCAGGCAGAGGTTGGCAAGCAGTGCAATGGTCATAAAGACCGGGCACAACCAACGCAGCAATTTATGTGACCAGAAAGCGAAGGCAATATATCCATATTTCGGATTCAAAAGTCCTTTGAGTTGTTTCAAACTTTGAAAAGCCCCTGTACCAATTCTGGTTCGTCGTTGAAATTCTGCCCGGACCGAAGACGCTGTTTCCTCAGTCGCAAATGCTGAGGCATCGTAAATGATTTGGCGACCGGCGAGATGAACCCTCATCCCGATCAGAAAATCATCATTAATCGTTTCTGGTGGTATTGTTATATAGAGTTTTTTGCGAAGTGCATACAGGGCACCGTTCACTCCCAAAACCGCTCCCAATTTATTTTCGCAGTGCTTTAAAAAGTTCTCGTATCGCCAATACAAGCCATCTACATTTTTTCCAGTGGCTTGGTCTTCCAGAACGAGTTGTCCGCAGACGCAGCCGATGGTTTCATTTTGAAAGTGTTTGGCAAGCTGTTTGATACATTGCGGGTCCATTTGTGTGTTTGCATCAGAAAATACAATGATTTCCCCTTTTGCCTGAGGAACACAATCATTCAGGACCGAAGCTTTGCCACGGCGTTGTTCAAACTGGATGAGCCGAATTCTTTCATCCTTATAAGAGGTGACGAGTTCGCCTGTCAGGTCTAAGTCTCCATCGCAGCCAATTAATATTTCAAGTTTGTCACTCGGATAATCAAGTTTTGCCAGATTGTTCAGACGATCCAGGATAACCGATTCTTCACGATATGCGGCAATCACAATCGAGACAGAAGGCAGGGGATTGGAGTTTGAAGACTTGCCCTGTTCAAGAAGTTGATTTGTAGCCCAACGAGATTGCAGTCGTGACAGCAACCAGACTAATAGTGGATATCCAGCGTATGTATACAGAACGAGCGCTAGAGCACTCCAAAATATTGTTTCTATCAGGATGGGATTCATAGTGCTGATCCTTTCTGATGCTGATGATAGGGAGTATCTACTTCTACCCGGTTTGCTTCCTCTTGTTTCACAGCTGAGCTTTCAGAGTGAACTCTCAAGACCCGTGCAGGAATCCCACCGACGGTTGTATGTGATTCCACGTTTTTAACCACTACAGCGTTGGCGCCGATTTTCGAATGTGATCCTATTTGAACCGGTCCGATGATTTTTGCTCCGGCACCGATAAAAATATCTGAACCAAGTGTCGGAGAGATATTTCTTTCCGCTCCAATGGTTACCTGGTGTTCGAGTTTGACATCATCCCCGGCTTTGACTGAACCGTTAATGACGATGCCCTGGCTATGAATGATCACGAAGCGGCGGCCGAAGTTTGCTCCTCGTCCAATGATACACTGGCAGAAGATCGAATTGCATTTATTGAAAATCATAGCCAGAGGAAACAATTTCCAACGACCAGCCCACTGCATCAGTCGATACCAGAGCATGGCCATCGTGCCATCAGTCAGGCATGTCTTCAGCAGGGTACGGGCAGAAACACTGCCGTAACACCACTCTGATTTTGCTTTCAAGTCTTCCCAAAACATTATTTTGTTCTCACTTCGTTCATAACCCGTTGATGATATCTTCCTGCAAAACAAGTTGGATCAGGCATGATTCAGAACCAGTTGGTTCAGTAATTCAGACAGTTGTCCCGCTTGGAATTCGCGATTGTATTGATTGATCTTTTGGGGATTGGAAATCGAAGGGGCAGCTTGTCCGGTCAAACGAGCTTGAAGCCAATTAACAATGCCAGTTGTGTTGTCAGCCCGGAAATTTCCCGTCGGCCAGAAATCATTCAGGATTTCTGCCGTTTCACCAGCGGGAGTGATTGATAAAATCTCGCGATTGATGGCCAGGTATTCAAATAGTTTGGCTGGAGCGACCCGATTTGCTCCCTCAACGTCACTCAGTAACAGACAAAGAGCATCAGCGGCCGCCATTTTTTTTAACGCTTCCTGATGGGCGCAATATTCTTCGGTGATCAGAGTACAGGCTGTCTGATTGATTCGCTCGAGCAATGCCAGTTGTTCCGGTGTTTTTCGCCCGATAAACTGTAATTCCAGGCTACTGAGAATTTCAGGTTTGTCCCGGTGGATTGATTCGATCGCTTTGATCAACGGTTCTACGGTCGTCAAATTCCAAAGTGTACCGGTATAAACAATACGAAAGGGTTTTCGTTTGCTGGAAGCATGTTGACGCGGAATGGATTCATCCAGAAGTTCGAAGTCATCCAGATCAAATCCGTTGTAAATACACTTCCCGATTGCATCGGTGCCGAACTGATGTGCGCGATCCAATAATCGTTCTGTACTAGCCTGAGTCGTTGCTACAATCGCATCAGAGGCTTTCATCACAGATTTCTGCAGACGCGTCTGGATCAGGTGCGAGATCCGATCCTGCTGATGGTTCTCGAGATACTTACTGCTCAGGTCCCATTCATCCCGAAAGTCGGCAACTAGGGGTAATTGAAATAATTTTTTCAATTTGCTGGCCAGTATTAAATTGGAATAGGGTGGGGCGGTCGCCAAAATCGCATCGTGTTGCTGGCTTTTGAGCAGTTTTTTTCCGGCTTTCAATGCATTTGGGTACCAGAGGATTTGTGCGTCCGGTTGTAATAAAAGACCTGCGCCTGCTTTAAGAACCTTACGACAAGCAGATTTTACGGGAGCCAGCAAGCTGGTTGGTTGATGAGATGAATTTTGGCTCGCCATATTCTTTTTGAGAGAATAGTCGGGTTCCCATGTGCGCGCTTTTTCAAGATGCGTGTCTTCAGGAATGTCAACCAACAGGCTGTTATCAAACACCGGGACTGAAGGATTGGCCGCCATTAATACACTGACATCCCAACCGAACTGTCGCAGATACTTGACGAACTTGACTGGCCTTTGAACGCCGGCACCGCCCACAGGGGGGAAATGATAGCTGATCAGCAGCAGACGTTTTCTCTCTGGATCCCGTCCTGTACGCGCGCCTGAGTCGGGTGTTTCAATTGACTGTGAGATCATTGTGGACATAGAAGGACATTCCTCAGATTTATTTAATCAGGCATGCGCCCGTTGATTGATAATGGATTGATAACTTTTGTGTGGTAACCAGTGGCTGACTATATGAGATTGGATTTTTAAGTCCTGATGCTCTGAAAGATGTTGCACCGCTTTTATCGCGAAGGGATGGTTATCGTGCATTAAGCAGAGATTGCCTTCCTGGGGATTGTATTGCTGGCACCAGTCTGCCATTTCTGCGATGTCTGTCATCAAATAGTCGCGTGGGTCTGTATCCCACAGGACAATCGTGCGCCGTTGAAACCAGAGTCCCAGCAATTTTGCAACTGTCAATTTTCCTTTCGGGGGACGAACCAGATCAGGAGAGTATCCTGTGATCTGATTCAGCAATTGATCGGTTTGTCTGATTTCATTGAGAAAAAGACGTGTGGATGTATGAGATGGTTCGCTGTGAGTGTATGTATGGTTTCCGACTTCGTGCCCTTCGTCAATCATACGCTCAATCAATTCCGGGTACTGTTGTGCTTTCTCCCCAATGACAAAAAACGTCCCACGCTGGTGGTATTGCTTTAAAACGTACAGTAGTTGTGGTGTATGTTCAGGATGAGGACCATCATCGAATGTGAAAGAGATATTTACCTTCGGTCGACTATCTTTTGGGAGAGGACTGGCAGGTAGGGTTGATGCGTCCCGTGTCAGCGTACCGTAAACCAGGAACAGTCTCTGTGGGACGACTGCCGGTATCACTTTCTTGATGAGTTGCCGAATGGGGTTCATAATCTTGTGTTTCAGGTTTGCTGCTTTGCTTTGCTGCTTTTGAGTTGATCAGACGATTGTGTTTTCTGTTTGGCCTTTAATTCTGATGTAAACCGGGTACTGCAATCCGAGAGTATCTGGCTGATTTGAACGGCAGATTCCTTCCAGGAATTCGGTTCGAAGATCCGTTGTTCCGTCTGAACTGGTGAGTCAAACATTTCACAGATAGCTTCTGCCAATTCGTCTGGATTATTGGGCGTGACTAATCGATCACAGTTGGGGTCTGCAATTTCCGGAATACCACCTACGCGGCTGGCAACAAAATTCTTGTCACAGGAGATTGCTTCCAGCAGTACATTTGGAATGCCCTCTGAAAGACTGGGTAAAGCAATCACATCTGCCGCGCGATACCAGTCTACCAGTCGGGATTGCTGCTGCGATCCGTTCAACTGGAATATTCCCTTTAATCCTAACTCTTCCGCTTTCTGTTGTAATATCGTTTCCAACGATCCATTACCTAAAACATAGCACGTAAAAGGGGGGCCCTGTTTGCTTATTTTCAGGCAAGCATCTATAAGAACTGAATGACCTTTGACTGGCTCCAGTCGTCCCACACTGACAATGATTTTTTGATCCTCGGGCAGGCCGAGCCTCCGACGGGCTTCCCGCTGATCCCCGGGGGTGAACAGGCTCCTGTCGACACCACGGTGAACGGTATGGATCTTTTCGGTAGGTATCTTCATTTTTTTGACAGCTGCCATAATATCATTGCTGACAGTGATGATTCCATCAGCCTGCTGCAGGACTTCTCCAATGACACGCTTGCGGCGGGGGTTTTGGGTGAGTAGCAAAACATCACTACCACCGGTCATAACGACGACTGGGATTCCGTGCTCATGAGCGGCTTTGACGGCAACTTCCCCATCGGGATGCAGCCAATAGGAGAGGATAATATCCGGCTGGAATTTTACGATCGCTTTATGAATTGTTTTTTTGATTGACCAGTAGAGGAAGTGTCCGTAATGCTGATGAACTATTTTCGGTAGATAATAGAATCGCGGATAATCTACACTGAGGGAATCGGTATTATCAATTGGCGACCAATCCAGATTCAGGCGGTTTTTGTGTTTCACGTAATGCGAAAACTCGTCCAGCCATGATACAGGAGAAATGACATGTGTCGGATGGAGCTCTGACAATGATTGAATCATGGAACAATTAAACGTACCTCTCCCCGGTTGTATCGAATTCGGAAAGACGTTTGAAAGAAATAAAATTTTCATAGCAGGCCTGTTTGAGTTGATAGCGAACCTCTGATGCTCTATTTGATTGATTATCTGCTTCCCAGTTTTCCATACCGTACTAGCTGTCGCAGGGATGTATAAACACCGGACGCTTTTAATAATTTTCTCAGCGTACGATCAATCGCGCGTGACAATTTCAAATACAGCAATAAGCATTTGTTTTTGATGGTGGGTGGAAACAGAAGCACGGATCCACTCTGCGTGACCTCGGAGCAGTAACGTTGTTTGTATTCGGCATCACCTTCGCCAAAGTCATATGTGTCTGGAGTATCGTGTTGTATTAAGTCATCCAGAGATAGCAATAAGAGTGCTTCTCCTGGAGAAGTGCTTGCATAATTGAGGTCAAATCCGATTTCGAGGTCACGATAGACCCCTTTGTGTTGATAACCGAATTTAAAGGCAACCGGATGATCATCTTTCATGAGCAGGTAGGAGCGAAGTGATCCATTGATTGCAAGAAAAGTTAGTTCTTCGATTTCTTTTTCATCATTTTTGATTCTCAATCCCAGTCGTTGGCTTTGCCACGTATTCAGCGATATCTGATGCGCAGCTTCCAGGAAATCGGCAACCTGATCGGGTTCTGTAATTCGTACTAATCGCATCTCGCCATTTTGACGCAAACGTTTTTTCTGCTTCAGCCTGGATTTCGACCGAAATTGCTTCCAGTAGTCTGCTGGATTATCAGAGAAATGAATCAAGCTGCGGTTTTGAAAACCCGTATGTGAATAGATTAAGTATTCATCTTCAGAGTCAGAGATTGATCTGTTGAGTATTTGATTGATTAGCATGTCTTCTAACAACAGGAATTCTGCTTTTTGTTTCTGGCAAAATGATAATGCTGATTGCAGTAAATGTTTGAGAAACGTTTCAGTCTGTTGATACTCCTGTTCTAATAGAAAGCGATTTCCACATAAGTAATACCCTTGAAGGAGTCGGGAAGGTCCCAGACCTTTGAGAGCTTTGGTACTCATGGATTTCGGGAGCAGTATGCCTGCCGCAATAAGCTTTCCCTCTTCGCGACACTGCATCAAATAGACCGGAAAATTCGGATGAGTTTCGTGAAGTATCGGAATTAAACGAGCCACATGATCTGGATGGTGATCAAGACTGGAATTCTGGTCATTTTCGACGAGCTGCATCCAGCTCTGATATGTTTCAGAAACAGAATGCAGTTGCGCACAGGTTAATGGTTCGAACTCGATCTGCAGGTCTTTACAACCATTCTGCAAGTCAGCTGGTTTGACTTTGGAGTAGTCCAGAATGCAATCTTGTTCCGTGTTTGTTTTAGTTTTCATGACTTTTCATTTTGAGTGTCGGAGATAAAACATTGAGATAAAGGTTTTCATACTCTTTGATCATGGATTGAATATTAAAGTACTGTTCGACCCGCTCACGGGACTGTCGCCCGATTTGCTGCCAGTCAGTTTGCTGATGGCACATTTGGGTGATGGCCTTGGCGAGCTTCACTGCATTAGCAGACGGGACCAGAATCCCTGTTTCCGGTTGCTGTACGATTTCAGGATTGCCTCCGACGGAGGTCGTTACAACCGGAAGCCCTACAGACATGGCTTCCAGTATCGTGAGTGAAATCCCCTCGGTGAGCGAGGAAGACACATAGAACCCTGCCTGGCTGAGCAACTGGGGGATATCGTTTCGTTCACCCAAAAACTGTACGTGGGCCCCTAAACCCAGAGCAGCTGATTTCTGCTCCAACTTTTCCCGTTCAGGACCGTCTCCCACAATCATGAGACGAAACTGGGGGATCGCGTTCACAACTAACCTGACTGCGTCAAGCATTGTTACCAGGTCCTTTTCGGGAGAGAGTCGCGAAACGGTAATCGCTGTCAACACATCAGCGGGTCCTGTGAAAACAAAACGGCCAACATCAATTCCGTTCCAGATACGCGTGACTTTTCTGTCGGGTAACCAACCAATGTTTTTACAGCGTTCTCCTGTATCATCCGAAACGGGAATCACGCGATTCGTAAAACGACTGGCAATTGCGAATTGCAGTCGTTCGCTAATGGTCTTGCCAAACCTTCTCCCGTGACGGGTGTGAATGACCGCCGGGATCTTTGCTCGGTATGCTGCCAGGCTGCCATAGAAGTGAGGGAATGCATTATGTGTATGTAAGAGATCATAATTTCGCATTTTGAAGAAAGTCGCCAGTTGACTGATGCGGGCTAACTTGCCGGGCGCTGTCAACGGATACTCAATGACAGTACAACCTAAATTTCGAATCTCTTCGGCTGGCTGTCCTGTTTCACCTAACGCAATAAATTCGAGTTCAAATTGTTCCGGATTATGATAGCGCGCAAAATCGACCAGCAACCTTTCCAAGCCTCCCGTGCATAATGTGAGACTCAGGTGGCAAATGCGTAAACGCCTGCCGCCGGTCAGATTATGAACGGAAGCGTTTCGTTTTTCGGGAGCTTCGATAGTACTCATAATGAAATGTCCAATGGGAAACTGATATTTTCTGTTCTGCGTGTTGTTGATGCTGTCATGATTCTGATTCGTGTTTGACGGTTTTTATCTGAGTCATCATTTGTTTGATTTTTCGTAACGCATTTAAAGCTGTGAATTTCCAGCGGGGGCGTCGGATTTGAGCCCATGATAAGTCGCTGTGATGTGTGCTCATCTTCTGTTTATGATGGCTATTTCCTGCCAGGAAATCATAAGCATCGAAACCGCGTTTGAAGCATTCTTCAATGCAAAGATAGTCGGAGATGACCCCAGGACTGAGCTTGCCTTTGTATTCCGCTGATCCACCCTGATAGCAGAGTACGCGATTACGGTCGATCAGGACCTGGACACAGCCAATGACCTGCCCTTCGATTTTGACGCGAAACAGGCCCATCTGGCCGGTCGGTATCAGTTTTTGAATAAGGGCATTATGAAAATTCGTGAAGCGGTCGCTCGCGTAAGAGCCGGGTAGACCCTCTTTTTGCCAGCGGGTCTGGTGTAGTGAAACCAGGTCATTGAAGATGGATTCGGCTTGCTCGATATTTTCAGCCCATTCCGTTGTCAGGTTTCCATACGATTTCATGTTTTTGCGTAAGTTTTTACGCGTCGAATATCCAAAGCCCGAAATCACATCCCGTTCTTCATCTCGAATCTGTTTCAGATCAAAATAGTGGCTTTCAATTTTGCGGATTGAAATATCCTGTTGTGAAAGATCCCATGTTTCCAGTTCTTCGCTGGCAAAACCATCAAACAGCAACGAATCCCAGGTATCATTTTGAGAAAGATCATCTAGTAACGCGGCAATGAATGAGTGTTGATCTTCGGGCTTAACAAGCAGGGTATTGTACTCGACACAAACGCTGTCAGCCGTCGGTTCTCCCGCTGTTCCCAGATGCAGTGTTTTAACAGACAGAGGTCCATCGTGTTGATCCACGCCTTCGGTTAACAGGCAAATTCCACAAGGGATATTCCCTTTGGAAGCGACAACGAAGGAGTAGGGCATCAGATCCTGATAATGTTCGATCCATGTTGATGTCCAGGCGTGTGAGCACATTAACGGGACATCAGCAAACTGTGTTTCCAGCATTTTCCACATCTGCAGGCAGTCGTCCGTTTGACTTTGGTCATAGACTTTGATTGTTAATGGTTCCGTCGTGACAGCGTTGGAACTGATGTTTGAAAAATTATCAGATTGTTGATTATTGCAATGAATGGTCGTCATGAAATTACTCATAGAATTAAATAAGCATTGATCAGTTAAAATTAAGTATTTAGAGATTTGGAGAGAGAACGGTGTAAAAGCACAGTTCCTCGGTCAAAAACAAACCAGGTACCGATTAGGAAGATACCCCCTCCTGTCGCCACGCCGACTAATGTGATCCAGGAGTTCTGAACCTCAATGAATTGTGGCAGGTAATAGGAGTACGCCAGTAACATCAGTAACGGAGCAACGGTCGGCCCAATGGCAGTCCGCAGCAGTTGGCCAGTGGAGATATTTAGCTTTTTCATGGCATACGGCAGAATAATTCCTAATTCAGCAATCAAAATGGGAATTGCCGTTCCTAATGCCACTCCAATCAATCCCAGAGATTGAACCAGGATGATTGATAGAATTAAATTGACAATGGCCTCGCTCATATAGATCAACGAAGGGATTTTGACATTTCCCATGCCATATAGAACTGACCGAAATGTGGAAACCGGTAAGGCAACAATACGTGCTCCCAATAAAATCATTAACAGCAAATAGCTTTGTGGGTATCCGGGCCCGATCCAGGTTGTGATCAGAGTGTTGCCGAAGAAGCAGACACCAATAAAAAAACCAGTTACCAGTAAAAACGAGAGAGAGACTCCGTTTAAGACCAGTTTTTGCAGCGCTTGATGTTCTTCATTTGCATGTAATTCCCCTGCGCGCGGCATAAATACTTTGCCAATCTGAGCGATGGGCATATTGATGAATTGCGTCAAGCGTAATGCGATATAGTAGGGGACGATCGCTGCCGGGCTATAGAAGATTCCAATCACAATTGAGTCGGTGGCTTCAATCAGTGTCCAGGCAATGGCATCAATAAAGGCAAATCCACTGAAGGAACCACATTCCTTGAGGATCGACCAATCCAGGTACTTAGGGCCGATGCGAAATGTTTTTACCTTACGAAACGCAAAATAGAACTGTCCCAGATTCTCGACCAGTGTGACGACAAAAAAGATCACTGCAATCGTGAGCAAGCCCCATTCGGCTTTCAGAAAGAGGACCGTCAGAATTAAACGCAGGATGCCACCCGTCAGATTGACACCGCGTTCGATATCGAAGCGTTGAATCCCCATCAACACGCCACCGAACACACTGCCCGCCAGTCCGACAAAAACGTTGAGTCCGAGAATCAAAATGACCAGTCGGATTTCATAAAGGGAGATGGTTCCCCAGTCGCTCAGATGTGGAGCCAACCAGGCGATAATGCCCGCTGTCGTCAACGCCAGAAATCCCATACCCAGATAGATTGCAAAGATCACGTTGGAGACGTGATTCAACTTATCCCATTCCTCTTTGGCATGATAATGTGCGACGTAGCGGCTGATCGTCTGGCCGAACCCAAGATAGAGTAAACCGGAGTATCCCGCGATGGCATTGATGAAAATCCAGCTTCCATATTGCGCATCACCCAGGATGTGCAAGACGTAAGGCATGAGAAATACGCCGATCACCAGACTCACTCCATGGTTGAGCCAGTTTGCAAACAGATTCATTTTGACCGATCGACGTTGGTTCATTTCCTGACTTTCAGTATTTCTTCTCTCGCTAGATATTAATTTGCAAATATTCGGACAAAAACAAAGAAGGCGACGAACAACCCGAGGCTAACACCTGTAAGGCGTATCAGGTGCTGCTTATTCCAATAGATCACCGGAGTCGGTTTTGCCAAACTGGCACCCGCCAGATTCAAATAGGCTGCAGAAACTCCGACAATCATATAAGTCGGGACGACATAACAACGCGATAACGACATCATTCCGCCACACCAGGCAGCGAGAATTGCCCCTGCGTAAGGCAGATAGCGTTCCAGTTCCGAATTTCTGAATATTGGTTTTCCATTGCAGGAACTTTGAAATCGCACCAGACGATACAGACCCAGTCCGGCAAAGAAGAAACAACCAATGAATAGCGTACCGCCAAAGATTCCCAGCTCGGTAAAGGCATGTACAAACGAGTTGTGGGCCGCCAGGCCAGCCAGATCAGAATATGATCCTTGACCAATCCCGAAAAACAAATCGGGTGATTTCAAGGCTTCCAGACCTTCTCGCCACAGTAGAATTCGGGCATGACCGGTTCCAGAATTCAGGTCGATATTTCCCTGTCGTCCGGCAAGTACTGTCAGTCCTACCATACCGACCACCGCGCAGGCGATGGCCGCTTTTTTGCCATATTTCGGTAGCACGAACACCATACCGGCTATTCCCAGTGTCAACAGGCCGCCCCGTGATCTGGTATAGATCAAGCCGATTCCCAGAATGATCATGCTCAAAATCCAGAAGAACCGCAGTGGGCTGGCTGATGGATCGTTGAAAAAGAACAGGCAGAGAATGCCCGTAGTGACGATCAATACGGAAAGGTCATTTGGGTCTTGAAAAATACCGGTACCACGCATACGAAAGACACGCAAGTCTTCGCCTGCAGCAGTAACGCCATCGCGGTCACTCACATGCTTGATGAATTCAAAATCAAAGGCACCGGAATAATCAATCACGCAGAGCAGAATCATCGCCGAAGAAGCAATGGCGACTGTTTTTAAGAGTCCCTTTAAGCGTTGTGGTGAATCGATAATCGCAACCAGCAGAACGTAATAAATCAATGTTTTCAAGAAAGCGATGGTGGAAGTATGAATTCCATAAAAATACATATGAGAAGCATGCGACAGAGCGACTGCCACCAATATGCCAATAGTACATAGTGTAATCGGCTGTCGTTTTAGCATCGGGAGATGCAGCGTACGTTTAATCTGGTCGAGCGATAAGAAGAATGATGACAAGATCAGTGCTTCATAAATCGGTAGATCTTTAATCGCCGGAATCAATTCTGCTGGTCTGAGAAATAATGTGATATTGACCAATAAGAACAGATAATAGGCGTTGTTGGGGGCCGATGTTCCTCCCATAATTGAGAGTGGATACCGGGGACGGCGACTCTGCACGCGGGAAGCAGAAGGGGTTGGCAAGCGCGTAGCATGACCCCGTGCCGTCATTTGTTGATGATCGGCTGCACTAACAGGGGTGTGAGTGAGGTTCGCTTCATTTGCCATTAATAATCAGTACCGGTAAAACATTCTTTCTACGTCAAACGCAGAGCTGGCCGGATTCCAATCCGGAAATCCCTCGAATTACTTTAAATGCGCACACTTTTCTAAAAGATAGATCAGGAATAGAGGGTATGTGGTGTGAATTAAGGGTTTCCGACTCATTCCAAGTCGAAATAATTACTACAACCAGCATGATTGGTTTAGATCAGGGGTTAAGAATTCCATTCTGTGCAATCGCAGCACGTATGATCAATTGAATCATTTTCTGCATCCCGTTATCTTCTCTGTCCTCGTGTATACGAGCGAATTTCCGAATCTCTGTTTTAACTATTGAGAAAACTGATGGCGACTCTGATTGAAATAGCAAGTGTGACAAAGAGTTATGGTGCTCAGGAATTATTAAATGAGGCATCCATTGCTCTCGCCGATGAACAAAAAATCGGGTTCATCGGGCGGAATGGTGCTGGCAAATCGACATTACTGCGAATTCTGCTGGATGAAGAGAGCGTTGATAGTGGTCAGGTGGTTCGGCATCCGAATTTGCGCGTCGGTTACTTGCGGCAACACGATCCCTTCAAACCGGGGGAAAGTGCCCTGGATTTTCTGATGCGAGACAGTGGTCAGCCTGAGTGGAAATGTGGAGATGTCGCCGGAGAATTCGAATTGAAAGGTCGGTTCCTGAATGGGCCGGTCAAAGAACTGTCTGGTGGTTGGCAGACCCGTGTCAAACTGGCGTCTTTATTGCTGCATGATCCCAATTTTCTCATGCTGGATGAACCGACAAACTTTCTCGACTTGCGGACGCAATTGCTGCTGGAAGATTTTTTAAAGCACTATCGCGGAGCCTGTCTGGTTGTGTCCCACGATCGTTCCTTCCTCAAGGCCATTTGCACCCAGACTCTCGAACTGAAGCGGGGCAAGCTGACTCTGTTCAATGGCAATGTCGATCAGTATCTCGAAAATCAGGAAATTTTGAAGGAACGAGACGAACGAACCAATGCAACAGTGCTGGCAAAACGTCGACAACTGGAGACCTTTATTGCAAAAAATAAAGCAGGGGCCAATACGGCTTCACAAGCGCGGAGTAAAGAGAAGCAACTGTCGCGTCTGACATTAACCGAGATTGCAGGAGCGGAATCCACAGTGAATATTGTGATTCCCCAGACTGAAAAACGACAAGGAAACGCATTGGTCTGCGATCACCTGGCGATTGGATATCCTGACTTGCGCGTTGCTGAGAAAATCACACTCGAAATTGAGCATGGATCACGGGCCGCCATTGTAGGGGATAATGGACAGGGAAAAACGACATTTCTGAGAACGATTTCCGGATCACTTAAACCATTGAATGGTGACCTGAAATGGGGGTATCACTGCAATGTCGCTTGTTACGCGCAGCATGTCTATACTTCTTTGCCGGATGAACAAACGATTCGGGAGTACCTGGAGTTGGAGTCGGCTCCCGGCACAACAAACCAGCAAATGCTCGCTGTCGCGGGAAGCTTTCTTTTTAAAGAACAGGCAATAGATAAACCCATTAAAGTTCTAAGTGGGGGCGAACGTGCTCGTTTGTGTCTGGCAGGTATCTTGTTGGGGAGCTACTCGATTCTGATCCTGGACGAACCCGGTAACCATCTCGATGTCGAAACAGTGGAAGCGTTAGGAAACGCGTTGGTTAAATTTCAGGGGACTGTGATCTTTACCAGCCACGATCGCCATTTTATGGGAAAAGTGGCAACGGATGTGATCGAAGTGGCTGGCGGCAGTGTGAAAAGTTATGAAGGCGATTATGAGGCCTATCTTTATCGGGTGAAAAAAGAAGTCGCTGATGGACATCGTGAACAAAATCAGACATCAGTCGCCAAGCAGGAGCAGAAAAAAACAGGACCGCGCGAGAAGGGCCTGGGAGGCAAAATCAAAAATGCGCGGAAGGAACTTTCTGCCATTGAACGAAAGATCGCGCAGCTGGATGAGAAGAGAACTAAAATCAACGAAAAATTTCTGAAGGCCACCAGTCAGGAAGCGGCACAAGAACTCCACACGGAAATGCAGCCCCTCGTCGATGAGATTGGGGAGTTAGAAACTCGTTGGATGGAACTCTATGAGGTGCTTGAGCAATAAATCCGGCTTGGCTCAAGTCTTTTCCGGTGCTTTGTCGTCAATCCAGGGGCCCGCTAATTTCTGATATTTAGGAGGCACGAGGGTACTGCCTTTATCCCCGGCTTTCCAGCCGGCAACGTGTCGTGGTTTACTACGTTCTTTTGACATCGTTTCCCAGTTCGCCGCCCAACTCTGATCTCCATTCTGGATTTGTTTCGAGTCGCGATCCACTTGAAATACTTGCCCATTACGATAACTGAGAACGCCTAAATTCACGACCATGATCGCCGCCGCTCCCAGTTCAGGAGAATTATTCACCATGGAGGGATCACCGGCTTTGACGGCATCGATGAAATTCTGGAAATGCAAGAGGGTTTGATCGGGAACACGCTCCGAGACCACTTCTTCCTTCTTCAGTTTGCTGTCCAGAGTCACCTGGGGTCGTTCCGGGATAAATTCATAAGCCTGACGTCGACCAAACACGTTTTTGTCAAAAACAATCGTGCCGTGATGTCCTCGAATCAGATGCCGGATCGGGACTTCGCTGGAAATCATCGTGCTGGAAACCAGTCCTTGAACTCCTTCATGGAAATCAGCAATGATCGAAGCGACATCGGTCACTTCACGGTCATCGTATTCAAGAAATATTCCCCCGCCGCCTACAACACGGCCTGGGTACATCAAGCCGGTGGCTTTGAGCATCGCGGTTACGCGGTGGACAAACAGGTCAGAGTACATTCCGTAACCAAAGGGCCAATAACAGCGCCATTGACCGAAAGTAGACCGGTCAAAAGGTAAATCAGGAGCGAGCCCTTCTTCCACTCCCAGCCAGCGTTTCCAGTCGACTGTTTTGGGAGTCATCTCTTTGGTGATGACGTTATGGCGGGACATGCCTCCGATTGAATTGCGAAAGGATTCCGCCTGAAATTGGACAACTTTTCCAAGCTTTCCTGCATTGACCAACGCGCGTACTTCATTCCAGATTGGCATACTGGTGGATTGGACGCCGACCTGCAGGACCAATCCGGATTTTTTCCAGGCCTCAACAACGTCCATTGCTTCCGAGATATGGTGGGTCATCGGTTTTTCGCAATAAACGTGTTTACCCGCTGCAAGAGAATCCAAAACCTGTTTGGCATGCCAATGGTCAGGAGTGGCGATACAGACGACATCAATTTCTTTGTCATTCAGCAGATCCCGGTAATCGACATAGGTTTTCGGCGTGAGCTTGGTTTCTTTTTTGATATAATCGACGGCCTGATCCCGGTGTACGGAATAGACATCATTCACTGCTGTGATGTCGAGGTTAGCCCCTTTTGCGTTCCGCAGCTTGATCAGCGACTTCACATGCGATCCGAAGCCACGCCTGCCGGGGCCAATGATTCCGATCCGGATTCGTTCATTAGACTGATATGCTTTGGAAGGAGCGACCGCAGCGAATTGACTGGTTGCGACTGTCACTGCTGCTGATTGTTTGAGAAAAGTGCGACGGCTCTCATTGTCCTGGCTCATATTTCTGCCCCTGGATAAAATCTGATACGAATATTTTAAAATTCTTTGATTTGAATATTTTTATACTCTACATGGCTGCCATGTCCCAATAGCCCAATATGACCTCGTTTGTTTTTTAAGCCGGGATGTTTGGCCAGCACCTCGGGATCTTTGATCATGGCTAAATCCGTTTTCAAAATCAGAATACCATTTACGATCACCGACAGTTGTGAACCACGATAGATGATTTCTTCGTGATTCCATTCGCCTGCCGGTTTGAGTGCGCCCTTTTTTGCAGGAATCACATCATAGACAGAGCCATGGTATTGAGTCGGTTTGAGCTTTTTAGGATAGCCTTTGTTGTCCAGAACTTGAATTTCGATTCCTTCATAAGCAGGACGCTGATCGAGCAGCGGGCAGCGAATGGCGATGCCGTTGTTGGCACCTTTGGTCAACTTGAAATCGAACTGCAGGCTGAAGTCGCTATATTCCTGCTCAGTAAACAGGAAGCCGCCTCCATCTGCCGGGCAAACCAGTTTGCCATCTTCAACATGATAGCCTTTTCGGTTGGCCCGTTTTAAGATCCAGCCTGTTAAATCGCGACCATTGAACAGCGGTGTATATTTTGCCGACTGTTCTGAGGCAAGTAGAGAAGCCGGGGTCAGCATCAGGCTGATGACGACAGTCAGACAGGAAAGATACTTCATTCAAACTTCCTTATGCGATATCCTGGATTACGATTCAAACATTTTTGATTCCGTCTTATTTACTTTGCTTTTTCAGGTGATTCTTTTTGACCAGTCGCCTGGTTAATGAGGACGCGCTGGCGGACTTTTCCGGAAACCGGTTTACCTGCGAGAATATCTTCTTCATTGAATGTGGCCATCAGGATCTTTTTATCGCCGGTACGCGAGTAATCGTAAATGACATAAATCGTGCCGTCCTCACTCTGAACTCCATCGGGGTAAGAAACGCCGGGCCGTTCATCCAGCAGCAGACCTCCCTGCCAGGTTTTTCCATCATCAGCTGAAAGATAGGCAGTCAGGTCTCTGCGTGTTTTTCGATTTTTGGGGTTGTGCCGCACCAGTAATAAATTTCCGGAGTTCAATCTGCGGATGAAAAAGCGGGCGTTAATGTGCGGGATGGAAGAGGCTTTGCCTGCCGACCAGGTTTTACCACCATCGGTGGAAATCGATTCTCCGATTCCATAACTTGTTCTGACCAGGGTCCAAAGACTTTTGTCTTTTCGTTCCACGATCATGTGTTCGTCAAACGTTCTGTCTGGAACATTGGTTTGACCCAGTAATTGAAATGACTTTCCTTTGTCTTTGGAGATGAAGATATTTCCCCCGCGTTCTTCAGGTAAATCAAACCGATGTTCAATGGACTCCTTCGCGTTTTGCTTCCAGATCGCAACAGGCATCAACCAGTCACCATTTGAAAGGACCGTTGGTTTATTCATCATAATGCCATTACACAGTCGCCGCGGTTCACTCCACTTTGGATTTTCTTGATCGGAGTCGTCTGTGGTAATCGCCCAGACGCCACTGCGGCCATCCCACCAGCGATAAGACTGTGCCCAGAAAACCCACATCCGACCGCTGGGATCACGCCAGATAGCCGGGTCATAAGCGCGGACAGGTCCCGGAGGATCGATGACCAGTTTGGGCCCCGACCAGGTTTTTCCATCGTCTCCGCTGGTGACCAGTGTGACATAGTTTAATTCGCCTTCTCCTGTTCCCCCTGCATACCAGAGTGCCCAGAGGCGTCCATTGGCTGCGCGTTCCATTCCAGGAATGCCTTGGAACAGACGGGTTTCGTCTGCATATTCTTTACCCGGATTCGTGTTCACTGGAGGGGCGACCAGGGCTGGATCGTCTTTTCTGGGGGGAACTTCTGCAGAATACAAATTCGTAAAGCCAGAAGTTAGATGTGATGTAACCACAAGCAAGAAAACCAGGGAATATGAGCGCACAGTGAAACCTCTCAAAAGATGCATTAGTTAATCTAGGGTGATTCAAGCTGGAATAATCTAGTGCTTTGTCAAGCTCGAATTTGAGGGTTGGGGGTATTGGTTAGGTGCTCCGTTGTCGCACTCTCGTAATATCTATCAACCGCAAATTAAAAAATGACACTCCGCTAGTATACCTATCATAATGCTAACAAAATTCCAGATAAGTGGCGAGTATTTCAGATGAACAAACAGAAATATGAAAATGTTTTAAGTCGGCCGGCGAATACAAATGCAGCGCCTGTAAATGCGGCTGGACAGACTGCCCTTTCTGACCTAGAGTATTCATACGTAGATTGATCACAGGCAGTTCTGGATTGAAATTATTTGCGTCAACTCTGAAATTAGCTCTTAAATTGAGCCAATATAGAAAATCACGAGGCCCCTCATGGATTTAACAGAATTTATCATCTTGCTGGTCGTCGCTGGAATTTGCGGAAGTATCGCCCGGGGACTGGCAGGTAATACTAACGGAGGCTGTCTGGTTTCGATCGCTTTAGGGTTTATTGGCGCACTATTGGGAGGCAAAATTGCAGCCATGCTGGGGTTACCAGAAATCTTTGCCATCTCATTTGCTGGCAGGGAATATCCCGTTGTCTGGTCGATTATTGGTGCCGCTGTCTTTGTTGCCATTCTCGGCCTCCTGTCTGGTCGATCCCGGAGGTAAATTGCGATCGAAGATTCTTTTAGCGGAACGCATCATTCAATGAGTCACTGACAGCAGGGCAGCTCAAAGATTGGCATTGGATGTGCGTAGTAAGTCTAGGGTTGGAATAAGGGGCTGTTTGATGCCCTTTTTTACAAAATCCGTTCCCTGTTTTACAAACCCTGGGAGAAT
>Ga0222668_1000298_pt1 | contig 35074 bp, 26 predicted proteins | sample AntAcemetagen728_FD_179823 | JGI IMG/M metagenome (GOLD analysis project Ga0222668, IMG submission 179823) | Saline water microbial communities from Ace Lake, Antarctica - #728 | ecosystem: Environmental > Aquatic > Non-marine Saline and Alkaline > Saline | place: Antarctica: Ace Lake...
AATCCAATCAACGCTGCCCTCAAACGCCATATTCTCAATTGAATCTATTATTTGAGAGCGTCAGCAAACGGTGAGCCGAACAGTATTGCGGCTTGTCCGACAGTGCAGTTACAACATCAAAACACACGATAAATCATGATCTGAACCGGGTAGCCCCGAATGCAATTCGGGGTTGTTGAAAACAACTGTAAACCGACAGGGCACGCAACCGATTCAGAAAGAATGAACCCACAAGATTGAACCGTCAATTTCCTGCTAAGAGCGCGGTAATAGAGTTTCCAGTGTGCCACTGTTCGGCTTGTCCGACAGTGCAGTTACAACATCAAAACACACTATAAATCAAGATCTGAATCGCCAGTGCCAGACAGGCCCAGACCTTCAGATTCTGATACCAGTGAATTGCATTTTCCGGCGTGGTGGTTTCCCGCGGCAGCCGTAAGACCCAGATGAAGACGGCAATCAAAGTTCCCACAAACAAGGCGCGAACACACCACAACGGAATCGGAACCACCAGCTCACGAATGAAATTGCCAATCTGATGTAGCGGCGTCATACTTGCCCCCTGTCAGGTTTGAGGCTGAAGACCAGGCCTTCTATTTTTTCTGCCGGCTCTGGTTTGGTGAGAAAACTGATGATGACAATCAACGAGAAGGAAACCACAAACGCCCAAATCGAAAAGTAGAGAAACGGTTCGGAAATCTGGAACAGCGGCTCAATTCCCAGTGCGGTATAAACGGCTTCCTGGTTCAGCGTAAACAAGGTGATCGAAAAACAGACGCCCACAATGAACCCAATGAAGGCGGCAATGCCAGTCGCCCGTTTCCACAACAGACCCGTGAGCAGAATCGCAAACGCGGGCCCCTGAAAGAACGCCATCAATGTCTGGAAAATCGTATAGATGCCTTCACTGCGCGTCATCAGGAAGAACGAAAAACCAATTGCCCAGAAGACGAGCAGTAAGGTCACGATGCGGCCGATTTTCAATAGCGATACATCACTGGCATCTCGGCGATAAAAGCGTTTGTAAAAATCATTCGTCACGATGGTTGATGCCGAGTTCAGATAAGAATCGATGCTCGACATGAGCGCCGCCAGAAACGCGGCCAGAAATAAACCTTTCAAACCGACGGGCAGCAGGTGTGAGATCAACTCCGGAAACGCCTGATCTCCATCGGTGAGTTCCGGGAATTTCACAAACGCAATTAAGCCGGGTACGGCGACGACGACGGGAATCAAATTCTTGAGTAACGCGCCCGAGACATAGGCGGCTTTCGCATCGAACTCACTTCGTGCACCCAGTGAACGTTGCACAATCGCCTGATTGCCAATCCAGTACGCGGGGCTCAAAATCAGAGCCAGACCAAAGAAGATGCCCGTCCAGGGAAACGGCGTGTCCGCATCAGCGGGTAAGATGAGCGAGGTGTGCGAGACCTGCTTGCCTGCTAGTTGTGTCTCCTGATTCTCCGCGAGTGCTTTTTGTTGCTGAACCTGTTCCTGCTTTTCGATGGCGGCCTGAAACTCTTCGATGCCTCCCAGGTCAATGATACCCAGCACCAGCACGAGCAAACAGCCGCCAATCATGATCACACATTGAATCATATCGGTATAAACAACGGCCGCCAGACCGCCGGAAATGGTGTAGACGCCGACCAGAAACGCGGTCAGATAAATACAGGCATCAACGGTCATCCCCAGATGCACGTGCATCATTTTCGCAGACGCCAGCAGCATGATTCCCAGGTTGCACGCCATGAAGATGATCCAGCAGACAGCGAGCGCCGAACGCACGGCGACGTTAAAGCGGCGTTCCATGTATTCCGGAATTGTGGTGACTCCGCTCCGCCAGAAAAAAGGAATGAAGACAAACGCGGCAATGATCATCGCGGGCACGCAGCCAATCCATTCAAAATTCGCGACCGCCAGACCATGCTGATGTGCGGCGCCTCCCGTTCCCACGATGTCGACCGCACCGATGTCGGTTGCCACGAGCGACATGCCGATCGCCCACCAGGGAAGTCGTCGTCCGGCCAGAAAGTAATCGGCACCGGTCTTGATTTTGGAACCGATATAAAGCCCCAACGCCAAGGTTCCGATCAGATACGCCAGGATGATGGCATAATCGAGAGACGACAAAGTTTGCATTGTGAATTAACCTTTGTACGCATTCCAGATCAGGAGAAAGAATGAATTTCACGGTCAGAGCACGAGACCCGAGTGGTTCCCACCATACAGCGAACGCCGCCAAAAATCGACTCTCCCTGCGAGAAATCAATGCACCGCTGCTGCAGACGTTCATTTTTTCTGAGTCGACACGACCTGCTTGATCTTGGGCATCAGCAAGTCGGCAACCATCCGCTGCCCCTTCGTATTGGGATGAATGCCATCCAATAGGAGATCCTGAGCCGTCTGATCTTTCTGCTTCGCATATTTTTCAAAGGCAGCATAGACGTCAACCAGCGGCACGTGTTCTTCTTTCGCGATCTGACGCACCGTTTCGGCATACGCTTTCAAAAACAGATTAAAGCCATCTGGATCATCCGCATCATACGGCGGCTTGCCATACAGTTCTTTAATGCGGGGAATCCACCGCAGCGCATTCGGCGTCATCAGGATCACCGCGACCTCTTTTTGCTTGAGCTGTTTGATCAGCGAGCGCAGGTTGGCTTCGTACTGGTCTTTTGAGACGCGGGATTTCGTGGCAGGCGGTTTTTTCCAGACATCGACGGCCGAGTCATTGATGCCATATTGAATCACAACCAGATCGGGAGCATGCTGCAACACATCTTTTTCAAAACGGGCCACCGCCTGGGTCGTTGTATTACCACCAATGCCCGCGTTGATCACTTTGATGGGAATCCCTGCCTGAGGAAGTTCTTTCTCAAGAATCATCGAATACACAACCAGCGGCCCTCGCATCGCCGTTGTGGAATCACCGAATGTGACAATCGTGAATGGTTTCGTCGACTCTTTTTCGGCCGCCGACAGAAAAGAAGTGCAAACCAGACTGCCCGTTAACAGTAAGCAACAAAACATAAAAGACACAACACGATGATACATGAAGAACAGTCCTGTCTATGATGCCTAAGATGATTTTAGTGAAGCCACGCCAGCAAAGCAGAGTCTTAGAATAAAGCAGACTGACCGCGTTCACGCCGACAACTGGAGAGCTGGGCCAGATGAAAGCCGACATGGCTCGTCAGAAGATGCGCCAGCAGTTGCCCGTTCGTTTCAATGGCGGTGCCGTGCAACAGCTCAATCGGATGAGGTTGTGCCATCGCTGCCGCATCCGCGTTGACCGCCAATGTTCTGAGTGTGTCGTAAGCACTGGTATTCGCCGCGATCAGCGCCTCGCGCGTCAAGCCAGCGTTCGGCTGAACATCATCACTCGATCCGGGACCAAACAGGGAAACCCATTCAGGATGCGACACGCTGCCTCCCAAGAACGTCTGTCCCATCTCACCCACAATCGCGAGGTGTCCCAGAATCCAGACCGGAGGATGCCCGTGCCCTTGTCCCGACGTGAAGAGACACTCCTCAGGCAGATCCGCCATAATGGTTACAAGCTGATCCAACAGGAACTGGTTGAGAGTGATTTCGTTTTCAAACATGATTCGTTTCTGCCTAACAGGAAAAAATTGAAAATATGACTCCATTACTCTTCGACCAATGATACATTTTTAAGGATCAGGTAGCCAGCAGAAAACGGGCTGAGCAGTGTTATGAGTCGAACTTACATCGTCAGCGGCGTGTCTCTGATAAAAAAGGGAGTCGCGCGCTGTGAGTAACAATTGGACGATCACTTCGTCAAAACCGCACTCTCCGGTAGAGTAAATTCTTCGTAAAGTCATCAAGTACCAATTGTCCCGCAGATCTACATCGAATTCGAGAAATGTGTTCCGATTTTAAACCTTTGCATCCGCATAACGATCAAAAACCAAAACAGGGCAATAACTGGTCCGTCTGGCGACAGGGGGATGATGGCAATCAATTCCTGATCGAGGATGGATTGTCAGAAGAAACCGCGAAGCAGATGGTTGCCGACTTTGAAGCACGCGGGCACAAACAACTCTATTGGACAACTCAGCAGAAGTAGCGGATTGCTTACGGTTCTGTGTCAGTGGACCGAGGCCGATGAATCACGGCGGCTAGTGCCGTGCCGCTCAAATGTGGTAGCGAGAGCAGGGCAGAGACACAATTAAAAAAGGGCTGGAAGCCCAAGCTTCCAGCCCTTAAAAGTACGTAGTACTCCTGTTTATGTAACACTTGCAATCTGGTCACAAAATCACAGCTGACTACTCAGACGCGAGCGTCTGTCTTGGGTTCATCAGTTGCATCTTGCTTCCAGTTAAATTGTTATACAGCCATACTTCGGCAACAAAGATCTGGGAACTTGAACTGTCATCACAAATTCTTTTTCAGAAATAGCGTGCCGAAAAATTAACCGTTAGTATTTCACTGAATGTTAAAATTGATCCCTGTAAATCACGGTCATTTAAACAGATTCCGATTTGTATCGCTTACCGTGTCGTTCGATTAACTTTAGTGAATTAAGTTACAGTTCCGGGATTGGATCGTCGTCCTTGATATCGACTTCTTCCCAGTTTGCTTTCCCGTTTTCATAACGCAGAATGCGATGTTTGCTGCCGGGCGCGGGTTTTTCATTAATCGTAGGCAGCCAGGCCCGGTGTTCTTCGATCAACTTTGCGTAATTCGGATCATTGCTCAGGTTTTTCCATTCAGCCGGATCCTGTTTCATGTCATAGAATTCTTCCGTGCCGTCGGCATAGTGAATATAGCGATAGTTCTCGGTGCGAACCGTGGTGTTGTTCCGATTATGTGAAGTAATCGCCGGCCACTTGCGCGGCGTGTTGGCGTCTTTCAATTGTGGAACCAGTGAATGTCCTTCCAAGTCCGGATTGGGAGGCAAGTCACACAATTCCAGCAGTGTGGGGTAAATGTCCAGCAGTTCGGCGGGTTTGGTACAAACAGCGCCTTCGGTGATTCCCGGTCCGGCGAAAATCAAAGGCACTCGGGTAGATCGCTCCCAGAGTGTATTTTTGCCGGTAATCAGTTTCTCGCCCAGATGCCAGCCATGATCCGACCAGATCACGACGATCGTATTCTCGTCCAGGTTATTTTTCTCCAGCGCATCCGTCACACGGCCGACCTGACTGTCAACAAAACTCGTGCACGCCAAATAAGAGCGGACCAAATTTTTCCATTGGTTGGCTTCCTGCAGAAATTTGAACCGGGGTTCGGGAAGTTTCCAATGCAGGTACCAGGAGAAGCGGGGTGTATCATCGCGATCGGTTGCCAGGAACGGCGGGAGTTGCAGCGTCTCTTCGGGGTAGAGGTCGAACCATTTCTGTGTCGCATAGCAGGGAACATGCGGCAGGAAAAAACCGACCGAAAGGAAAAACGGTTCCTGCGGTTTTTTGTTCAACTGATCGACGGCCCAACTGGCGACTTTCCAGTCTCCTTTGTCTTCATCTTTATGAGGGAAAGTCCCCCAGTCGACGAGCGGATGCGGGTTGGGTGTTTCGACCAGTTTCTTCGGCGGCTTCACACCCACGCTGGCACCCGGGCCGATCATGTTAAATTCCTTGTCCTTTTTCTTACGACCGTAACCGCCATGATAAATCTTGCCGGTGCTCAGTGTTTTATAACCGTTCTGTTCCAAGTATTGTGGCAGCGTTGTCAGGTCTTTAAAACGATCAATCGTGCGGAACCAGGGCGCCAAACCATACACGCCGGTGGTCGAAGGACGCAGCCCCGTCATCAGGCTGGTTCGCGAAGGGTTACAGAGTGGCGACTGACAGTGCGCGTTGGAGAACAGTGTGCCCCGCGCAGCGACCTTGTCGATATAAGGCGTTTTGATTTGGGGATGCCCGTTAAGACAGCCAATCCAGTCGTTCTGATCATCAATGGCGATAAACAGAATATTGGGCTTTTGCGCCGCGTGCAGCGGGGAATAAAGAGAGCAGAGTAAAACGGTCAACATCAGCCAGCGCATCTGAAGTTCCTTTCGATCAATCTTTTGAAGATTCGATATAGTTATCAATGGCAAATCCTCATCATACACACGCGCGGGAGCGAATGAAAATGCCTGATCGACTTTAACGGGGCAGTGTAGACAAATGTGGAGACGTTGCGGGGCGAAAATCCTTTTGTGATCAGTATTTGCGTGGTCACAACAGCGATCATCGGCGCTTTGTACGTGACTGATTATTCTTCAACCACGATTTCCACGCCGGACAGCAGCGTGCGCCCTTTGATCGGCTTCAGTTCAATCTTCATGCTGGTCGAGGCTTGAACTCCTTTGAATTCACGAACGATCGCGCGGTTTGCGCCCTCGGCTGTGTTGACAACATCCAGTTCTTGCAGCACAGGTTTACCCTGCAGACTGACATCGAACACGCGCTCTCCCGGCTTCGTATCATCCGGCTCTAAAAAATGCAGGCGGACTGTGTAGCGACGTTCTTTCGTCTCCACGGGTGAGAGTGTGACCGTCAAAGAAGTCGCGCCTTCCACACCGGAAGCAGCGACCCATTTCTGGTTGCCTGTTTCGACGAATGCCGAGTGTTTGTGGAAGTAACGCAGGTCCTTGCCAGCCAGTTTGAGAGAAACGACAGGCGACGAACCACCTACACTGGGGTAGTCCAGCCAGAGTATCCCATTCTCTGCCTGACGGTCGCCGGGGGCACCAAGGTTGATGCCCAGTTTTTGCACTTGATCAGTCTTGGCATTCATCGCCAGCGCACTGTAACTCCAGACTTCGGATTCCGGCACGTGGGTCAGCGCTAAAGATGTAAACAGTGAATAGCCACAACTGCAACCGTGCGCCATATTAGGCGAGTTAAGCACGCCGTTCGCGGGAATCAGACTGTTGCGGCAGCCGGTGCGGAAGCCTTCCAGACGGGAAGTATTCGTGCTGTCGATATCGCAGAAGCCGGCGGAACCGGCGCGGAACGTCATCAAATGCGGGCTGGCGATGGCGTAATTGCAGTGGTGACCATCCTTGGTGAATTCCCAGGGAATCGGTTTTCCGGTGATTGGATTCGTGCGAAGAATCGCTTCGCCGGTTTCCAGATCGTAGGACTTTCCGGGACCGCGCTGGTCCAGAATGCGGTCATTCCAGATGATGACTTTGTCCCACAGCGTTTCGGGATGTCCGCGAAATCCCTGTCCTGTGGAATATTTTTTCCAAAGCTCCGAGCCATCTTTTCCGCGGAACGCCGAGATGCCGTTGCGGTTAGTGACGAGCATTACATCTTTCTGGTCACTATACGATAACCAGGTTCCCACGACGTCGGTCTGGTGTTTCCAGATCAGCTTGCCGGTCTTGAGGTCGATCGACTTGATGTAGCGTTCGGCCAGTGCATTGGGAAGTTTGCCGCGGCGTTTCCAGTCACCATAAAAGTTTTCCAGTGCGCCATCATAAACATAGATTCGGTCTCCGCTCAATGAGACGACGGGGAAACTCATTTGTGCTTGATGCTTCCAGATGACTTTCCCGGTGTGGCGATTCAACGCCACCAGTTCCAGGGGAAGCAAGCCATACTTTTCACCGATCTTTTTTGAAATCCGAAAAGCCGACGTTAACAGCAGGTCTTCATGAATCCGGATGCGTCCCCAGCGGTCTTCGGGGTTAGGCAGTTTCATCACGGCCAATGTTTTGCCCGTCGCCGGATCGAGCCGTACGCACGTGTTCTGACTGGTGACGAGATAGATGCTGTCTTCGATGGCGATGAAATGATGCCCCACCAGTTTTCCATCATAGCTTTGGCCACGCCGCCCCGGACTGTCTTCGGGTGTTTCTTCGAGAGGAATCTGCCAGAGAATCCGCCCCGTATACACGTCAACGGCGGTCAGCTTTCCAGGACCCTGCAAAAACATGCGGCCTTCAATGACTGCCATACTGGGCCCCCAGTCGTGACGATTGTAAAACAGATCGCCGTGTCCGGCTGGTCCGCCAAACCAGAGCACGCCGAGCGGCGCTTTCACCAGTTCATCGCGTGACATCAATGTGTTGGAGGCATCGCCGTACTCGTGGGTCCAGTTCGCAGAGCCCGGCAGTGAACCCACGCGTGACAGCAGCGTGAATCCGTTGGACTGCTTGAGGTCGGCGCGAGGCAGTTGCTTGCCGGCGACGGTTTGTTCCAGGGTCTTGAATTCTTCATCCGTCAGTTCCAGATACGCCTTCCCGCCGTAAGGTCGTAGCGACTTGTAGATGCTATGCCAGTCTTCCGAGGCGAGTGATTTACCTAGCGCCGCTAGATCTTCAGAAACAATCAGCTCGGCCATGTAGGCAGGCAGATCAAATGTCAGCGGATTCCCCTGATGCACGACCACCCGCGATCCATACAAACCCGCGGCGTCGAATTTCGCACGAAGTTGCTGGACCTTGCTCTTGTCTGGTTCCACAGCGATGATCCTCAGCTTTGACTGGTGGACCAGTTCTTCAATCAATCGTCCGTTGCCGGTACCCAGCACGAGACAATATCCGTTGCCTGGCTGAGTAAGTTGCAGTAACTGTTTGGTCTTGCCCGTCCATTTATCCTGTTGCGAGACTAGTTCGCGGTTCTCTTCCGAGAAGGTTTGCGGCTCGGTTTGTTTTTCGCCGAAACAGAACAGGCCACCCTCCTGAGTTACAACAACCAGCGTGCCGTTGGCGGCAATCATGGTCGCCGGAGTACCTTTGATGGCCTGAGTCCAGCTTACTGCAGCGCCTTTGCCGTCCTCGGAAAGATCCAGCGCGAAGACCGTATCGCCTTGATGACCGTACAATCGATTGCCGGCTTTCAAATCGAGTTGCACCGGATGGGCTTTGACCCAGGCGTCAAATTCTGCTTTAGGTAACTTCTGAAAATTTGGTGCGGGCAGGCTCCAGAGTTGATTGAGCAGTGTTTTGGTCACTTCCTTGCCGCGGCGGTCTGTTTCTTTCACGATCTTCAACTTTTTGAGATCGTAGGCGACAATGTTTCCCCCCTCGCCAAAGTAGACCACATCGTCGGTCAACATCGGATAACGGGCAGAGACGGCGTACTCTTTTTTGGCATCCATCTGGAACGTGGAGCCGCCATGAAAAATATACGGCCCAATCGAGGAGACGTGATAGTTGGTCGCCCGGTTTCCATATTTATGTGTGATGAATTGATCGGTATTCAGATCGAGACAGGCGGCGACCGAGCGTCCGCAGGGAATCAACAGTCGGTTGTTATTCTTAACGAGATAGCCCTGCGGTGTAATATCTTTGAGTGTTTTGATTTCGTGTTTCGGCGGCGCGAGTGCGGCGCCGGTTTCGGCATCCAGTGTGTAGAGGAACGTTCCTTCGAAAGGCCAGACTCCACAAGTGAAATAGATCTTGCCATCGGAGAGCACGGCCCCGCCTCGGATCGGCCAGACGGAAGCCAGCCGTTCGTTCGCCAAAGCTTTGCGGTGGTTGGGAGCTGCCTGAAATTTCCAGCGCAGACTGCCATCGTCTGAATTGAGACAGTAAAAATGGCCATCGTCGGCTGAAAAGTACACGTTCTTACCCGAAACGATGGGAGCGAAACGAACCGGGCCGTTCGCATAGAATTGCCATTTTTGCGCACCCGTGGAGAGATCAAAGGCGGTCACGCTATCGTTGCGAGATGAGCCGACGAACAAGGTCTTGCCAGCAACGACCGGTTCATAGTGTGCGTCAAATTGAATCCGCGGGTCTTCAGGCCAGGCCGGCTTGAGTGAGCCCAACTGTCGTGACCACTGTAAATGCAATGCTTTCGGAAGCTGCTCGGAAGTCACTGCGGTCCGCCGGGCATTGTTTCGCCAGGTTGGCCAGTCTTCGGCGATTGCCGACGCAGAGAGAAAGAGTCCACTCAGGAAGCAGAACGAGATAGAAGCGGTAAAACGAACAACGGGGGAAGACATGCACAAACTCCCTGAACGAACCATTTAAAGTCTGACAGTAGACGATCTATCAATCATCTCTGATCTATTAAGCTAACGGAGTGAGAATCGTTTTAACAGGGTGGTTTGTCGGCTTCACGATAAATTCACTCGTGTTTCATCTTGTAATCTTGTTTATCCTGAGCGAGTCAACGCGACTGTATCCCTTTCACAACCATGTTTTATCTCAATCGAATTTTTTTCTCTGGATAGCATAAACAATTGTTGATATATTGGTCGATAATCAGAGCAGACGATTTCCATTGGCTCAGGTAAAATCATGCTTTCTTTCTGCGAACACAACGGAATTTCTGGACGACGTGAATTTCTCCGCGTGGGAGGACTGGCGTTAGGCGGCTTAACGCTGCCCGGCTTAATGGCATCGAAAGCGCAGGCCGCCGGTTCGGGAACGCTACTGAAAAATAAGTCCGTCATCTTCCTGTTTATGCACGGCGGCCCCAGTCAGATTGAAACCTTTGATCCCAAGATGGACGCTCCTGCAGGAATTCGCAGTGCAACGGGCGAGGTCGCGACCAAAATTCCGGGCGTAACCTTTGGCGGCACATTTCAAAAGCTGGCGACACTTGCGGATCGTATGTCGGTCGTGCGTTCGTACCGTACGGGTGACAGCCGCCACGATATTAAACCGATTGTCCACAAAGACACGCTCGATGCGAATTTGGGGGCCCTCTATTCGCGCGTCGTTGGTGCGAATCATCCAGAGAACGGCATGCCAACCAACGCCGTCCTGTTCCCGCAAGCCATCGACGATAAGATGATGCCCGCCATTACCACGTTCGGCAAGTTCGATTCGCATGGCCTAATGGGCAGCGCTTATGCGCCGTTTGTTCCCGGTGCCGGCGGTGATATGCAGTCGAACATGTCGCTGTCCATTCCTCAGAATCGGCTCGATGATCGCAGGCTGCTATTGTCGAACCTTGATCGTGCCCGCTGGGCGGCAGATAAAAGTGAAACGTTTGCTGCAAGTTCGCATCTGCAGCAACAAGCCTTTGATGTGATTTTAGGCGGCGTTTCCCAAGCCTTTGATTTATCCAAAGAAGATCCCAAGGTTGTCGCACGCTACGATACGGCGCCCCTTGTGAAACCAGAACAAATCGACACGCGCTGGAAAAACTACAAACGTTATATTGATAATGCACAGTCGTTGGGGAAACTGTTGTTGATGGCCCGTCGTCTTTGTGAAGCCGGTTGTGGCTTTGTGACGATCACCACGAATTTTGTGTGGGACATGCACGCCGACAAAAATAACGCCGGCATTGCGGAAGGCATGGACTACATGGGCGTCCCGTTCGACCACGCCGTTTCTGCCTTTATGGAAGATGTACGAGACCGCGGACTCAGCGACGACATTCTGCTGGTCTGTTCGGGAGAAATGGGTCGCACCCCGAAAATGAACAATCGCGGCGGGCGTGATCACTGGGGCAATTTATCGCCGTTGATGCTGAGTGGCGGCGGCTTGAACATGGGGCAGGTCATCGGCCAGTCTACGCGACACGCCAGTGAACCGCAGACCGAACCCATCGAACGCAAAGATCTGGTTTCCAGTATCATGCACACCCTGTTCGATGTCGGCGAACTCCGCATCACGCGCGGCGTGCCTAATGAAATTATCCAGGTCGCCACCGCGGGTAATATCATTCCTGGCTTGTTCTAAACAATTTTCAGAACCGACTCAGTATTCCTAACGCATTCTCTGTAACGGATTTTCTGCTGCGCGTCCAGCTTCAGTTTCTCCTTGAGTGAAATATACCTTGACTTACATACTATGTCACACATAGTATATGATTAGTTGAGTCGTTCGTTGGTTGAGTCGATCGAAAGGAACCGCCATGCGAGTTGAACGTGAACTGATGCGAGGCGCCGGTCCGGTGGCTGTACTCAAGCTGCTGGAAGAGGGCGCGAAATACGGTTACGAACTCGTCGAAGCACTGTCAAAGCAGACGGGCGGCATACTCGACATGGGGCAATCAACCCTGTATCCGTTGCTTTACAATCTGCAGTCACAGGGTCTGATCCGACCGAATTGGCAGGAGTCCGAGAGCGGCCGCAAACGGAAATACTATTCGCTGACAGCGAAAGGCAAGAAACGGCTGGCGGGTGACACGGCCCAATGGGTGGCAGTCGCGACAGCGATGCAGAGCCTGGGAATTCTACCGCACGTGCCACCGAGGTTGAGAGGCGGTGAAGCATGAACGCTCCTGCATCCTCTGATCATCGCTGGCGAAAAGTGTTGCAGACACCCGTCTCACAACTTCTGCGTGGACATATTACCGGCGCACAAACTCCGCTGGAGCGGCTGGATACTTCATCATTACCTGACCGTGTTGTCGAAGCCATTCGTGCGATCACGACACAATTGAGTGGACGCTGTCGCTCAAAGACAGCGCGACAACTTGTGAAGTCATGCAAGGCACTCCTGCTGGAAGGTTGCGCTGAAGCGCAACTGGTCGAACAACTCAGCGAGCCTGTGAGCATAGCGGCTCTGATACGGGTGACGGGAAAAACGGACTGGGTTTTGAATGCACGGCTGCCCGCGCGCTTGTGGCCGACGGTCCATGCGCTCGTTGGTCAAAAACGCGTTCGCAAAACTGCGGCGCGTCAGATGCTCAGTCGCATTTGTCGGAGCCTGCAGTGGCAGTGGGAAGCAGGGAAAACTCCCGAAACATTGATAGAGACCAGTGGTGATACGATTGCCCTCGGCGGCTTGCTGTATGAGACGCAATCAGTGGCGCCGCTGTTGGATTTTAGTCTGCCTGAGAGTCTGATGTCTGTCGTACTCGACGTCGTAAAACGGACGCGTCTCTGGCGCGGCGAGAAACTGGATACGGCGTGCGAACTCTGCGCGCATTTTGCCGATGGTTTGGAAAAAGGCGAAACGGAGGCGGCGCTGATCAAGTCGTTCGGTTCTTCCAAAACCGCGGCGCGGCTGATTCGCAGAGCCCGTCTCAGAAATCGTCCCTTTGCCTGGCGCGCCTGGAGAAAAACGTGGCAGACGACGGCTGCCATCTCTGTTGTTGTACTGGTGCTGTGGACGATTCTGACAATGCGATTCATGGCCGCACAACCGACGGTCAAATTCGATATCATTCAAGAAGTCGATGACCTGAGCCGCTCCATACCGAAGCAGGACCGAGCGTGGCCCCTCTATCGTCAAGGTCTGACGAAGCTGACGCCGAAAGCGAGAGAAAAATTCTATGAAATCCGGGCGGCGTTGGGCGAAGGTCCTGCAAGCGAACACTGGCCTGAAGCGAAATCCTTTCTGACGAAACATTCAGACGCACTCGCGCTCTTTTTGGCAGCAACAAGCCGACCGAAACTGGGGTTCATCAATCGTGATCCGGAAAACAGCCTCTGGTTGCAGAATCAAGCTCATGAGGCATCATATGTACTGAACTCTCCAGATCCGACGAAGACGAATATGTCAATTCTCTTGCCGCAGATGCAGGATCTGGGGTTTCATGTGTTGCCGATGCTGACAGGTGCCATTCATCTGGCAGTGGAGCAAGGAGACAAAGAACGTTGTCTGCATCTTCAGCTTGCGCGTTTAGCACTGTTGAATCATTATAGCCAGATCGGGCCCTATCCAATCTGTCAGATTGCTACGAATGAACTCACTGGAAAAATCGCTCAAAACATTGCAAAACTAGTAATAGAATCGCCTGAGTTTTTTGATGACCAACAGTGGGAGACACTTTTTCAGAAGCTGCTAGTGACGCAGATCAAAAAGTCTGATTTCAGGAGGGTTGATGAGCGAATATTTATCGATGACTTCCTGCAGAAAATTTATACTGATGATGGGAATGGCAACGGGCGATTTACCCCGCGTGGTTTCCAGGTTCTACAGAATATGGTAGAATTTTCGTCTGGAAGACAGGCACTGTTCGAGTCGATCTTTGTGGTTCCCCCTGACTTGGGGAGACAACAGACTGATGTAACAGAGACTACGACTTTTGATGTGCTGTCCGCTCCCGTGGCGACGATGATTGCAGATAGAAAAGAGCTGCAGAAAGAGCTGCTCTATTTGAATGAACTGGTGTGGAAAGCAAGAACCAATCTCAATTCTGAGGATACATCAGCAGAGAATGCGTACCTTACCGAGTATCAGCGGTTAATGGATTCGCCGCATTTGCGAGTGAAATATCTTCCGGCGTTAATCTTCATGACGGATGAACTCCCCTCATACCTTTGGTCTCACACAGAAAGGCATCAAGTCCGGCGTGATGCAGCACTGGTCCTGATCGCAGCCGAACGCTACCGACGACAACACGGACAGTTTCCGGAAACGATTGCAGAACTGGTTCCGAAGTACTTGGCGAAGGTCCCCGTCGATCCCTACACCAGCAAGCCGCTACAGTATTCCGTCAAAGACGGGCGCCCGGTGATTGATTCTGAAGCACTGCGCCATCCTGAAGATAAAACAGACTGAGTTTCTTATTCCGTTTGCTTGAGAACGAAAACCAACTCACGTACCTCACCTTCTTTCAACGTGACTGATTGAGACTCCGTTGTGAAGCCTTTCTTCTCGATGGAAATAGTGATTTCCTGATCTGGCAGTAATTGGCTGGACCGCCACCGCTCGTCCGGCTGTTTTTCAAATGCAACATCATCTCCATTAGCAAACTGGAATTGTTTTTCTGTATTCGGTCGTGTTGTGTACCAACTGTGTATTTTTAACTCGGGTATCTGATTACCGTTTTCATCCACGGCTTTCAACAATAATATCGGAGCGGTATAGCGGATGACTTCCAATGTGGTTAAGCCTTTTTCCAGAGTACCAAGTTTTATTTCAGGGCCATATGTTAATGAATCACTGGGTTTCAGCCGCCAACGCAAAGCACTATGTCCATTGGTTCTAATGTCGATTTGCGCATTCTCAAGACCATAAGGTACTTTGAATTCAAACCAGCCATCATTCTCAGGAAGAGTGCTTTTTACAAATACGAACTGGCCACCCTTCTTTCCATGTAGAAACTGTTGATGACTGGATCTTGGCTGACCCTGGCTGTTGAAAAAGCGACCACGAACGAGGAGCTGTGGGACTGCATGAATTTCGATAGGGTTGTTGGGCTCACCCACGCGAATCGTGACATCGAAAGGGACAAAGACGTCATTGACTTTTAGCGATTCATCCCGTTCGTTCTTTTCAGATTGATCGAAAACACGATCACCTATTTTCACGCGGTATTTCCCAGGCGGAAGTGGATTCAATTTGAAACGCCCGGCTTTGTCTGTTTGTGTACCAGTTCCAATCGCGTTCGAAACACCATTGGCTTCCAGGAATTCCTCGGCCGCTTTCCCGTCTCCACTCCGGAGTATATTGACGGCAACATTCGCAACCGGTTTTCCTTTTAAATCCAGCACCTGTCCTGACAGACGTGTGCCTTTTTGCAGTTTTAGTGGTCCGATGTCACCACGCTGGGTACCAATCCGATGTGCCAGCGGGCTAAAGTTCTTGGGAAAAATCCACATAACGCCATCTCCGGGTGTTGCAACTACAAATCGAAAACGACCATTTTCATCCGTCTGGGATTCTTGAAATGCTCCTAATTCATAATGGAGCCCCCAATCTTTTTCTTTTGGAGAATCGTTTAAGGGAGAGTGCGAATAGGCTACGACTCGAGTATTGGCTGCGGGTGTTCCATCTGGTTGTAGGACGATCGCTGAGATCTCTTTTCCGGCCAATAACTTGATCGTCGTGAAAAATGGAGGATCTCCGTGTGCAAGTTTTTTGAGAATTATGGAGTGTGCATTACCGCTACTTCCTTTCGACTGGTATTGAGGATGATGGGCATCGAGTTCAAAATAGAGATATGGCTCTACGACTTCTTCAGAGGGAACTGTAAAGTGGTAATTTCCCTGCTCGTCGCTCTTGTGTGTTGTGGTTTGAAGTGTGAACCACTGCCCTCCCTTAGAATCACGGCTGAGCTGATGCTTGATTATGACAGTTGCACCGGCGATTGGTTGACCGGTCTTTCGATCAACGACTTTGCCGTTGTAAGTAAGCGGTTTAGGAAGTTCCTTTGGTTTTTCGTCCTTTGCCTGCGACTTGGCTTTGGCATCGGGAGGGGCGGAGTCGGCTTTTTTCTTCGCCTGCTGATTATTATGCTGCGTCTGTTTCTTTTGAGCAGTGTCGGCAGTGGCCGTCGGTTGATCGTTCTGAGGTGCGGCGCTGAGGCGTACGACGCTCAAGCCTCCAACGACAAGCAATGCACTGAGTATGATGGCAAACGCCGCTATACGATTTTCACGCTGCTGGACCGGCTGTGTTGATTTCACCAGCATGTTGATCCGCTGCAGGAGATGGGAACGGCGGTCGCGAATGCCCAGAGTTCCCGCCAGCTTCGGTTGGCTTCGATCACGCGCCAGCGATACGAGAAACGACGCATAATCTTCAGACGATTCACCGTGTCTGGCAGCGAACGCGTCAGCGAGAAAATCCTGGCTGAGTGTCATCTGGCGCCGCATCCACCAATATGCGGGTTGGTAGAAACAAACGAACTTCGCCAGATTCGCCAGCAGCAGCGTGCTAAAATCACGTCGCAATACGTGCGACCATTCATGTGCCAGACACCAGCGAAGTTGAGCTGAGTTCGCCTCAGCCGCGAGTGCGGCGGGGATTATAATGGTCGGTCGCCACAGCCCCCACATGGCGGGACTCCGCACATGATGACTGACAAGCAGGCGTGCATTTTGAGTACGAGCACCAGCAATCGACGTAAAGAGTGCGCAAAGTTCAGCAGGCGCCGGGAGAGCATACCGTGCAATGATGCTACGGCGGGCAAACCCCACGGTAGCGCTAAAAAACAGATAACCAATGATTGCCAGATACGCAATCTGCAACGCGCGAAAAACGATTGGAAATAAGAGGCCGTTGTGAGTGTGGTGCGGTGTCACTTGCTGCGCGGGCGTTGAAATTTCCCGCGGCACTGTGACTGCATCCTGACTTGTCATCGCATCAAAGGGAAGTGGCGGTTTCAGCTGTGCAACTTCGGTATTATGCGGCGGCACCAAGTCTGACTTCGAGGACTCGGGACTTCGGTCGCGATTCATTAATGAATCTACATTGCTTCCGGTCTCATGCCACAACTTCAACGAGTATTTCGGAATGACGTTCATTTGTTGCAGCAGCGGCACCAGCAGGCAGGCCATAAAAGTCCAGTGAATGATGCGAATACGATAGACGGGTTCGCGACAGAACCAGACGGCCAAACCGCCCAGAAAAAGTATGATCGTACTGAAAACAGTCACATGGAGAAGCCACGCGCCAACTTCGTTGAGCCACCACATATCACTTTCTCCCCTTGCGAGTACGTGCCTTTTTTTGACGTGCTTCAGCAATGAGTGACTCAAGCTCGCCCAGGTCTTTGTCGCTGAGTTTCTCTGAGCTCAGCATGTTTAAGACGAGTTCGTTCACCGCACCATCATAGACTTTATGCAGAAATCGCGATGAGACTTCTTCGCGCGTACGCACCGGTCGATAAAGAAAAGAACGTCCTTCGCGTCGATGTGTGACGAGTCCCTTGTCATCCATGATTCGCAACTGCGTTTGAATCGTATTGAAATGCAATCCCGATTCCGGCTCAAGACGCGCATGCACATCGCGCACCGAACCTTCTTCAATGGCCCAAAGGACTTTCAGAATTTCCATTTCACGTTCGGTGGGAGCAGAGTCCATTGACAATCTCTTCTGTAAATCAACTATTGGTGAGGTCGGTCGGGTAAATATTGCAACGATAATGGAATACCTAATAAATTAGTTATATTGATTTCGTGATCAGATGTCAAGAATATACCTAAATAATTCGGTGGATCGCTTTCGCATTCAGTGAAACCCGTAGTAGAGCTGGTTCAGGGCCGAACAATATTGAGTCTTTCGTGAATACGGAAACTCGTTGTGATAGAGGTCGTTTCGTCGCGTCTGAATTCGCAAAGCCATTCCTCATTTGATATGGCAACCGACCATGGTTGACTCCAGCCCGGTACTGTTGCGTCTTTATCGCTTGTCTATTACTATTGGCCCACCATTCAACCAACCATCGGTTTCTATCAGGGATATTTGAACCATGATCACAGTCGGCATGAACTATCACGTACTCGAAGGCAAGCAGCAATTATTCGAAGACAAATTTGCCGGCGTGATTGACGCGCTCAAGGCTGCCGATGGTCATGAAAGTTCAAACTTGTGGAAAGACGTCAGCGACGACGCCTCGTACATGATCACCAGCGAATGGTCCGACGAGCAGGCGTTTAAAGACTTCATCCAGAGCGACGCCTTCCGCGCAGTGACCAACTGGGGCAAAGAGCAAATCCTGTCCGACCGACCACGACACAAGGTTTACAAACACTAAATCGAAGTCGCTGTTACTTACTCATTCAGCCGAACCTCAATGTCACCCATGTCAAACCGTTCTCCAGGCTGGACGGTGAATTCATGGGTAACTTTGGGGTGACCATCGACAATCTTCACATATCGATATTGTCCACCAGGTATCAGTGCCGGGAAAGCCAGTTCACCGTTTTCGTTGGTGGTGTACGTGGAGGGCAATCGATAGTTGACTCGATCAATATTTGCGACCTTCGCTTCATCTGCTAATTTTTCACCACGTCGAGTCGCTTGAAGATCGAATTGTGGTTGACCTGGTGTGGCGATTAATCTCAAATCACACAGGATTTGATCTGCAATTGGTTTTCCGTTCGGATCAACGAACCTCGCGGTTGCAGAACCACAGGGTTTGAGTACGATCTTTGGCGAAGGGTTGTTCGTACTGATCAACGCAGCGGCTCCCCGTTGATTCTCACGGTCAAGAAAAAAGACGGGGTATTCGACACCCTCACGAAGTCCCTGAAGTTCGAATTTACCATTGTGCGCTTCGTCGGGAAAACCGCGCCACCAATCAGGCGACGATGGTGAGATTTTCAAACGTGAAATCATCAGGGCGTGTTTCACAGAATTTCCCGACTGATCAACCAGCGTTCCGGAGACCGTTTTTCCTGGCTGCAGTTCAATCTTCATTGATTTCCCTGGTTTTTCATCAGCCGGATTGATCTTCTGAATGGCGTGTGCGTACGTTCGAGAGCCGCCCGGTTTTCCCCAGTGCAGCTCTCTCGACCCAGTCTCCTGCAAGATAAAATTTCGTTCGGCTGCGTGTACGAGCAGTGTTCCCGGACCGGGTAATACGGGAATTTGAAACTTGCCCGCGCCGTACGTTTTCTGAATGCTTTGCCAGCCAGTAACGACGTCATCGGTCAGACGTTTGTTGTTGGTCCTCTCCGGATAATACTGGACCGCAGCATCTGGCAGTGGCTTACCAGTCGCCGCATCGATAACCGTACCTGATACCAGTTCGACTTTGTCGAGTTTGATCTCGATATTTTTTAATGCAGCTTCTGAACTCCAGCGCAGATCTTTCAATTCTTTTGTCAAATAGGGTGTTCCTGGCGGCGGATAGGCGACAATTCCAAATCGAACACCCGGTAGTGGATTCAACTGAAATTGACCGGCTGCATTCGTTTTCCCTTCAATCGAAACCATCGAACCAAACTGTGCCTGCTGACTGGCCCAGATCTTGATCCGTGTGTTCGCAGCGGGTTTCCCACTGTCGCCGAGTAAGACAGTCCCTGCAAAAATCTGAGCCGGTGCGAGTACGATGGTTTCGTCCTTGCCTGGCTCGATATTCTTGACGAGGTCACGATACATTTTATCATTTTTGCCACGTTCTTCAGACAAGTTGGTATTGAGCCTGAGACTGATCCACTGAGGCGCGAATTTCTCTGTGCCGGGAATGTTCAGGGTGATGCCATTTCTCAGCTCGAAAAACGACAGCTTCAGCATCCCATGCTCGTCGGTCTTGCGTGTATAATACCAAACCTTCGTGTCAGTGACCGGCATCTGAAAATTGAAAGGTCGCTTTCTTCGGCTGCTAAGAGGTTTGATTTGCCCACTAATGGGGTAATCGGTAAAATTCATCTGCCGAAATGGTAAATGAACCGCGGGCCGCCCTTCAGAGTCGACAAAGCGAATGTGAGTAAAATCAGGTATTGGGAGTTTCAGGTCTAACGTGATTTGATCTTCGTTCAGATCCATTGGCCGCGATCTGATCCCGGACTGCTCTGTCCGTGCGATGAGGTACACGCGGGCATAATCTTTCGACGAATTATCTGGCAGCGACAGTTCATATTGACCTGTCTGATCTGCCACGCTTTCACCCAACAGCATGCTCTTTGGCTTCAACTTGTCCACAGGTTTGAATTCCCCATAGACGGTAATCTGTGCCCCGGCGGCCGGTTTGCCTTTGTGGTTCGTAATGGTGCCGCGAACCGTGATGGACTGGGTTGCCAGAGGAGCATCTTGTTTGATCGTTTCAGCGTCTGTTGAATTTGTTTCCGTTTGTGCCACAGCCAGCGTGATGGTTCCCAAAGCAATGCCGGCGATCATTGCCAGAGAGAGTGCGAACAGGAACAATCGCTTCTTCGCCGAGAGATGAAGCAATCGGCTGCGTTTGTTGTCAAGCAGGCCGGCGACGCGATGTTCGAGCTTCCAGCGTGATGTAAACAGCCCGATCGCGCCCGGCAGGAAACGGTCTGCTTGTACCAGCTTTGCGAGGTTGAGCAACGTACGGCTATAGGAAGACGCATCCGTTGCAGTCAAGACGTAATTGTCGCAGACTTCTTCTCGCGCTTGTGCGAGTTGGCGGTTCAGGACATTGACGAGCGGATGTAACCAGAAGAGTACCATTACCAGATTCTGGATCAATAAAAATACTTGATCGCGTCTGACAAGATGCGCCACTTCGTGAATGAAAATGTCTCTCAACTGTTCGGCAGGGATCTGGTCAATGACTCGTTCAGGCAAGATGACGCGCGGCCGAAACAAACCGGCAGAAACGGGCCCCGATACGCGCTGTGACAAAACCAGTTCCGGCATTTGCGTGAGCTGTAAGATTTGCCCCGCTTGCTCAAACGACTTTGCCAGAGAAGCATTAGCCAGAGAAGCATTGGTATTGGATAGCGCCGAATGCAGGATGGCAGCCAGTCGGCACCAGCCTGCGCAGAATCGGATGAGCAGCAACACCGCTCCGGTAAGCCAAACGAAGAGCAGGGTCGGCATGGTGAAACGAAGCATTTTTCCGAACCAGGTCGCCTCTGGTCCGACTGCGAGCGTCGTTACATCTGCGGCTGCTTGTGACCGGATTTGTTTGTGTATCGCCCCGGCATGAAGTTGACCTTTCATTAAACCGGACTCTACCGGGTCAAGCGTCTCAGTTGCGGCGATGTCGCGCGCGTCTATTATTTCTTCAAGCGAATCAGGTAGCGACACAGGCGGTAAGCCATGTGTTTCCGCTGGTGCTTTCATGATTGTCGAGTCAGCGAGGGCCGTTCGATTTTTCTCCAGCATTGAGACTGACAGCAGGCTTGTTTCCGCGAACTGCATGAAAAACGTGATCGCCGGACTCAGCAGGACCAATATTAACGCCGCGCATAACAGTCCGTAACGAACCGTAGGATTGCGCCGCACGAAAGCGGCAAGCATCAATGCCACCACTGTTACGAACGTCACCTGCAGCAGAATATTGAGACCTGCTACCAAAAATTGATCACCGGGATTCCAAAAATCAAATGTCAGCATGGTTTCTCCGCTGTTGGGAACGATGTTTCTATTTATTTTCTGCGTCTTCAATCATGGCGCGAATCCGTTCTGCTTCGTCAGGGGAAAGACCCCGGTATTCGAGCAGTGCGGTAACCATTTCCTCTGGTGAACCGGCAAAAAGACGGTCTACCATTTGAGAGACCTTGGCGCCGAGTGACACAGTACGCGGACGTTTTGCGGAATAGACAAAGGTTCGTCCGGTCTGATGATGCTTCAGCCAACCCTTCTCCTCAAGCCGAACGATCATGGTCTGTACGGTATTGCGGGCCAGTTCGCGGCGTTCCGCCAGTGCCGCGCGGACTTCGCTGACGGTGACTTCCCCGCGTGCCCACACGATTTCCATAATCTCCCGCTGCGCATCCGTCAGCGGCGCTGAATCTGCTTTTGTCATCTCAAACTCCTGAAATCATATGCCTACATGTTGTAGGTTATTAATACCTACAGTACGTAGGTGTGTCAAGAGGAAATGGTAAAAAGAATGATTCAATCAGAAAGCCGGCTAGTTCATGGTATTCTTCATCTTGTTTGCCGCGATCTCTCGGGCAACTCTGGCCGATATTCATCCCGGTACAAGCCGATTTTGTCGAAGGGGATCGGTTCGAAAGCGAGTCTTAGTTTCAGCAGTGGGTAATCCTGCTCCAGAGAGAATGTTCCGCCGGCGCTTTCGCTGAGACCCAGTGGAATGGGTTTGCCAGCAGTACCTATCAGGTTGGTAAACCCTTTCCGATTTTTTGTCAGGGCGACTCCGCTGCTAGTGCCTGTGGTATTCACGGCAAGGTTGTTCTCGAGCTCAAATTTATCGAGTAATTCTTTGACATGACCGCCGAAGTTGCAGACCTGTTTTGTGCAATTCACAAACACATTTCGCTGGATCGGATTATACAACGGCTCGCGCGGTGAGTCCTGCATGATCTGCGCCAGATGAGGATAACGCGTGCTCCACGGCGGATTTTTATAGTTCATCTTTTCCGCCTTCGCTTCCAGGTTCCAGCCTGCCGACTTCGGATCGTTCCACTGTTTCCAGGTCATGCCTCGTGAATCGACGTGCAGACCAATCGCACAGTCGATCACCAGGTTATTCAGAATCGGATTATCGCGGCCCCCGCCGATCATGATCGCCCGTCCGGAGCGATAGAACACGTTGCCTTCCACCGTGTCGCCGCTGTCACAATCATCCAGGTAGACGCCCATCGTATTTACATGCGCGGCATCGCCGCCACCCAGGTTATGGATGAAGTTGTGACGTAGAATATTCCCCTGACTGGTCCAGTCACGTCCCGTGTAAAACGCACCGGAGTCGCCGGTCTCCATCACGACGCGATAAATTTCGTTTCGCTCAAACCGATTTTCATTGCCGCCATACAGGATCGCATTATGCGGCGCATCATGAATACAGTTGTTTTCCACAATTTGCCCACAACCATGCACGTGGATCCCTGGCGCGTAAGTACGTTGAAACAGGCCGTAATCATGGATGTGATTATTAATCGCACGGTTGTTGGCTGGCGTCAGTTGTTTGCGATCACCGCCCGAGAGCGAAATCCCCCTGGTTCCCAGGTGATACAGGTCACAACTACGAATCGTATTATTTTGACCCGAAACCGTGATGCCGCCACTCGCCAGATTCGCGACTACGCAGCCCGCCAGTTCGACTCCTTCGGTATTCCGCAAAGAAACTCCCTCGGAATGTCCATATTCAAAATTCAGATTTTCGAAACGCATGTGTTTTGCAGCAGACACTTTCATCAACGGTTGAGTCAAAGTCGCCAGCACAATCGAAGCGGCCGCCAGTTTTCCATTGGGATAGACATACAACTGTTTTTTCGCACGATCCAGATACCATTCGCCCGCCGCATCCAGTTCTTCGAGTGCGTTCAACGCAAAGAAACGTCGTTCTTTCGCTCCCCAGGTGCCTCCCATGATGCCATAATTATGCGGGGCCGCCAGCTTGATCACTTTCTGTTTCGGATCGTAATCGGCAATGCGGATCACTTCATCGCTCCAGTCGTGTGTCCAGTAACCCTGCAGCCAGACCCCTTGTTCCAGATTCCAGCGTGCCGGTCGTGGATCATCAAAGACAAACGCACCGGGGTGCAGTTTTTGCTTTGCCGGATCTTTCGCTTGCGGGTCAGGCAGACCTTTATCGATGACTTTAGTAAACGTCGCCCAGCCATCGTGCTTTGCATTGAGGTTCGGCCAGCGAGCTAAAGTCATCGGCGCGCCGTCCATGTACAACCAGGGGCCGACGGGCACACCGCGATAAGAGGGCTTGAACTCCGCAAAGGGTTCTTTCATCGTGGCGGACAGATCGCAGACCAGTACTTTATCGCGGGCTACCTCAGGAATTCGTTTCAGAATCGCGGCATCAGTAACAGGCTGAAACGTTCCGGGCTCCAGAGTCGCGCCTCCCTGAATGCGCACGGTCCCCGGTTGTGTTGCCCGATAAACGACCGGGTTCCCTTTGCTGCCACCATCGTTTTTGTCAAACGTCAGTGAGCTGCGAAAAGAATAAACGCCCGGTTCGATGTGCACTGTTACCCGATCCTCCGGTTTCACCTGCCCATCACGCCGCAATAGGCGAACAGAGTCGCGTGCCTCCTGAATGGACTGAAAGGGTTTAGCCTTACTTCCGTTTCCAGCAGGCGCAGTGGCTTTGACATACAGATTCAGATCCGCCTCAACGCGGGAGGACATATTAAGGGTGATCGTAGTGATCAGAATGGTGAGAAAAACTTTCATAGTAACTGCTCTGTCTTAAGGGTGTTTATTGTTCGAGAGGAGCGTGAACGAACCTTTCGAAATCGTATTTTTTGTCTTGCTGGCATCGGCCGCACATTTATGGCGCGTCATAGTTCAGGACGTGTGAGATGCGTGTCTTCGCGTCCGGGGTGGCTTTTCTGACATCGTAATAGATGACGCACCGGCCCGATTGTTTCAGCTTTCCGACGGCCAGCTTGGCGACCGTTCCCGTGACGCCATTCGGGTCCGGTTTTTCAATCATCCATTGCACACCGTTCCAGGCGCCGAGGGCAGTATGTTCCGGCGCATTGATAATAGAGCGTTTTGTCAAAGTACCAAACGGCGTTTGCACCTGATCCTGTTTCAAATCAATTTCAATTCCCGTGAAGTCTGACAACTCCTTGCCACCATCCAGAACGAAAACATCATCGCCTTTCGCAGTGATAATGAGCGGAACTTCTTTCATTTTTTGCATCGTCATTTTTTTAGAGAGAACGAGAAATTCCTCGTACTCCGCTTTCGAAAGCCCCATCTTCGCATGGTAGGGCAGCGGTGTGCCGGGTTTCCGGTCTTTATTTTTTTTACTGTGTTCCTGCAGCCAGTTCGGATCTTTGGCCATGGCTTGTTTGAATTTTTGGCCCAGTGCTTCTGCCCGTTTCGGGATGGCCATGCCCATCAGGTCAACCGTGATCTGACCAGGCACGAGAACTTCATGTGGATCTTCGAACTTGTGATCAGTGTCAACAGCTTTTACATCCTTCACGTCGGCAGACTCCTGCGAGACCGGTTTCGTTTCGGGGGCGGGCGCTGGTTTCTTTCCATCCTCGGCTGTATTTTTTGGTGAATCGGCACAACCACACAACAAGGCTCCACTGATCAGCATCAAAGTCATTCGATTTAGCACGGTGGGTTCTCCTGCAATAGTGTTGGTGAGGCGGTTGAGGGATTGGAGCCAACAGGCATAGATGGTTTCAGGAATGATTTAGACAAGCTACGTTCATTTACTATGAGTCTACCTCTCTCAGAGAAGATGATCCAGCGGCTTTACACGAAATATTCATGAGTACAATACTTCGCGGCTGCCTGTTGACAGGCTACTTCAGTCTGGTACGATTTTCCTTATACCCACTGTGAGAGTCTCCCCATAAAAGGAACCCACCCGATGCGAATTTCAACCTCCGTTCGTCTGTTGTTGTCGGTCTGCTACATGATGGCGGTCTCTATCGCGATGGGCGGTGATGTAACAGCCGCCGATGTTCCGCAACAGGGAACCGCAAAACAGGTGGACCTGGGAAGCGATGTCTCTCTCGAAGTGCTTTATATCCCGCCGGGAAAATTCAAAATGGGCAGTACGCCCGCAGAGAAAGCCTGGGCGACCGGCATTGAAGGGGGGGCGACGCCGGGCACGGAACGCGAATCCTACGAAGGCGAACAGCCACGCTTAATGCAGGTCAAGGACGGGTTCTGGATGGGTCGCACGGAAGTGAGCGTGGGGCAGTTCAAACGTTTCATCGAGGAGAGCGGTTATGTGACTGACGCTGAAAAGCCGGACGGCGAGACGCAGGTCTTTGACCCCGAGTGGAAGATCACCGCCAAAGCGCCGCCGCATCCCTGGATCTCGATGAAAGGCAAAAGCTGGCGCGATCCGAATTTCGGGTTTCCGTTACGAAATAATTATCCTGTCGTCTGCGTAAGCTGGAATGATGGCCGCGCGTTTTGTAAATGGCTTACCGAGCGTGAACGCAAAGCAGGTCGATTGCCCAAAGGGCTGGAATATCGCCTGCCCACCGAAGCCGAGTGGGCCTATGCCTGTCGGGGTGGTAGCAGCGAGAGCCATTACTTCTGGTGGGGCAACGATCTGCGTGACGGCGAAGGCCGTTTGAATATTTCCGCGGTCGACTTTTTGCCCGGCCGCAACAAAATCTGGCCACTGGCGAATGCACCCTGGAGCGACGGTTTCGCGTTTGTCTCGCCCGTCGATCAGTACGGGGAACGCGGCCGAAATGGTTTCGGACTGGCCGACATGTGTGGCGGCGTCTGGGAGATTGTCCTTGATGACTTCGATCCCCAAGGGGGACACGAAGAACTGTATGTCGTCAAACAGAACCCGCGTCCCGTCTGCCGCGGCGGTAACTACTTCGACGTTCCCGGCAACGCCCGCTGCGCCGTCCGGTTAGGTTTGCGTGGCCCCAACTACTCCGATTCCCGTGATGGCTTCCGCATCTGTCTGGGAGTGCCTCGCAGGTAAAAGCTGCAGCATTGTGTCTGTGCGATGAAGCAACAGGAAGTGGCAAGATGAATTTGGTAGAAGAATTCAAGAAATGGCCATTCAATTCACTGGAACTTTACAATCTGGTTTTTCGAATCCTGTTGTGGTTTGCAGTATTGATATTTCTGTTTGGTGCGGTCTGGACATTTCGAACTTACCTGTTCGTTAACAATGCGATCAGCGCACAAGCGGAAATTGTAGCGAACTCATCCAGGGATTTATCAGAGGTGCCGATTTTTACTTTTGAAGATCAGCAGGGTAAGACTCACAAAATCACATCCTCAACGGGTTATAATCCGCCCCTTGGCAGGCCCGGTGATCTGATTGACATCCTCTACGATCCCGACGACCCCGAGATCGCCGAAGAGAATAACTTCAGAGCACTCTGGGCACCCGGGTACTATTCCCTGCTGAGCGGTTTTACCAACTTCCTGACGTTTGGAGCCGTCTATCTCTATACAAAACGCAAGCTCAAGAAACGGGTTGAGTCTGTACCAGGTGAATTAGCCAGTTCTGGGGAGAAACAGAACTAGTATCGTTGAATCTCTTGATAAGATTTCACTTCGGCACCTCAATCCACTTGAGGTCGTTTAGCTTAAGATCCAGCATTGCGACCGTAAATACCTTCGCGCGGAACAGGGCGCCCGGATTGATTCGGCGGGTGGTCCCCTCATGAAAGTCATGCTGCTGATGTGAATGGCCGGTCAGCAGGTAGTCCGGCTGCGCTTCCAATAGAGGCCGTAAATCACGGGTGATGTGTCCGTGGACGAGGGCGATTCGTTTTTCGGCCAGCGTCACTTCGCCGCCCCAATGCAGGCAGTGGGCTCCCAGTTCGTCGGCCTCCTGTTCGAGAATTCGCACCATGTCGCAATCGTGATTACCGAACGTGAAATAGAACGGCAATACCGCACAGGCGGCGACAATGTCAGGACTCGCCAGATCACCACAATGAAACAACGCCTCCGCGCCCGCCTCGCGCAACAGTTCGACAGCCCGCTCGGTTCGCTGCAGGTGATTGTGAGTGTCTGACAGAATGCCGATTTTCACGACCTCTCCCGAGCCTTTGAATGAACAGACAAAGTAAAATGCTTGACGAAAACAAGACGAATTTTAATCCAGAACAGTTAAAGAACAAAGGCCAGTCTAAATAAATCAGACTGGCCTGCATTCCGAGATTCATAAGAACCGATTTGCTTTAGTCAGACAGGATGAGCGCAAGCTCGTTTGTGCCTGGAGCGATCGTGATGTTTAAGTCTGTTGAATTAGCGGTACGATATTTTTCGGGAATCTTCTGTGGCGGCTTGATTTTCAGAGGTGGTTGCCCCGGCTCTGGTGGCGCTGGTGGCGGGGGAGGTGAAATATAAACACGATAGTCTCCCGTTGCGATGGGATTCTCGAATTTAAAATTACCTTCTGTATCAATTTCCGCAGTTCCAACAACAGAGCGACCTTCCGAGTAAATATTCACCAGACCCTCGGCGAGAGGAGCTCCGTTGTAGGTAACATTTCCAGTGACACTGCCCGTGGGTTCTGTGTCGGAACCACCACAGCCCGTCAGCAGGCTAAAGCAGATGAGAAGCGTGACCGTCCCGGTGATGGTTTGGGAAAGTGAAACGCTTTGTTGTAACAGTTTCTGCATATCTGATTCCTTGAAGTCAGCTCACGTTTGTGAGAGAGAATGAACGCGAATCTCCATTGAGTACACTTAAGATGAAAACAGATCCGCGAGAATGAATCCCAACCGTAAACCCGGTGATTAAAAATCGCCGATCACCTGGCCATCCGCACGAGCGGCAAGCTTACTCAGGAGGCCGAAATCGATATTTTCAGAAATGAACCGGACAGCACTGTCTGTCATGAGAACATGGGTCCCTCCTTCATGAAAGGAGTTCAGAGCGGTGTTGGCATGATAATAATTTCCGGTTCCCAGCGTGCTGGCGGATGCGTCATAATTGATGGAAAACTGGAGCGTGGTGGTGCCAGCGCCGAAAGCGGTCGAGGTAAATGAGGAAGCTTTCCCTGACTGGTTGATGCCAGCCCAGCCACCATGGTAGTTGGCTCGACGATCAGCGCCCGCAACGCGTCCAGACTGCTCGGCGACAATAATGGTATTAGACGTTCCATCCGTCACGTCGCGCATTTTGGTAGATTGATTCGGGCGAAGGATTCCATTGTCGCAATGGATGCCGTAGGTGAGAGTGCCGGAACAGTTGCTGCCGGGAGAAGTGGGGTCGGGTGTGACTCCAGCCAGACCAACATAATCGTGTTGCATTCCCCGGTTATAGTTGCAACCACTGGTTCCATTATGATCCTGTGCACTGGAGGGGCAGGCGTAAACAGAAAGTAATAATCCAACCAGCACATCATTCCCACCGAAGGTATAACCATAGGAACTTGAAGAAGCACAGCCTGCCTGAAAAGCGCCGTTGATGTTGAGCTGATTATACAGTGGGGCCTGATCCAGAAAGGGCAGAATGCCAACACGCCAGTTCGGTCGATACATGGGACTCTGCGAACCAATCGGGAACGTAAAGTAGGCATCGTGGTAGTTATGCAATGCCAGCCCCAGCTGTTTCATATTGTTTTTGCAAGTGGAGCGACGGGCGGCCTCACGTGCCTGTTGAACAGCCGGCAACAGAAGTGCAATTAAGATCGCGATAATGGCAATCACGACCAGCAACTCAATTAAGGTAAAACCACGTTTTCTGGCCATCGAAGCGGAAGAGATCTGCATTGTTAGTCCATAAGATGAAAGTATAAGATTGAACGCACAGAATATTAAGGTTGTTTAATATATATAATGTTAAATATAAGTGTTGTCAAATATGTATCGTCTGAGAATGGGGCATTGTTCAAAATACAGGAATGAGAAAAGGCAATTTGCCCATCTAGACTGGATAGTGTTCCTGATGGAGTTGTAGACGACGTTTCAAATGTAAATGGAATTCAGGCAAATTGTTGCGCATAATGAATTCCTTAAGTTGTTTACGTAAATACCGTTACTCGCAAATCTGACATACAGGAAAGATCTGATGAATTCATTCGCCAGCCGTCTCCCTCACTCGTTTCAAAAGGCCCGCAACGGTTTCGGTCTTGCCGACATGTGTGGCGGCGTGTGGGAGATTGTCCTCGATGACTTCGATCCCCAAGGGGGACATGAAGAACTGTATGTCGTCAAGCAGAACCCGCGTCCCGTCTGTCGCGGCGGCAACTACTTCGACGTTCCCGGCAACGCCCGCTGCGCCGTGCGGTTAGGTTTGCGTGGCCCCAACTACTCCGATTCCCGCGACGGCTTTCGGATTTGTCTCGGTGTGCCACGCGGGTGAGAATCATTCCTTCGGCACCTCTATCCACTGCAGGTCGTCTGTTTTGAGATCCAGCATCGCAACCGTAAATACCTTCGCGCGGAACAGGGCGCCCGGATTGATTCGGCGGGTGGTCCCCTCATGAAAGTCATGCTGCTGATGTGAATGGCCGGTCAACAGGTAGTTCGGCTGCGCTTCCAGTAGAGGCCGTAAATCATGGCTGATGTGTCTGTGTACGAGGGCGATCCGTTTCCCAGTGTGCGTAACCACGCCGCCAGCACGGCGCAACAGTCCGCTGCAGGTGATTGTAAGTGTCTGAAAGAATTCCGATTTGCAAGATCGTTCCTCTTCAATCGAGGTCAGTCTCAGTAGCCATCTCGAGTTTGGAATAAAAGTTTTTTTCTATAGAAGAGAATCATCTGATTTTGATGAAACCTGTTTTAAGAAGAGGATATTTTAGCTCCAAAATACTTTGAGAACGGCAAAACATTCTGTGACGGCCTTTGAGATCGATGCAACATGAGACAAGGTATTAGCAAGGGTCTCTCCGATCGTTTTTAATACCGGTTTGCTGGGAGATGGTTTCTTTGTTTCATTTGTCAGCGCATTCAGTAACTCCAAACAGTCGTTTTTTTTCTCTGGAGAGAGTTCTTGCTCATTGAGGGAAATGATCAGCTCATCCAATTTTTGAATCTGGTCTGCTACTCTGTCCTCGTGATTTGTTCGAATGGATATAAGACCCTCAGCGATCGATTCACGAGTGGTAATTATGGAATTATGAATATCTTTGTATGTATCGCCCATTTGATAATTGTGCTCCATATGTTTGATAATCGTGATATTTTTGCATTCTTCAGTATAGCGGTCTACTTTCCGGCGAAGATTTGGCCTTAAATTTAGTCTGTCTAATACACTATTGAGTGCTGATAACTCTCCGGAGCGAATGGCCGAAGTGGCATTTCTGGCAAGTTCATAAATTGAATCATCAAACTGGCGCGCGGTCTTGTTTTGAAGAATTCCGATTCTGCGAGTCGACTCATTCAAATAGTGCTGAAATGCTTGAAAATAGTCCGAATTCGTAGGAATATCGATTGACCGAGTCAGAAGAGCACGCAAAGTAAGCCGCAGGCACTCATGCTCGGCATGTAATCTTTGTAAGTAAATTCGTAATCGCCTCACATTCTTTTTCAAATGTTCCGAGTTACCGGAGCCCCATTTTTCAGAATACCTGAGGAACCAGTGGTTCACCCATTGAGCGGAATGTTTAACATGCGCATAAGCCAGAGCGATCCCCTTCTGATGATTCAAAGGTAACTCTTGAGAGTTGAAAGGGCGGCCTGCATAAGGGCCATCACGAAAATCTTCGTTTAATTCCATTAACAGCATGGGAGTGCCGCTGCGAACTAGTGAATCTCGGGGAGGCCCTTCTGGATAATCCACCTTCGTTGTTGCTTGCAAATACATTTTCGCGAGTAGTGGCCCAATTTCTAAAAGCTTGGCACGAAAATGCCCTTGCATGGGAATGGGAATTCGAACCGACAAATTAAGTATATTGGTTAATAACTTTTCGATATCGTCTTCTGAAAAATTCGTGTTGTACTCACGAATAGTTGCAAATCCAATTTCATACTTTCCGACTGCGTGGCCATCAAAATAAAAACGACGAAACGCAATTTTGAAATCATCCTGGCAGGAATTGGGCAGTCGAGGAATGTAGTCAAAACGCACGGCTTTTTTCGCATTACAGATGAGATCTTCACCCACCCAACCTTGGATTCCACCCAGAGGGCGATGCGCAATCGCACCTGAATTACGTACAAAATCCAAGTTTGGATCTGGAATAGGCCATGTTGGCTTGCGTAGTCGTCCTGTGTCGGATGTGAACCTTCGCAGGTCAAGAATCGGAACCTGAAAGATAACCAACATAGATAATATGGCCTGCTCTAAAGAAAAATACTCTACACCGGCGAAGAGACAATGTAGAGCGAACTCATGAGAGAAAGTCATTCCTTTGAACTTCTTTTTTCATAAGCCTTCGTTTGGTAAGACACTGTTATTTCTTGTTTTGAAAAGAAATGATACAAAAAGAAGACAAAAAACAGGTCTTACCTTACTTGCCATCCTCTGCGATCCTGTGTCGCATCAAGTTGAGAACTAAGATAACAGATGATGTGCTATTTATCAATAATTATCTGAACGTAAGGTCTCCAGATTATGTTGGTTTAATTTACCTGCTCTGAAACAAGTGTGCTGCAATATTACAGCCCTTTAACTATGTCTTGAAAGCCAATTAGAAATTGAATTCGCCCAACCGATTGAGCATAATAGCACGCAGACTCCCCATTTGAGACCTTCCCAATTTCCTTTGAACAGGACTGCTCTGATGAACTTACTGCGAAACCCGTTGATGAAAACCGTGTTCTCTCTGCTCATTCTGACCACATTCTTTTTGTGGCAGCCTTCGCTGGCGCAAGCCGAGCATGAGGGGAAAGTTCAGATTCTCCTGCTGGGGGACAGCACGGCGGAAGGCAGTATTCCCCGACGGCTGAAACCGAAAGGCCCGCATCTGGAATCGGTGATCGAACAACTTCTGGCGGCGGAAGGAGATCTGCCGGCCTGCCATGTGGTTAATTCCAGTCTGAGTGGCGAATACATTAAGCGTCTGTTCGATTCGGGTCGCTATGATCGCGACGCTGCCAAGCTGCCCGGAGTCGATTATATATTCATCCGTTACGGCTTGAACGATCGGGCGCGGCGGGAGAACTTCACCGAGAATTTTCCCAAAGACTTTCACGCACTGCTCGCGCGATTACGCAAGGATCATCCGAACGCGGTACTGGTGCCGATGACCGTGATTCCTTTTGCCAATGAAGCGGACAGCAAGAAAATTAACGATCTGGTGTTCCAGGTTGCCAAAGCAGAAAACCTGGAAGTGTTTGATATTTATCCCCGCTATGCCGCCGAGCTGAAGAAGGGCCATAACATGCTCAACTACCGCCGCTATCCGCTGGCGAAAGTGCCCGAGAAATATCACGCACTCGTCAAGCCGTTCGTTTCAGGCGACCGGGTGGTAGTCATGGCCAACGAACTCGACCCGATTCTGGGAGACCTGCCGGGCTGGTACGGAGATCGGCATCCGAACCTCGCGGGTTACAATGTGATCGCCGACGAAACCGCGAAGTACCTTGCGAAAAAACTGCGGACACAAAAAACGGCTCAATAATCAAAGTCTGTAAGACAAACCGGGAGACAGAAACTGTGAAGAGTTATTTACGAAGAACGCGTCTGATACTGCCTGTATTGGCATTGCTGTGTTTTTGTTTTCCCGTAGATGGTGAATGCGGTCTTTCTGCAGGAGCCGCAACCGTTGATGTGACACCACCGACGCTGCCTGCAATTCAGAACGGCGGCTTTCTCGAACGCAGTCAGAACAAAGTTCTGGATCGGCTGTCGGCACGCTGCTTTGTGTTGAAGTCGGATCAGACGACGGTTGCCATCGTGGTCGTCGATTCCTGCATGATCCCCCGCGACATCTGTGATCGCGCCAAGGTGCTGGCGAATCAAAAGACGGGCATCCCCGTCAATCGAATGCTGATCGCCTCGACGCATACGCACACCGCACCCAGTGTGATGAATCTCTGCCTGGGCACACGCAGCGACCCCAACTACGAACGGTTTCTCTCGCCTAAACTAGCCGAGGGAATTGCACGCGCGTATCAGAATCTAGAACCGGCACGCATCGGTTTCACAGTCGTCGATGCACCAAATCACACGCACTGTCGTCGCTGGTTACGACATCCCGACCAATACGCGGCCGATCCGTTTGGCGATAAAACCGTGCGGGCCATCATGCACCCCGGTTATCAGAACTCCGCGTTCATCGGCCCCGCCGGTCCGGCGGATACGGGGCTCTCACTACTCAGCATTCAATCTGCCGACGGAAAACGGCCCCTCGGGCTGCTTGCTAATTATTCAATGCATTACTTCGGCACCGGCGGCGGATTCTCAGCCGACTATTACGGCAAGTTCTCGACGCTGATGGAACAGAAAATCGCCGGGAAAGACAAAACGGCGTTCGTCGCCGCGATGTCGCAGGGGACGTCCGGCGATCTGCAATGGATGGATTATTCCCAGCCACGACGAAAAAATTATAGCATCGACCAGTACGCCGGCGAACTGGCCGACCTCGCCTTTGATGCTTATCAAAAAATCGAATACATGCCGGCCGACGCAAAACTGTCGATGGCGGAAACACGATTCATCCTGAACCGCCGCCTGCCGAATCCAGAGCGACTGGCCTGGGCGGAGGAAATAAATACCAAACGCGGCACGCGCCGACCAAAATCGAAACCGGAAGTCTACGCAGAGCAGGCAGCGTGGATTGACGAACAACCTCAGGAAGAAATCGTGCTGCAAACGATCGGCATCGGCGATCTGGCGATCACCGCCATCCCCAACGAAGTCTACGGCATCACCGGCTTAAAGCTCAAAGCACAGAGCCCGTTCAAGGTCACCTTCAACATGGGTCTCGCCAACGGCGCCGCCGGCTACATCCCACCCCCCGAACAACACTACTTGGGCGGCTACACCACCTGGCCCGCCCGCACCGCCGGCCTGGAAACCACCGCCGAACCGCAGATCCTAGAAACACTGCTGGGCCAACTGGAAACCCTCTCAGGCCAGAAACGCAAACCGCTGACCGTAGATTTCTACAACGACCAGCAACGCACGGCGATTGAGAAAGGCAAAGCGGATGAGAATAACCGCGTGAATCGCGGGCAGTGAGACTATCTTCAAAAAAGTCAGTTTTTGTATCAGAATATTCGTCTCTGAGGCCCTTTAATCATTTTCGAATTCCAACTTTACCATAGGTTCGAGTTAGAAATATACAAAGACAACTTTTTTTGATTAATGATTAAATCTAACTCGGTATTCAAGTGTTAATTCGACGGTTCATTTCATCATATATGTCTGTAGATGTTATCCCTTCTGAAAGGCAATTTTTAAGCCCTTCTAAGAATTTGATTGGAGGGACTGAACGAGAAATGCGATAGCCCAAGACTGGCGGACTCCCGAAAAGTGAATTATGCGGCCAGTTGTTGAGCGTATATTCTCTCGAACTGGTCGGGACATTGATAGCTTAATGTTTGATGTAAACGTTTT
>Ga0222668_1000301_pt1 | contig 34970 bp, 24 predicted proteins | sample AntAcemetagen728_FD_179823 | JGI IMG/M metagenome (GOLD analysis project Ga0222668, IMG submission 179823) | Saline water microbial communities from Ace Lake, Antarctica - #728 | ecosystem: Environmental > Aquatic > Non-marine Saline and Alkaline > Saline | place: Antarctica: Ace Lake...
GTTGATCCTTGTGACGGATATCCATAAAGAAACGACCCTCTTCATAGTGCAAGTTCTCCCCTTTCCAATCGGCATGTTCAGAAAAACCATAAGTTGCCACCTTGAGATTTGGCTTTATTGTAAAATTGCTCACATTTAAGTCGGCTTGCAGCATAACGATTCCGGCGTCACTCACCAAGTTGATAAAATCGTTGAATGATTGCTCCAGATGCGCGCTATCCCCATAGATATCCAGATGATCCGAATCCATTGTGGTGATGATTGCAAAATTCGGTTTCAATTGAAGAAACGAACGGTCAAATTCATCCGCTTCAACCACCACCCGTGTGGCATTAGGATCTAGAATGCAATTGGAATTATAATTAGAAGTAATTCCGCCAATAAAAGCATTGCATTTCTCTTCCGTTTGGAAAAGTGTATGCGCCAAAATAGCGCAGGTAGTCGTTTTGCCATGAGTACCTGCAACTGCAAAGGTTTCAAATTCGGCAGATATAATGCCCAAAGCTTTCGCCCGCTTGATCACATAATAACCATTCTCTTGCAACATAATTAGCTCTTGAAATTGAGCAGGAATAGCAGGGGTATAAACAACCAGCGTATTCACTTTCTCCAATTTATCGAGAACCGTATTTCCCCAATCGTCATAATGCACATCAATGCCTTCGGCAACCAACTTCTTCGTTAGCACCGTTTCCGTTTTATCGTAACCCGAAACGACTTTCCCTTGATCGTTAAAATAACGCGCAAGCGCACTCATTCCGATTCCACCGATTCCTATAAAATGTACCCTATTAATTGCCTTAAAATCCAACGTTGTAATTTTTAAGGAGGAGTTAACCCCACAGTTTTTCAATTTCTACTAAGATGCGATCAGCCGCATCCGGAATTCCTAATTTCTTAATCTCCGCTGACAGCTGCGCACATTGCGCATCATCTGCCAAGGTTGTCAACGCTTTATCCACTAATTGCTCAACAGCATCCACATCCTTCACTAAAACAGCTGCATTCATAGAGACTAGGGCCATAGCATTTTTCGTTTGATGATCCTCCGACACATTTGGAGATGGCACCAAAATAACCGGTTTACCAACCAAACAAAGTTCGGATACAGAAATTGCGCCAGCACGAGAGATAATTAGATCCGCAGCCGCGTATGCAAAATCCATTTTAAAGATAAAATCAGACAAGTAAACCAAGTCCGAATTTAGGAGATTGCCCAATTCATTTTTCAAAGCATTGAGGTACATTTTACCACATTGCCAAATCACTTGCACATCTGCATCAATCAATTTTTGCGCGTCTTTTTTAATACTCGAATTTAGGGTTCTTGCCCCTAAACTCCCGCCAATAATTAAGATTGTTTTTTTTGAAGGATCGAGGTTAAAAAATGAGAAAGCTTCCGTTCTCTTGCCTTCGATTTGAACCATTTCGTTTCGAACAGGATTACCCGTTATCACAATTTTCTCTTGCGGAAAAAAGCGGTCTAAGTTTTCATAAGCCACGCAAATCACCTTTGCACGTTTGGCCAACCATTTATTGGTAATACCTGGATATGAATTTTGTTCTTGAATCAACGTTGGCACCTTTTGTCCAGAAGCTACACGCAACGTTGCGGCACTGGCATATCCACCAACACCAATTGCGATATCCGGCTTCATTTTTTTTACCAAACGTCTTGCCATACGCAAACTCGCAATTAATTTAAAAGGTACGCTCAAATTTTTAAGTGTCAACTTGCGTTGAATACCACGGATGGGCAGTCCTACAATTTCATACCCTGCTTTAGGTACCTTTTCCATTTCCATCTTCCCCTCTGCACCGACAAATAAAATTTCGGCATTCGGATATTTCTGTCTAATGGTATTGGCAATAGCGATTGCAGGAAAGATATGACCTCCTGTTCCACCCCCACTGATTATAATTTTTTTAGTCTCCATCCCTTTATCCATTTGTTTCGCTCGGCAGCGGCGTCTCCGCTACATTTGTTTTACGATCCTCACGACTGATTCCCAAAATAATTCCAAAAGCAATACAAGTAAACCAAGCCGACGTGCCTCCCATACTCAGTAAGGGCATATTTTGCCCAGTCACCGGCATCAATTTTGTACTCACCATCATATTAATCAAGGCCTGACTGACGACCATGAACGCAATGCCCAATACGACGTAGGTAGCAAATGGATTATTCGCTGCAAGTGCAATCTTAATAAACCTAAAAAAGAGCCACATATAGAGCATGATGATAAAGATGGCTGTTGGTAATCCCCCCTCCTCAACTAATGCGGCGAAATAGAAATCCGCATAGGCTTCAGGAATCCAATGTTTCAGCACCCCATTCCCCGGCAATTCAGGTCCATGCAAAGCACCATTTTTATACGTAAAAGCACCGTTTTTTATAGCGGTGAGTGCATTATTGATTTGCATATTCTCGCCCGGGTCCAAGGTGGATTCATCACTGAACATGCGAACAATACGCAAACGCCACGTTTCCACCCGTGGCAATACATCCGGCTGAAATTTAGCAAACGTTAAAAGCAACATGAATAAACCTACAGCACCACCGAGAGACAAAACAATCCACTTCCATGGAAACTTAGCCAAAACGAGCATTACAAAAGAGATCATACCCACCAAAACGGCTGTTGACAAGTTGGACGGAAGAATTAAGAAAATCGTCAAACCAATCGGCAACAAGATATATCTCCCTACAATTTTAAAATCGTGAAATTCATCCTTTCTTTTCACCAACTGACGTGCGAGATAAATAATCAAAGCAAGCTTTGCAAAATCAGAGGTTTGAAATGAAAATGGCACAAACGGAATTTTCAACCAACGGTCTGCCCCGTTAACGCTTTCCCCTACAAACATTGTTAAAACCAATAAAACAATGCCCGTATAAAAAAGCACTTTAGACAGCTTAGAAAAAACCTTATTGGGTACCTTATGCACACCAAACATGATGACGAAACCCAGCAGTAAAAGTAAGGTATGTTTAAAGAACAAATAGGAATAGCTCAAGCCCTTCACCTTCACCAAAATTGGAATGAAGCTAAAGACTGAAACAATGGAAATAATGCCTAATAAGAGTGAAATCACCCAGACATTCTTGTCTCCTCCTAGATATTTAAAAAAGGTTTTCGTATTACTTAGTTGTTAGTGATTAGTGATTAGTGGTTAGTGGTTAGTGGTTAGTGGTTACATAGTAAAACTAAAGACTAGAGACTAGAGACTAGAGACTGGTGGTTAGTGGTTACATAGTAAGACTAAAGACTAGAGACTCTTCTATAGCCCTCTTACGCAAAATTTAAATTGTTTACCACGATCTTCGTAGCTTTCGAACAAATCGAAACTTGCACAGGCTGGCGACAATAAAACTGTATCTCCATTTTTGGCAAAACGGTAGGACATAGCGACTGCTTCCATTGCGGATTTAGCTTCACCGATCATTTCAACATGATCTCCGAAACTCTCGATAATTTTAGCATTGTCTGTACCAAGACAAACGATTGCTTTTACTTTATCTTTTACCAATTGAAGAAGGGTATCGTAATCGTTCCCTTTATCAACACCTCCTACAATCCATACGGTAGGATTATCCATGCTTTCTAGTGCGAACCATGCCGAATTTACATTCGTTGCTTTCGAATCATTAATAAATTCGATTCCGTTGACTTTGGCAACAAATTCTAAACGGTGTTCAACATTTTTAAAATCCGAAAGGCTTTCTCGGATGTTTTCTTTTCTGATTTCAAGGATTTTAGCAGCAATACCAGAAGCCATTGAATTTTGGACATTGTGCTTTCCTTTAAGGGATAAATCGTGAATTGACATAGTTACGCTTGGTTTTAGATTAAAAATTATTTGGTCGTTGTTTATATATGCGGTCATTCCCTCTTCTTTTTCGATAGAGAATGGAGCAAGCTTTGCTAAAATGGCTCGTTGAGCCATTTCTTTTTCAATGATAGGATCATCCGCATTGTAGATGAGCCAATCGTTTTCAGTTAAATTTTGAGTGATTCGGAATTTTGAATTCACATAGTTTTGCATTTCATAATTGTATCGATCGAGGTGATCAGGGGTAATATTCAGCAGGATTGCGATATCAGCTCTGAATTCATACATTCCGTCCAATTGGAAAGAACTTAATTCGATCACATAAACATCAGGAAGATCTTCCACGACTTGTCGTGCGAATGATTCACCAATATTGCCTGCAGTGACAACATTCAACCCTGCGTTTTTCAGGATGTGGTGAATCCATAAAGTCGTTGTTGTTTTGCCGTTACTTCCAGTTATACAAATCGTTTTTTTGTTGGTGTACCTTCCTGCAAATTCAATTTCACTAATGACAGGAATTTGGAGTGCTTTTGCTTTTTTTATCAAGTCTACCTTGTCAGGAATACCGGGACTTTTAATAATCAGACTCGTGCTCAAAATGCGTTTTTCATCATGCGAACCCGACTCAAAGTCAATTCCGTTCTCCTCCAACTCTTTTACATAAGAAGGTTTGATCACACCTTTGTCCGAAACGAAAGGAATAAATCCTTTTGCCTTGGCAAGCAATGCTGCTCCAACACCGCTTTCTCCAGCTCCTAAAATGGCGATATGTTGATGTTTTGGTTTCACCTTTTTTTAGTGATTAGTTGTTAGTAGTTATTGATTAGTAGTTAGTCTCGGCTTAGCGGAGAGTGGTTAGTGATGACGATTATCTTAATTTTAGTGTTACAATGGTTATTACTGCTAGGAGGACACCTATAATCCAAAACCTAGAGACAATTTTCGATTCGTGCATTCCGAGTTTTTGAAAATGATGATGAAGCGGTGCCATTTTAAAGATCCTTCTTCCTTCGCCGTATTTCTTTTTTGTGTATTTAAACCAGCCCACCTGCATGACCACCGATAAGTTTTCAATAATGAAGACACCACATAATACAGGGATTAATAATTCTTTACGAATCACGATAGCGAACACGGCAATAATTCCTCCGAGCGCCAAACTTCCAGTATCCCCCATAAAAACTTGAGCGGGATACGAGTTATACCATAAAAATCCAATACAAGCCCCCATGAAAGCCGAGATAAAAATCACGAGCTCAGAAGAGTAAGGGATATACATTACATTGAGATAATCTGCAAATTCGACGTGACCAGAAACGTAGGCAAAAATGGCCAATGCGATACCGATAATCGCAGATGTTCCGGTTGCTAGACCATCCAAACCATCCGTCATGTTGGCACCATTCGAAATCGCCACAACTAAGAAGATAACAATTGGAATAAACAATAACCAGCCATAACTCTTGTTCGTATCACCGATCAACCAATTATAATTAAACTCATTTCCTTTCACAAAAGGAATTGTCGTGGTCATATCCTTCGTTTTCACCCAACGCGTTCCTTCCGGATTATCTTCCGAGACATGGAGATGAGACACATCTGTACTATTTTCAATCACTGCATTTAGCGCCACCTCTTCATGCACCTGAACATCTGGATGGAAGTAAAGAATTGATCCAACCATAATTCCAACAGCAATTTGACCAACGACTTTGAAACGTCCAGCTAAACCTGCCTTATTCTTTTTGAAGACCTTGATATAATCATCAATAAACCCAATTGCACCTAACATCACAGTAGAAAGAAGCATGATGATGACATAGATATTATTGAGGTTTGCAAAAAGCAAGGTTGGAATAAGAATAGACGCCAAGATGATTAAACCACCCATAGTTGGCGTTCCTTCTTTTTCCTTTTGCCCCTCTAAACCAAGATCACGAACCGACTCACCAATTTGTTGCTTGAGCAACATGCGAATGATGCGTTTACCAAAGACCATAGAAATAAGCAGCGAAGTAATAATCGCCATTGCTGCTCTAAAAGAGATAAAATTGAATAGACCTGCGCCCGGCACGCCTTGTTCATGCAGATATGTAAACAGTGAATACAACATTATTTATTCAGGTTTTTAAGGGTTTCTACTACGAGAGCAAAGTCGTCAAATGGAAAACGCTCTCCTTTAATTTCTTGATATTTTTCATGTCCTTTACCCGCCACTAAAAGGATATCCCCTTTAACAGCCAGTGTACACGCTACTTTTATGGCCTCTTCACGCTTTGTAATTGCCATCACTTTTGCGGTTTTTTCAGCAGGCACGCCCACTTTCATTTCATTTATAATCACTTCAGGATCCTCCGACCGTGGATTATCAGATGTTAAGATGACTTTATCACTCAATTCAGCCGAAATTTCAGCCATGAGTGGGCGCTTTGTTTTATCGCGATCACCGCCACAACCAACTACCGTAATCACTTGCTCATTCCGTGTGCGAACAGCTTGAATGGTAGAAAGAACATTTTTTAGAGCATCCGGCGTATGCGCATAGTCAACGATTGCAACAATACCCGTTGGTGAAATAAATTGCTCAAAGCGACCTTCGACCGATTTCAATTTGCTGATGCATTGCAATACTTCCATTTCATCCTGTCCCAATTCGACAGCAATCGCATAAACCAGTAATAAATTATACGCATTAAATCCACCGATTAAATTGGTCCACAACTCGTGTTGATTAATGTTTAAGACTAGGCCGGAAAAGGAGTTTTCAATAATTTTCACCTTATAGTCTGCCACCGTTTTTAGCGCAAAGGTTCGCACGATAGCGTTTGAATTTTGCACCATGACTAAGCCATTCGAATCATCTTCATTTACTATCGCAATGGCAGATGATTTAAGATCATCAAAGAACATTTTCTTGGCGTAGATATACTCTTTAAACGTTTTGTGATAATCCAAATGATCGTGTGAAATATTTGTAAACCCAGCGATATCAAAATCAAGACCTGCTATTCTATGTTGATGAATAGCGTGCGAACTAACCTCCATAAAACAGTAAGAGCAACCTTGATCCACCATTTCGCGCAGCAGTGCATTTAAGGCAACAGGATTCGGAGTTGTATGCGTGGCAGGTACTTCAGTCGTTCCAATTTTATTCACAACGGTAGACAATAAACCAGCCTTATAACCAAGTTCTGTAAAAATCTCGTGTAAAAGAGTTGTCGTCGTTGTTTTACCGTTTGTGCCTGTAATTCCAACCAATTTCAATTCCTTAGACGGATTTCCATAAAAATTATCAGCCAGCAAAGCCAGCGCTTGATGTGCATTTTTAACCTGCACATAAGTAATTCCCTCCTTCAATTCAGTTGAAAGCACCTCGCATACAATTGCAACGGCACCTAAATCAATTGCTTTATCGACAAACAAATGCCCATCAATTTTTGTCCCGGGAACGGCAACAAAAACAGTGTTTGATTTTACGGCACGCGAGTCAAATTCGACTTGATCGATTTGCACATCAAGTGATCCGTGAACTGCCACGAGACCAACTTTATATAATATGTTCTGTAAATTTTCCATTAACTTAAAATGAGGTTAATGATTACACCTTTAACCAATGTTGTTCCTGCCGCAATGGACTGACTAACCACTCTACCATTACCCGTCACTTTCACTTTCAATTTATAGTTATTCTCAAGCAGAAAAACCGCATCATTCAAAGTCATTCCCACTACATTTGGCACCTTATTCGCCACAATACTGCGTTGATTCACCGTTAAAGCAGAGCCATCCTCCACTTTTTTCGTAGTAACATACTCAGCTTCGGATGCTTGATTCGTATACTTTACGCCAGCACCTTCCAATGCTATGCGTGTATCATAAGCCACACCTGCTTTCACCGCTGGTAAATTTTGACGTGAACGAGGCGCTCCATTATAATCAGGATGATATTGTAAAGAAGAAGAGTACACTTTATTTGCAATACTGGCGAACACGGTTCCCGACACTTGCGCACCATAAATCTGTTTTGTTGGACCTGCAATCACAACAATGCATGAATACTTAGGATCATTAGCTGGAAAGTAGCCTGCAAACGAAGCTTGATAAAAATTAGAATAACCTTCAGAACCATTTGCCAAACGCGCTGTACCTGTTTTCCCAGCAATCTTAAAATTGGTACTTTTCAAATCCTTCCCTGTTCCGCGTTCCACAACCCCTTCGAGACATTTTTGAAGATCTTTAACCGTTGCATCCGAGCAGATTTGAGGATTGATAACAACCTTCTCAAACGTTTCGATAATTTGCCCGTCACGTCTAATCTCTGTTACAAATTGCGGTTTCACATATTCACCATTATTTGCAACCGCATTATAGAAAGCTAAAATTTGAATTGGTGTCATCTCCACCTCATATCCGATAGACATCCAAGGAAGCGTGATACCAGACCAGCCATCTTCACCAACATTCTTAAGAATTGGTGTTGGTTCACCCGCTATATCCAATCCCAAAGGCTTACCTAATCCAAATGATTTTAAACGATCAACAAATTTTTGAGGATCATTATAGTAGGCTTGATTTGCAATTTTAGAGAAGACATTAGAGGATACTTCAAAAGCGTTTTGAATCGTAATTTTGCCATATCCCCAAGGATTTGTATCGACAAAACTTTGATCATAGAATTCGTATTTACCAACGGCATTAACTGAATCTTTTATTGAAACCTTACCATCTTCGAGTAAAGCCATCAAAGTAGCCAATTTAAAGGTCGAACCAGGATCTGTCTTGCGACCTACCGCGTAATTGTACGATTCATAATATTCGCCATCCTCAGCTCGTTTTAAATTCGCAATCGCCTTTATAAACCCAGTTTCCACTTCCATTAAAACAACCGATCCATAAAGCGCACTTTGTGCCTCCAACTGCTTTTTCAATTCATTTTCAGCCACATCTTGAATATCGATATCCAAAGATGTAATGACATCAGCACCGGGCACAGGATCTTTAATATAATCGCCAGAAACAGGTTTCCAGCCATTGCTCAAATACTGTTTTGCCACCAACCCAAATTCACCGGCCAAGTAGCGATCAAAAGCGCCTTCCAAACCAACATTACGCGCACCTTCACGTTTAGAACCCAATGTGCGCTCCGCTAACTGACCATAAGGCATTTGACGTTTTGAGAATTTCTCCTCAATAAAACCTCCTTTGTATTTCCCTTCTTTTAAGATTGGGAATTCACGTACCTGCTGAAGAACGGTATATTTCACATTATTTTGCAAAGGAAAATATTGACTTTTATCTGCTCGCCCTTTCAGAAGTGCTCGTTGCCACTCATCTTTTGTTTTTTCGGGAAAAACGATTGCCAACTGAAACGCCAATGAATCGACTTCTTTAAATAATTTATCTGAGATTACAGAAAGATCAATATGCAAATTATAAAAAGGTACAGAAGTCACTAAATCACTTCCGTCGTCCGACAGGATCCTTCCACGCATAGGTTGTATAGAATCGATACGCATTGGAATTTCATCCACATTCGTCGTATCAGCAAGCGAAACAATTGGAGCTGGCGCTACATCACCATACTGAATAGCAATAACGCGTCCAACTACTGCCAACATGGCAATAGCGACTAGAATGTACATCACGTACGATTTCAACATTATTTGCTTTTTATCTTCCACCTTCAAAAACGTATTTTTTCACTCTTATTTTTCGAGGAAAAATCAAACTTTCCTCAACTCCCGTCCCTACTAACCTATTTGCTACAGTTGGACGTCCTCTTTGCTCATTATAAATACTCCGCAAGGTTGAGTACTCTGAATTCAACTCGCCCAATTCTTTTTCCAACTGAACCTCTCTTTTTGTCACAGTTTCGGCATAATACCCCCACCCGATTAAAACCACCAAAAGAAAGCCCAAGAAGAACACGAATGGCAGGTTTTTCACAAAATTGTCACGCGACAAAAACTCTCCATTCATGATCTGCACAAAGGTTCGGCGCGACTGTGCAGAAACTTGCTTTTCCTCACTTACAGGCTTATCCTGCAATGATTCAAGCGCCTCCCTTGCGACGACCCCCTCTTGATCTATGAATTTATTCCCACTCATTCCTCTTCCTCTGTCTCAGCAATTCTCATTTTGGCACTACGTGCACGCGGATTTCGAACTATTTCTTCATCCGTTGGAATGATTGGTTTTTTATTCACCACATTCAATGGTTTCAAAACCCTTCCAAAACCATCCTTATTCAATTCCCCTGTAAAATTTCCACTCCTCATAAAATTCTTCACCAATCGATCCTCGATAGAGTGATAGGCAATCACCACTAAACGACCACCTGGACGAAGCACTTGAACCGATTGCTCTAAAAAATCCATCAGCGCAGCCATCTCGTCATTCACCTCAATTCGAATTGCTTGAAAAACCTGCGCTAAAAATTGCGTCTGTTTATTCCCTTTGACCAATTCACGCATTAAATCAACCAATTCCTTTGTGGTTTCAATCAGCTTTTCGCGACGTGCTTTAAGAATCGTTTGCACCACCTTGTGCACATTATTCAAATCTGCATATGAATTAAAAACACGATACAATTCCTTATCCGGATACTGATTCACGACCTGATGCGCCGTGAGAGATGCATTTTGATTCATGCGCATATCCAGGACACCTTCCTCACGAATAGAAAAACCACGATCGCCTGCGTCGAATTGATGAGAAGACACTCCAAGATCAGCCAAAATAGAATCCACTCCCATGATATCATAGTAGCGGACGAAATTGATCATGAAACGAAAATTGGAATTTGCAAACAGCAGACGCTCGTCATCAATTTTATTTGCGAGCGCGTCATCATCTTGATCAAAAGCAAGGAGGATTCCGTCTTCACCAAGGCGATTTAGAATTTCACTTGAATGACCACCACCGCCGTACGTTACATCAATAACGATATCGTCGGCTTCAATTTGAAGCGCATCCAAAGATTCGTGAAACAATACTGGAATATGATATTCGTTATTCGTCATCTGAGCCAATTTCTCCCATAACTTCATCAGCTAAATCAGAGAAATCACCCATGTTTTCGTTTAGTACTTGGAAGTACTCTGATTTATCCCACACCTCTACCCTGTCGTTGTAAGCGGTTAACATTATTTCTTTACTTAAACCAATGCGCTCCATCAATGCAGTTGGAATCAAAATTCGGCCGGCATTATCCAGCGTCAATTGCTTCGCTCCTTGATGAAACAAACGATAAAACATCCGATTTTTAGGTTTAAACAAATTCAGTTTTGACAATTTAGAACTCACCTTTTCCCATTCATTCATGGGATACAAAGACAAGCAATTCTCAAACCCTTTATTCATCATAAAAACCTCATTCGCAGTAGGATCCAATTGCTTTCTCAGTCCCGCAGGGAAGAGAAACCTCCCTTTAGAATCAAGCTTGCATTCGAATTCACCTACTAATCCAGACATTTTTTCTTTTGATATAAGATGTAAAAATAATTATTAAACTCCCACAATTTACCACCTAAATCAGCTTTGTTGATAACTTTCGTGAACGTTAACACTATATAAACGCCAAATTTACTCAAAAGTTACGATAAACAGTGTAATTGCTCGAATAAATTAGAAGTGGTAAAAAGTGGGTTATTTTTTTACAATTGTGGAAAAGTTGTTTTTTAAGGCGATTGTGATGTATATCGACTAAGGACCGCTGCGCTCAAAGATTTTACCCAAAAGACAGCGATTTACTTGCTTGATGATTTGATGGGGTGATGGGGTGATGTGGGGTGAATGTTTGAAGAAAAAGCTTCTGCCTTTTTCCTCTTCCCTAAAAACTATTGACTAATTTCTATTGACTAATGACTCAGAAAAGATGATTTGAAGGTTTGAAGAAAAACTTCGGCCGCTTGCCTCTTGCCTTTTACCTACTGCCTTTTACCTTTTGCCTTTGCCTTTGCCTTTGCCTTTGCCTTTGCCTTTGCCTTCTATTTTGGGGTTCGACTCCGCTCACCCCGCTCATCCTTGGTTAATGACTAATGACTCAGAAAAACCTTTGCGCCTTCTGCCTTCTGCCTTCTGCCTTTTGCCTAAAAAACTATTTACTAAACAAGACTAAGGAATTAGAATACTCAAGGTATCCGTGGTGTAAACACCAAAAAAGCCGACGGCATCACCGACCAAATTAGAGGGAGGATTGGCTGGAGCAGCAGAAAACGGACTACTATTAATATTATTTGACAAGCCTATTAAATAATTATAATTTGCCTCGTCACAAGATATCATCTCAACGAGCACCGAATCACCGGGATCAGCTTCAGAACCAAAAAATTGCGCTTCATAATATTGCCCATTGATGAAATCATCATTCCCGAGGTAAAAACCACTGTTCTCATTTCCATTTCGAAAGATTTTGACCCAATAAAAATTACGTTCAGCCACATTATCAACCGAGTGAAAAGAGACAAGGTAAACCGTATCTGATGCGGGAACACCAAACACCCCTGAAAGAGGAATATAGGTCAATGAATCAATCGAAGGCTTTGATTTGGCTTGACAACTTGCGGTGATCGTTCGATCAAAGGTGAGCACCTCTAAATCATATCCCCTACCGGGAATAACTTCAAAAGTTGGTAAAGAATAATAACCATCCTCAACGTGCGGAAAGAGAAACACATTACCCTCTGAATCGGTTATGGTAATCACTGCATCAGCAATTGTTTCAAAATCACCCTCACTATACACCGTTCCAGTTTTAGAAATACGCACATAATTATTCCCCAAACCATCCTTTAAAACCGCCTCTACCACAACTGTTTGGGCAGCTTCATTGAGCGGAACATCAATCACTTTTTCACAAGCCAAAAGACCAAAAAGAGCAAAAAGACTTAGAAAGCAAAATTGGTAAAAACTCATTACTGAAGGTATTAAGGCAAAATTATAGTCATGGTATCCACCATATAAACACTAAACAATCCAACACCTTGGTTTAGGTTTGAAACCGGGTTAGCGGGAGTAGCAGAAAAGGGGCCAGCATTAATATTGCTTGAAAGCGTTGACAAATAAGTATAGGCAGCCTCATCCATTGATAGAAGCTCAACAAACAACGTGTCTTTTGGCCTAACATCTGTTCCAAAAAGGGGCGCAGAAGCCAATTGACCATTACCCAACACATCATTACCAATGTAAAAGTTATCATCTTTCACACCATTTACCCAAGCGCTAACTTGATAAAAATTGGTCTCATCCACATTATCAACAAAGTTGTAGAAAACTAAATACGACGTATCAGTTGGAGAACCTCCAAAAGCACCTCCTGTGTTAATATAGGTCAAGGAATCTAGCACAGGTGTTGAGAGCGAAGAACTAGTCGCTGTAATCAACTGCGCCTCAACATTCACCGACAAACTATATTGCGTGGATGGCTGCGCCACAAAATCAAAGGATACATAACGCCCTGGATCAGTTAGATCCTCGACAAAAATAAAGACATTCCCATCACCATCCGTTACACTTACAACAGCTCCTGACAATCGCTCAAAACCACCATCATCATAAACAGAACCGCTGCGTGAAAGGAGGATGTAACTCTCACCTAAAAAATTACGCCCTATAGCTTCCACTACTATTTCACGATCTGCATCATTCAAGGGCACATCAATTACTTTTTCACAACTATAAAAACCAAAAAAAGAAACGGCCAAAACGCAAGTAAAAAAGAGTGTCTTCATTCTATTCAATTCTATTCCCATCTTCTTTAAAATTTAAAGTTATAACTCACCGAAGGCACAATTTTAAACAAAGACAATTGCACCGCCTCAGTTACGCCAGTCGTTTCATTGGTTCTAAAATCAATTGAAAAAGCATTTTCTCTTCCGTAGGCATTATAGACTGAAAAATTCCAGCTCGACTCGAACCTCTTCGCCACTTTCACTTCTTCACCAGAAATCGGATCAGCAACCATTTTAAATTTCTTATTTAACAACGTTAACCCCAAGTCTAGCCGGTGATAATTCGGCATACGATAACCATTACGTTCGCTATACAAATCAACGGGTTGTCCAAAAATCTCATACTTACCACTTGGGAAAGTAACCGCATTACCCGTATAATAAACCCACGTTCCAGAAAGACTGATTCGCTCGGTAAAATTATACATAGCTACAATTGAAAAATCGTGCGTACGGTCTTGTCGAGCGGCATACCAAGCACCGTTATTAATTTCATCAAATTGACGTTCAGTCCGGGATAAGGTATATGAGATCCACCCTGTAAATTTACCTCTTCTTTTTTTCAATAATAATTCAAGCCCATAAGCACGTCCAATGCCGTATAGTAATTCACCTTCCACAGCCGGATTCAGTGTAACTTCAGCACCATCCCTATAATCAATTACGTTTTGCATACCCTTGTAATAGGCTTCAGCAGAAAATTCGAGCATATTATCAAAGAAATTACGGAAATAACCAACAGCAACCTGATCAGCAATTTGGGGTTTTATATTTGAGCTTGATGGCATCCAAACATCTGTTGGTAATGATGAAGTGGAGTTAGAGACGAGGTGAATATATTGATAGGTTCGCGCAAATGAGCCTTTGATTGAACTTTTTTCATTTAAAATATAACTTGCGCTTACACGCGGTTCCAATCCATTATAAGCTTGAACTTTCTCCCAATTACCATAAGAAGTAGACCCTGTAATATCCCCATTTTCATTAAAAGAATAAATGTTTCCAGGACCAATTTGAACAAAATTAGAATAGCGCAAACCATAGACAATTTTCCATCTATTTTTAATAGACTGTTCGTTCGAAATATACAATGCCGACTCCAAAGAGCGTCGTTCATCAATATCATTGAGCACAAAATCGATATCCGATCCGGTCTCAATCTCACCGGGTCTAAAGGTATGGTGAATGAAATTTCCACCAAAATTCAAGGTATTATTTGAGTTGATATAAAAGTTAAAATCCTCTTTAAAATTGATATCTTGAATTTCGGATCCAATTTGGAAGGAGTCGTCTCCAGATCCAAATTTAATTTTGTAATTATAATTACTAAAGATGAAAGACGTATTCCCAAAAAGGCGATCACTGTATAGGTGGTTCCAACGAACTGTTCCAGTTGCATTTCCCCAATCAAACCCAAATTGATCAGAGAAACCAAATTTATCTCGTCCAAAATATCCAGAAATAAAGACGCGGTCATTTTTACCAATGCGATAATTTGCTTTTGCATTTAAATCGTAAAAATAGAGAATTGAATTTTCGGCAGCTGGGTTATTGGAGAAACCGAGAAATAAATCAGCATAGGTTCTTCGACCCGAAACGATAAACGATCCTTTATCCTTAACAATTGGCGCTTCGATTGTCAATTTAGACGAAATCAATCCCAATCCTCCACTGACGGAAAGTTGTTTTGCATTCCCATCTTTCATTTTAATGTCCATAACTGAAGAAAGCCTTCCCCCATATTCTGCAGGCGCCCCTCCTTTATATAGTTTGACATCTTTTAAGGCATCAGAATTGAAGACAGAAAAGAAACCAAGTAAGTGAGACGCATTGTACACCGGCGCCTCATCCAAGAGAATAAGATTTTGATCGGCCGAACCACCACGAACATAAAAGCCCGAATTCCCTTCTCCAGCAGATTTTACGCCTGGGAGCAACTGCATGGTTTTCATGATATCCTTTTCACCAAAGAGCACTGGTATATTATCTACATCCTTAACATTAATTTTATCAACGCCCATTTCGGCAGAAGTGACATTTTCATCCATTTTTTCTCCCGTCACATCAACCACACCAATCATTCGCCCTTCGGGTGTCATTTCCAAATCATAGACAAGATCCGCTTGTAATTCAATGGTCACCGTTTTTGTTTCAAATGAAATTGATTTAAAGGTGATCGAATACGTTCCTTTCGGAACAGTTAAAGAGTAAAAACCATAATCATTTGTTATAGCACCAACACCTGGCAAATCATTTATGGCAATGCGTGCACCCAACAGATCCTCTCCTGAATCCGCATCCGTTAAATGACCACTGAGCGTCACTTTTTCTTGCCCAAAAGCAGATGAGGCAAAGATTAAAAGTAACGTACAACTAATTAATTTAAACATGTTTTATTAATTTGATATGAAGCTTCTCAAGCAAATTTATTGAGAAGACGAATCGTTGTGCAAATTTGTTACAATAATTTTAGACATTGGGTTAAATTTCTATGAATAAACCGTTTTATTCAATGAAATGAAAAATTAAGTGATAAAAGTCAGTATTTCTACCTAAAGAAAATGAAGTGAAGATCATAACCTAGGATAAATAGATAAATTACCGCTTAATCTTGACAAAGAAGCGAGCTTGATTGAATAAGGCAACTGAATCATCACTGATTGAGTACCTTTATACATCTAGTTTAAATTTTATGCGACTTACACTTCATCAAACATGAACACAACCGTAAAGTATTCAATTTTCTTTTGGACACTCTATTTCCTTGCAGCGGTAATCATATTATCTCCTGCAGGAGATGTTAGCGTTATATTTATGCGTGTAAGTGCATTTACTTTTCCACAAATTCTAGTTTTCTATCTTAACCTACTTGCTTTTCAACCGAAATACTTAGAACGCGAATTAAAGAAAAGCTATTTTACAGCTTTACTTGCAACGGCCTTAGCGCTTATTATCACCTTTGGAATACTGGATCTTTATTTGGACAAAAACTACCCGATTACGATTCGCCATTTCGAAGGACGCTCCTTTTTATTTATTTTCATTGGCAGGATGATGTCGCTTGTGCCACCCATTATAATTAGTGCACTCATTCGAAAATCACTTTTACTACAAATCAAAACTGAAGAAAGTTTAACCTTAAAAAACAAAATGTTGGAGGCAGAGACAAAAGCGTTGAAGGCTCAGATCAATCCTCACTTTTTATTTAACACACTGAATAATATTTATTCACTATCTCAATTCGACAATAAAAAAACGGGAGAAGCAATTTTACAGCTGTCCGACATTTTACGTTATGTGACCTATGATGGGAATGAGCAAACGGTGACCTTGGGGGCTGAATTGGCGCATATAGAAAGCTTTATAAAACTTCAATTATTAAGAGATGATGACGATAGTAATATTGAAGTAAAAATTAACATCACCGAACCTCATTTAAAAATAAGCCCATTGTTGCTTTTGCCGTTTATCGAAAATTGTTTTAAGCACAGTAATCACCATGACAAAGTAAATGGATGGATTAAAATTTCAATCACTACAAAAGATTCGACACTCATTTTAGAGGCCTCGAACAGCACGGCAAATGACACGATCAAAAAAGATTCAGTTGGAGGCGTAGGAATGGACAATGTCCAAAAACGATTAAATTTACTCTATCCTGCAACACATGAATTGATCTTAAAAATGGATAAAACCTATTATTCTTCTATCTTGAAAATAAAATTAACGACATGAAGTGTATTATTATAGACGACGAACAATTGGCGAGAAATTTAGTAGAACGCTATGTTTCTACGATACAATACCTTGAATTAGTAGGTAGTTATAAAAATGGAATTGACGCGTTAAACGCCATCAATGAAAACCCTGTAGATTTGATCATCACAGACATACAAATGCCCGATTTATTGGGTACTGATTTTGTAAAATCTTTGGCGAAGAAGCCTTTAGTCATCTTCACCACAGCCTATCAAAACTACGCCGTCGAAGGGTTTGAATTGGAGGCAGTAGACTACCTTTTAAAACCCTTTTCAATTGATCGATTTATTAAGGCCATCAACAAAGCAAAATCCTTATTTGACATGCGAAATGATGGCGCCAGTACAGCTGAATTTAAAAACAACTATTTAACAGTAAAAGCGGATCATAAATTATACAAGATTCACTTCAATGACATTAAGTATATCGAGGGAATGAGAGAGTATGTCTCTTTCCATGTTTCAACGGGAAGAATAACGGCATTGATGTCTTTAAAATCGTTAGAAGAACAACTGCCTTCCGCACAATTTATTCGCTGCCACAAATCCTTTATTGTAAACAAAGATGTAGTTACCGCATTAGAAACAGGAAATTTAATCTTGGGCGACAAGAGCATCCCTATTGGCCAATCCTATAAAGACAAAGTAATAGAAGAAGTGTTTTAGTAGTTGCCGTACTTCAAGTGGCGATCAAGCCAACTGTAAAATTCACGGTGCCAGAACACCCCGTTCTGCGGAGACTGTACCCAATGATTTTCATCTGGGAATAAGATCATCTTACTTTCAATACCTTTTAACTGCAAGACTTGAAAAGCCTCCATTCCTTGGTTAAGCGGCACTCTAAAATCCTGTTCCCCATGAAAAATCAACATAGGAGTATTCCATTTAGACGCCATTTTATGCGGTGAAAATTCAGCATACCCTTTGGGTACAATTGGATTAAAATAAGGACCACCAATATCGTGATTGGCAAAAAACAATTCTTCGGTTGTACCATACCAACTCTCAAGGTTGTATAAACCACAATGCGAAACAAAACATTTGAATCTATTTTCGTGCATACCGGCTAAGTAATAAACCGAGTAACCGCCATAGCTGGCACCTATTGCACCAATGCGCTTCGCATCAATAAAGCGCTCCTTTTTTAAATCATCTACGGCAGAAATATAATCATCAATTGGTTGTCCGCCCCAATCGCCAGAGATCGCATCATTCCATTCTTGCCCAAACCCAGGTAAACCCCTTCTATTTGGAGCAATGATGATATAATCATTAGCCGCCATCAATTGAAAATTCCAACGATAAGAGAAAAACTGACTCACTGCGCTTTGCGGACCACCTTGACAATAGAGTAAAGCAGGGTATTTCTTATCAGGATCAAAATTTGGTGGATAAATGACCCAAACAAGTTGCTTCAAACCATCTGTTGTTGTTACCCATCTCTTCTCAATTTTACCCAACTCGAGCGTATCATAGATTGCTTTGTTAACAGCAGTCAATTGCTTTTCCTCGCCTGACTTAATGTCGACCGAAAAAATATCCGTTGGGTGGTTCATATCTTGACGGCCCCCAATTAATTTATCACCGGCAAAAGCAAGTGAGGTATAATTGTGAACACCATTGGTGATTTGACGAATTTCTTTTTTCTTAAAATCATATTCAAACAGTTGTTCCGTTGCTTCATGCACCGATTTAAAATAGATTTTCTTTCCCTCAGCTCCCCAAACAAAAGTAGATACAGTCAGATCAAAATCGATTGTGATATTCGTCTTCAACTGCGTCTCATAGTCATGAACAATGATATCGTTCTTATCCGATTCAAAACCATCTTGTTCCATACTCAACCAAGCCAATTTTTTACCATCATTCGAAAAAGATGGATCCAAATCATATCCCATCATCTTACTTGACATATTGTGCACCGAGCTCATCAAAATATCATAGATATAGATATCAGAATTCGTACTAATTGCATATTGAAGACCTTCTTTCTTTTTACACGCATAGACAATGCGGTTCCCATCAGGCGAGATCGTAATCTGCTCCATTCCACCAAAGGGCTTTAACGGTGCATCAAAGTTTTCATCCTTCATGATATCAACACCTCTCCCTTGCATTTGTCCATCCACAATCGTCGCAAAAAAGATGTGAGTGCGCATACCCCTATCCCATTCACCCCAATGCCGATACATCAAATCGTCAATTACTCGTGCGTTTGATTTTGGCAGGTCAGCCTCAAGCTCGCTGGAATTGACTTTATTCAATTTCACCTCTTGCGTAAACAAGACTTTTTTTCCGTCTGGAAAATATTTGAAGCCTGTCATATCAAGCCCATTTCTTGATATTTGCACAAGGTTTGTTCCATCAGGATTGACTTCAAAAATATTGATAGAACCATTTATCTCATCTTTGGCTAAAAAACCGATCACTTTGCCATCAGGACGCCACTGCGCATCAAACTCACTTCCTGCTTTATTCGTTACTTGAATTGGCGTTCCCCCTTTTATTGGCATCACGTACAAATCACTACTTCCTCCATTTTTAGCTAAATCGTAGGATTTTAGGCTGAACAAAATTTGTGTATGATCAGGAGATACTGCGATATTTCCAACCCGTTTTAGTTTCCACAACAATTCGGGTGTCATCCGATTTTGAGAAAAACCTATAAAAGATAAAAACAAAATAAAACTGAAGCTAATTTTCTTAATCATAGTTTAATTAATTATGCGTTGTATTAAAAACCTACTCGGCAAATATGCTGCCAATGTGCCAAAAGTTAGTGTGATGGATAAAATTAACATGAAATCTTGCCATTTCATAAGAATTGGGAAATAATCTACGGTACTATTCTGCATTTCTATTAGACCGTATGATTGCTGCATCCAACAAATCCCATAACCGATACCTAAACCCAAGACTAGACCGAGACCATTAATCAATAATCCTTCAAAGAAGAAGATGCGACGCAATTGAAACTCTTTTGCACCTAAAGCACTCAATGTTTTCATATTCTCCTTTTTCTCAATCACTAACATAGTGATGGACGCCACCATATTGAAGGTCGCCAAAAAGAAGATGAAACCCAAGAGGAGCGTTGTAATCCACTTTTCACTTTGACTGGTTTCAAAAATCAATTTATTCTGTTCAAAATTTGTTTTCACACTAAAGCTAGGACCTAAAAGAAGTTTAAGTTCCTCCTGCTTTTGCTCCAAATCAATTCCTTCTGCAAAATCTAGCTCAACTTGCGTAATTTCATTTTCATATTTAAATATTTCCGCCGCATAGTCGATTGGAACAATGAGATAATTTTGATCTACATCATTATTATATCCAAAAACCCCTACAACAGGAATTTGACTAGTGGTAAAAGCATCAATATTTTTAACTTGATTACTGCTAATTTTTTTATCACGGTTTGGCGAATAAATAGTAAGGTATTCATATTCACCGGGCACTTGAAAGATATAACCGTCTAAGTTTTCGATCGCACCACCGCCAATCAGTGCCATAGGACCATACCCATCATTAATCTCTCCTTTACCATCCAGCAAATGGCCTTGCATATCGCACATTTCTAAAAAAGATTCTTCGACACCCTTAATGGTACCAATGATGAAATGATCCTCATTCTTTACGATTGCTATTTCCTCAATCACTATGGAATAATTGACTAAGCCTTCTGTATCATAAATGGCTGTCGGAATAAAAGAACGGTCAAATGTTTTGGATTTTTCCGCTTTAATCTCAATATCTGAATCAAACGAATTGAACATTTCCATGACCAAGCCTTCGATTCCATTAAACCCAGAAAGAATAATGACCATGGCTGCAGTAGAAATCATGATACCAAAAACAGAAACACCTGAAATGATGTTGATGACGTTCTGTGTTTTTTTTGAAAACAAATACCGTCTTGCTATGAAGAAAGAAGAGTTCACCTACCCTTTTAGCAATTTATCAATCTCCATAGCATATTCGATACTATCATCAATATGAAAGCTAAAATCTGGAATTCGGCGTAATGTTTTGCCTAATCGTTTCCCCATTTCAAAGCGTATCTCATCTTTGTGTTTTTTGATGTTTTTAAAGACCTCGTTTCGATCTGGATGCCCAAAAATACTGATAAAAGTCTTGGCATAAGACATGTCAGGCACCATGCGAACTTCGGTCACTGTCACCATTGCTCCCAAACACACTGTTCTTGCTTGCTCACGGAAATATTGACCCAACTCTGCCAAAATTATCCCCTCCATTTTTTTTTGTCTTATTGAACTCATGCTGCAAAAGTAATAATTTACTTCTTAGTAGGTCACGATTAGCGTCTGAACTTCGCGGGAGGAATGCGCATCTTGAGCTTGTTTTCACAAAAAAGATATTGAAACATCAAAAACAGATCCGATTTATTTTCGTTATTCGAAATTCAATCCTACTTTTGTTAACTGTGAAAGGAATCATTCAACTTTTTAAACTCACCTTCATTTATAAGCGAACAACCATTTTGGTGATCCTTAGTAATTTGTTGTTTGTCATCTTCAACCTACTCTCGTTGGTACTTTTCATTCCTTTTCTTCGTATTATCTTTAAAACAGACGATACAGCAGCTGCCGTCATTCTAAAACCGATATGGGAGCAGCGGACAAACCTGTTTCAATATTTCTCTGAATACTTTCAATACATTCAATACGAATTTGTGTTGGAGCATAAAGAATTGGGTGCGCTGCAATTCGTTTGTATTTCTGTTTTAGTTGCTTTTTTCTTAAAAAACCTCTTCCGTTACAGCGCTGTATATCACCAATCATTTTTGAGGATGGCCGTTGTAAGAGATTTGCGAAAAAAACTCTTCGACCGTTCTATGCGATTGCATTTAGGCTTCTATTCGGAAGAGAAAAAAGGAAATATTTTAACCCGTTTAACGGCCGACTTGAACGAGGTTGAAATTGCCGTTGTATCGACATTAGAACTTGTTTTCCGCGAACCGATTGCCATCATTGTTAACCTAGCGATTCTCTTTTATTGGAGTCCACAACTGACTACTTTTTCGTTGATACTTTTACCTGTTAGTGCTTTGGCTATTTCTCGCATTCGCAAAAGTCTAAAACGAACTTCGCAGAAGGGACAAGAGCAAATGAGTGAATTGGTGTCGACAATCGAAGAAAGCTTGGGTGGAATTAGGGTTATTAAAGCCTTTACTGCAGAAAAAATTGCAGTTGATCGATTCTCAGTAAAAAACGACCATCATCAGCGTTTAATTACACGAACATTTCGTAAAAAAGACCTTTCTTCTCCGTTAAATGAATTTTTTGGAGCAATTGTTTTAATCGCTATTGTTTGGTATGGTGGACAATTGGTTCTCTCAAAAAGTGGGGAGATGACAGGCGACCAATTCATTGCGTTCATCATTGTTTTCTCTCAATTTCTGCGTCCAATCAGCAGCATAGCGAGTGCTTTAACCTATTTGAAAAAAGCCGAAGTTTCACTAGACCGTGTCAACGAAATCATTTCAATTAAAGATCCAATCGAAGAAGCAACTTCACCACTTTCTAAAGCGACATTAGACCATGATGTTACCTTTAAGAATGTCAGCTTTGCCTATGGCGAGGAATTGGTTCTTAAAAATATATCCTTTGAAATAGAAAAAGGAAAAACGGTTGCATTGGTTGGCGAATCAGGAAGTGGAAAATCAACGATTGCAGATTTAATTCCACGCTTTTATGATGTTACATCAGGAGAAATCTCTATGGACGGTCAGGATATTCGATCGTTCGTAAAAAAAGATTTACGCAGTCTAATTAGTGTAGTAACCCAAGAATCCATCCTTTTTAACGACAGCATAAAAAACAACATCTCCTTTGGAAAGCCTGAAGCAACAGATGAAGAGATTATGGCGGCCGCAAAAGTAGCGAATGCGCACGATTTTATTTCGGGACTAGAGTTGGGGTATGAAACCAATATTGGTGATCGAGGCAATAAACTTTCAGGAGGTCAAAAACAACGCATCAGTATTGCACGTGCCGTATTGTCCAATGCGCCCATCATGATTTTGGACGAAGCAACCTCAGCATTAGATACTGAATCAGAAAAACTGGTACAAGTTGCTCTTGAACGTTTGATGGAAAACCGAACATCTTTGGTTATCGCACACCGCTTGAGCACAATTCGTAATGCCGACCTCATTATCGTCCTTAAAAATGGGGAGATAGTAGAACGTGGTAGCCATGAAGAACTGATTGCAGCAAATGGCTATTACAAATCCCTCTGCGAGATTCAGCAGGTTATTTAGGGAAGAGTTATTAGTGGTTAGTGGTTAGTGATTAGTGGATAGGGACTAGTGGATAGGGACTAGTGAATAGTGGTTAGTGGGTAGTGGGTAGTGGATAGTGGTTAGTGGTTAGTGGTTACATAGTAAGACTAAAGACTAGAGACTAGAGACTAAAGACTAGTGACTAATTTGTTTTTTGATGCACGATTGCTCGGCTGCACCTTGTCAAAAAACGCTAATTTTTTGGCTGAGTACAATTTCCTGATTGGCTGTTAGACAGAGAAAGTAAATTCCAACCGGCAAACTAGAAAGATCGATTTTCTGTGTTGATTCAAACCAACCTGTTGAAAAAATAAGTGTTCCGGTACTGTTATACAATTCACATGCCCCTTCGGTAGCAATTGGGAGTTCCTTTTGTTCGATCGTCAACACTTTTGAGTGACTGAGATAAGTTGCTTGAACGGCATTTTCACCTTTTTGATCGGCTGATGGCATTGATTCAGGCGCAAAAAACCCTTCAATTAAATCAAGAAAACTCGTGTAACGATACCATTGAAAACCAGCAATATGCAATTCGTTTACACCTTCTGTTTCGTCTTCATAATAGCCTTCTACTCCATTCAACCATGTGTCCATTGGTTGATGCAAACTATGTGTCAGCAACCAGGGTCCCATATGATAGGAACGTGAAGAAAAGATGGGCATAACAGCCGGCTTTCTATCCGACTGGGCAATGGCACGAATTCGGTTCGTATGATAGTTGTAGATACTTGAGCCATCACCATATGTATCTGACGTCCGATAATGATGCAATAGAATGCGATCGGTTCGTTCAGACAAATTAATCATCTCAACATCTGTCGTATACCCTAAATAAATCTCACTTATAATACCCATTTCATGGGCTCTTTCGTCAATCAATTCGAGTTGATCTGAATAGAAATTGAAGGCTCCAATATTTGTACAAGGATATCCACCGGACGCCAAGTAATTTTCACAGTAATAGGAAAAAACAGCCGAGCCAGGATCAGTCCAAAACTCGAATTCTAAATTTAGGACATCAAATTTTTGATACCACGAATCGCTAAACAAAGCATTAAAGGTCTCGATTTTATCAAAAGACGCATCCTTTTCACCTACAGCACCCATTTGAGCAATGCCATACTCTTTTTTGGCACGCTCTATAAAATTGGCCAAAATGATGGCTTCTTCAGGATCCGTTAGATCAACCCCATGCGTATGAATATAGGACAGATTGTACAAGAGTAAATAGTTAAAGCCGTTCTCTTTAGCATATTCAAGCAAGGCCATTTCAGCCGATTCATCTCCCAATATGTTTTTAAAATCGTCCACATATAAACCGACCAGATCTATCGCACCAAAATAAGATCGTGCTTCCGGTACATATTCATAAGCTCCAAGATCTGGAGCACCAGCTAAATTTCTTGGTTGGTAGTTAAAATCACTTGATAAATCACTCAGAACACCTTCATTGATCGCTGTCGAAAAATGTTGCAAGTTGAAATTGTCCTCGTCCGCATTAACGAAACCAATGTCATATCTAGAATCACTAAGAAGGTTATCGTTAACCAAAATTAGTGGAGATGATTCCGCAAAATAATAGGGTGAATACTCATACCCGAGATCCTCTATAGGTGAAGGTTCACAAAAGATATTATTCTCCACTCGAGACAAAGAAGAGACTTCAGACGAATTTAAAACACCCAAGCAATAGCTGCCGGCATTCACAATCGTATTGTGTTCAAATAAGAACGTATTCTCATAAGTATCGCCGACTGCACCAAACATTTCAATCAGCACTGCACCGTAGCTATCATTTCCGTTATCTACCAAAACATTTGAATGGAACTGATGATCTCCGCCACCCTGAATATGAAAACCATAACTATCCGTGCGCTTTACCATATTTCGTTCAAATAAAAGATGGCACTCATTGTTAATCGCAAACCCTTTTCCACTAATATCTTCGATCACATTATTATTGAGTATCCCGTCACATCCATAGAGAGCGACTGCATCTCCGTCCAAAACATCACGAATGATGGAATTAGATATCCGGATATTTTCAGCGTGGTACGGGTAAAGAACGCCGCAAGAAGGTTCATATAAACCCAACCCAAAAAACGGATGACCAATCGATATTCCTGACCCACAATCATTGATAAGCAAATGATGAAAATCAACATCCTCAAGGGTATGATAACCCTCATTTGCAGTTAAATCACATTTCGGATTATCTCTTAAATAAACGGCATAACCTGCTGCGTTTTGAATGTGCAAATGATCAATTTCAAAATGATTGGTCAAATTCCGAATTACAAGACCATAACTACCTGGGTTTTGAATGAAAAAGCCGTATTCTTCGAGCGACCCCGTGCCCGTTAATTGAAAATGAGAACAACCATCCAATAAAAGAGCACTAGCTGAAGATGGGTCTTTGAAAACAACCTCACCACCACAATTTATTATTTGAATCGGATTATCAACTGTTCCGTTCACATTTTTTATTTTTAAAGAGCCCCTTATACCACTTTCTAGGCAAATCGTTTCACCTTCAGCTACCGCATCTCCCATAAAATAGGACATATCAGTGGTAATGGTATAATCACATCCACAATCTTGGCTAAACACATGAAGTACGAGATGAAGCGCAAATAACAAGGAGTAAAATTTTTTCATAAAGTAGGAGTCAGTCGGTTTGTATTCCCCTCGACTAAAACGGTTGCACTTTTGATCGAGTTTGTTCTAAGATAATGCATTTAAACGAATCAGTCAAGAATTAAATCGTCAAAAAAAATGAAAAATCGACGAATACCATTAATCTTCAGAATCGGTTTCAAAAAAACGACGAGGGAATTTAAACTTAATTTAAAGCAAACATGAAGATTTCTCAAAATCTTTTGTAATTCAAAAGATTCATATTATCTTTGACCCGAGCTTTGACAAAAGGCTTTTACGTTCTTAGTAATAACTTATAAAGAAAGGTGGAGGGACCGGCCCTGAGAAACCTTGGCAACCTACCTCCCTCAAGAGATAAGGTGCCAATTCCTGATAAGATTAGCTCTTGTCACTATAAGAAAAATTTAACACTCACATACCGGTCCGCACGAAAAAACGCACTATGGCGGATATAAAATCGATATTAAAAAAACGCATCCTCGTGCTTGACGGCGCAATGGGCACAATGATTCAGCGCTACCATTTGGAGGAAGAAGACTTCCGAAAAGGCTGGTTTGAGGATCATCTTGATTCGTTGAAAGGAAACAATGATTTATTGTCCCTTACACGACCTGATATTATTAAGGCAATACATGCCGAATATTTGGAGGCAGGAGCAGATATCATAGAAACCAATACCTTTAGCGGAACAACTATTGCACAGGCCGATTATCATTTGGAGAAAGCAGCCTATAACATCAATTATTATGGTGCTAAAATCGCCCGTGAGGTGTGTGACGAATTTACGGCGAAAAACCCAGACAAACCTCGATTCGTTGCAGGATCTATTGGACCGACAAATGTAACGCTTTCGTTATCTCCTGATGTCAATGATCCTGGTTTTCGTGTTACGACTTTTGACAAAATGGTGGTCGCTTATTCAGAACAAGTGAAAGGATTGATTGCCGGTGGTGCAGATATCTTATTGGTTGAAACAATTTTTGACACCTTAAATGCCAAGGCAGCTTTATTCGCTATCAATTCAGTTCAAGAAGAATTAGGAACGGACTTACCAATCATGGTTTCAGGAACGATCACGGATGCGAGTGGAAGAACTTTGTCCGGACAAACCACTGAAGCTTTTATGATCTCTGTTCAACACGCAAATTTATTGAGCATTGGGCTTAACTGCGCGCTTGGAGCAAATGCGTTGCGTCCCTATTTACAAATTTTAAAACAAAAGGCCCTTTTTTTTACAAGCGCACACCCAAATGCTGGTTTGCCAAATGAAATGGGTGAATACGACGAATCACCCGCTTTTATGGCGAGTCAAATTAAGACGTTTTTAGATGAAGGTTTAGTCAATATAATTGGAGGATGCTGCGGAACGACTCCTGCACATATTAAGGCCATGGCTGATTTGGCAGCAACCTATTCTCCAAAAGAAAAAGAAATAATTAACGATTAATAAAAACAAAAATAACATGTCAAAATTGTACAAAGAAATCGACAAATCGATTTTAGTTGCTCTTCCAAATCCAACAAAGGAAGCTTACGAAATTAAAATTAAAATTCCAGAATTCACATTTTTAGGTGTTCAAGAGCAACCTGATTTTGCGGCGATCTATATCACCTTCTATCCGAAGAATAAGATCATGGAATTAAAGTCCTTAAAGCAATATTCTTATCACCTGCGAGATATAGTGGTTTCTTATGAGCGTTTAATCAATATTTTTTATGATCATTTGATAGAAACTTATGAGCCCGAACGTCTGAGACTGATGATGATTTGCAATCCAAGAGGAGGAATTAGTTCAAAATTAACAATCGATTCGGATTGGGCGGCACGTGGTGGACAAGAACGTTTTAAAGATTGGGAAGGACAAGCAAATGATGACAACTGGAGTGTGATTATGTAGTTTTTTTTGTCACAGATTAAAGATCACTGCGCTCAAAGATCTTAGACATAAGACTAAAAAAACTAATCACTAATTTCTAGTGACTATTCACTTAATAAAAAACGATTGAAAAAATGAGTATACACCCCGAATATAAAGGCGTTTATCGAAATAAATGGCAGCATTTGCCTAATATGAAATTAAGTGGTTTAGAACCGTTGGAACTAACGCCTGAATCTAATTTTGTAAACATAGGAGAACGCACGAATGTCGCTGGATCTCGTAAATTTCTTCGTTTAATTAAAGACGAACAATTTGACGAAGCCCTATCAATCGCTCGTGATCAAGTGGAAGGTGGCGCTCAAATCATTGACATCAACATGGATGACGGTTTGATTGACGGCAAAGAAGCCATGGTTAAATTTCTCAACCTAATTGCCGCAGAACCAGATATTTCTCGCGTTCCCATCATGATTGATTCGTCCAAGTGGGAAATTGTAGAAGCGGGTTTACAATGCGTGCAAGGCAAATGTGTTGTCAATTCCATTAGCTTGAAGGAAGGCAAAGAAAAGTTCATTCAGGAAGCAAAAAAAATCAAACAATACGGGGCAGCCGTTGTCGTGATGGCCTTTGACGATAAAGGACAAGCGGATACCTACGAAAGACGAATTGGGATTTGTGGTGAATCCTATCGCATCCTTGTAGATGAAGTAAACTTCCCTCCTCAAGATATTATTTTTGACCCCAATGTGTTTCCGGTTGCAACCGGCATGGACGAGCACCGCCGAAACGCCTTAGATTTTTTCTTGGCAACACGCTGGATTCGTGAAAACCTACCTGGCGCGCATGTGAGCGGGGGAATTAGCAATGTATCCTTTTCATTTCGAGGGAATGACACTGTGCGTGAAGCCATGCATTCGGCTTTTCTTTACCATGCTATTCGCGAAGGCTTGGACATGGGAATCGTAAACCCGGCCATGCTGGAAGTTTATGATGACATTCCAAAAGATTTTCTCGAACATGTAGAGGATGTATTGTTAGATCGGAGAGAAGATGCTACCGAACGCCTGCTTAATTTCGCAGAAAATGTGACAAGCTCAGGTAAAGAAAGAGTGGTTGATTTAGCATGGAGAAAAACGTCAATTCAAGAACGCCTTACACATTCACTTGTCAAAGGAATAGCAGACTATATTGAAGAAGATGTGGAGGAAGCACGTCAAACAGTAATTGAACCCATTGAGGTGATAGAAAGTCATTTAATGACCGGGATGAATGTGGTTGGGGACTTGTTTGGAGCAGGGAAAATGTTCTTGCCGCAAGTCGTTAAATCGGCGCGTGTAATGAAAAAAGCAGTGGCCTATCTCCTGCCCTATATCGAAGCGTCTAAAACAGAAAACCGTTCAAAAGGTAAAGTTTTGATGGCAACTGTAAAAGGAGATGTCCATGATATTGGAAAAAACATTGTGTCTGTTGTTTTAGGTTGCAATAATTATGACATCATAGATATGGGTGTGATGGTGCCTGCCGATAAGATTCTAGCTGCTGCCATTGAACACAATGTGGATGTGATTGGCTTGAGTGGTTTGATCACCCCATCATTAGATGAGATGGTACATGTAGCGAAAGAAATGGAACTCATAGGAATGAAAATTCCGCTTTTAATTGGCGGTGCAACAACATCTAAAGTTCATACAGCAGTTAAAATTGATCAACATTATAAGAGTGGACAAACCGTCTATGTATTAGATGCTTCTCGTTCCGTTACGGTTGTGAGTAGTTTATTGAGCGATAAAAAAGATGAATTTAACGCTGCCATAAAAACGGAATACGAGCAAGTACGCGAAATGTATGCCAAAAAGAAAGGCTTTAAGAAATACTTGCCTCTCGCAGAAGCGCGCGCAAATAAATTTAAGATTGATTGGAAAGCAGAAGACATCCAAAAGCCAAATTTGAAAGGTGTAAAACAGCTTGATGATTACGATCTCGAAGAGTTGCGGCAGTATATCGATTGGACGCCTTTTTTTCATACGTGGGAATTACGCGGCAAATATCCTGAAATTCTAAATCATGAATTAATGGGGGTAGAAGCAACAAAACTATTCAATGATGCCCAGCAGATGATGGATCAACTTATCGCTGAAAAGTGGTTGACTGCAAAAGCATCTGTAGGAATTTGGCCGGCGAATACAGTAAATGACGACGACATTGAAATTTATACAGATGAAAGTCGCACGACCGTTTTACACACACAATTTGGAATGCGTCAGCAATTGAAAAAAGCCGAAAACGCTTCTAATGTTTGCGTTTCCGATTTTATTGCACCGAAAGAAAGTGGATTCAACGATTATATTGGAGGATTTGTGGTCACAACAGGCTTAGGTATCGAGAAAAAAATCGCCGAATTTGAAGCAGATCATGATGATTATCACTCGATATTGCTCAAGGCATTAGCGGATAGATTGGCAGAAGCCTTCGCTGAACGCTTGCACGAATTAGTACGATCGAACTATTGGGGATATGAGGAAAAACCACTTGAAAAGTCCGATTTAATTCAGGAAAAATACCGCGGCATAAGACCTGCACCAGGTTATCCTGCAAATCCAGATCATACAGAAAAACCGGGCTTGTTCGAAATTTTGAACGCTACAAATTTAACAGGCGTCACCTTAACCGAATCTATGGCTATGTACCCGACAGCATCTGTAAGCGGTTGGTATTTTGCGCATCCACAGGCTCATTATTTTGGGGTTGGAAAAATTTCAGAAGATCAAGTTGAGCGTTTGGCAGAGGCTAAAGGAATTGAACTTGACCGTATGAAACAATGGTTGAGCAGTAATTTGGAGGATTGAGTTTTTTTAATCTTCGGGCGGCCCATTGATTTGCTTTTTTCCACCTTTGCTGCTCAGTGTCAAATTGATCAGTTAAGTTGACTTTTTTTTGATAAAGGCATGCAGCTTTACTAGATTTAATTAGGTGTTTTTTTGGCGCAAAAAAATAAAACGTAGGCCTAATATTGCGTGATCAATAATGAGGCGTTAATCCTCTCGTTAAATAGTTAGTTAACCACTATTTTTTTCGTGTAAATCTCACTTGTAACCACATCTTGCAGCACGATAATATAGATGCCAGTGTCAAAGTTTGAAGCGTCAATTTCAATACTATTAACTGTAAGTCGATCTAAAAAATAAACTTGGTTACCTAACAAATCGATAATTTGTAAAGTACTATTTTCACTCAAACGATCACCAAAATACACCGTCGTTGTTGCACTGAATGGATTCGGATAAACAACTATTTGTTTGGCATTTATTAACTCTTCTATGCTTACATCATCCAGATATAAGGTATTTAGTGTTGTATTGGTTACGACCGCCGGATTAAAATCAAAATAAATATTGGCTGTATTGTAAATGCTCGTTCCAAGCGGTAAACCTTCTTCAAGCTTTACTTTATATTTGACAAACCCGTGACTCGCTGCTTCATTTACGTTGCTATCTGGCAACATGATCCCATTAAATCTAAAACTCACTTCCCCATCAGGACTTAATTCAAGGCTTAGGTCATGACTGGATGCAAGCGGGGTGAGGCTATACCAATTCACATTAGGATCTAATTGATCTCTAATTACGACGTTGAATGCCGTATCAGTTCCAGTGTTTTGGAAACGCACGAGATACTCAATTGATTCGGTGTCTGGCGAAATATGACCATATTCACCAATACCGAGTGGCGTTGGTGTTTTATCGTTTGGATCATAGCCACAGACAATAATTTGAAGGAGTTCATCAACAGTACTATAAAGTTCAACATCAGCCGAATCGACAGTGACGGTGAGCGTGCTGAGAACCGTATCTGCTAATCCATCCGGCGTGCCCACTTGCACTGTTATTAATTCATCAGCAAAATAAAAGAGATCCTCATAATTCCAATACACATGTTGACCAACTATAGAATCAGGTAAAACATCAGCCGAGACATAATAGAGGCTATCGTCCAACGTTAAATGAACAAGACCCGAAGCGATTGTAGTGCCCGAATTTTGAAAATTAAGCCAATAATTTATTGTATCGTTACACCTAGGGTATCCACCGTTGAATTCAATATCTACCTTATAAATTAACGTATCTGGATATAAGCCGAAATCAAGACTATCTCTAGGCTCATAATCAGCATCCACGACAATTGTGTAAAATAAAGAATCTGAACTAACGCTCCATTGATCCTCCCAAAAAGGATGAATTTCATAGACCCCATCCCCTACATACAATGTAGATGTAACATATTGACCATCAATACCTGTAAAACAGAGCACACCTTCCGGATCAGATTGTATAGACGCCATATTTACCGCAATCTCACCTATGTCTCGAATACCGTTTTCGTTCTCATCAAAATAAACGGTGCCCTTAATATTTAAATCGGCTGAATCAACTTCAGTACAAACATTGAAAGGCCCTCCCCATGATGAATAAATACCTACTCCACAATTCGCTCGTATATAAATGGCATAACATTCATAAGCTTCTAAATCTGTAAAATCATAGTTATCAACAAGTAAGCATTCTACAAAAGTACCCGTTCCTAACACAAATCCTTCAAGACCCCATTCGATATCATAGCAGACTGCCTCATCCAAAAAATACCAATTTAGGCTAAACGACTCACTTGTAATTGATGTTGGCGTGACAAGACTTGGTGCTGCACACATTTCAGGTGTACAACAAGAATATGGCGTACCCAAACAACTGACGATATCAACCCCACAGTCGGGAACAATATAGTAATCGTAACAGGTGAACTCGGCTAAACCTGTGAGCGCGACAGTTGCTGCACCAGAAACGATAAGCGTTTCTCCCTCCACATCTGGATCAAAACCTGATGGACCGTAAATTACGCGCCATTCTGTTTCTCCTCCTCCTGCATACCATGCAATGAGTATTTCATCCCATGCGATAGGCAAACAATCCACACTTGTGGGCAGCGGGCATTCTGGATTTTCAAATACAATATCAAATTGAATATCATCCTCATCCCATGTATCATCCATTTGGATGAAAACGGTTTCTCCCGCCAACATAACATAGCCCCCATCTAAATCATTCGTAGAGCAGTCATCCCAATTTGCGGTTTTCTCTATCGTTAAACTTCCACAATCACCTGAATAAATTATAATTTGTTTATTATCTCCATAAGCGCAATTCGTGACCTCTAATTCCCCATCACACGGCGCAATAAAGTAGTACCAATCATCTCCTAATATATTATTGGTTATATATCCTTCTCCAGCTTCAATCGGTATCGCAGAGGCACAAGTTAAACCTCCAAGATATGGACCTACTTGACCGTAAGACAGGTTTACAGTGAATATAAATAGAAAGTTTAAAATTACATAATGCTTCATAATTAGCTTATTTGGCCTTCAACAATATACATAAAATAGTGTATTGAAGCAGATTTAAAGAACGTCCAACTGGGCTTATCTATACAAGCATTTTAATTCAGCCATGGAAATCAAAAACCTCGACCTTCGAATAATTGGTTAGCGCATGACGTTGCGCATGTATTATTCTTAACTCTTAGAAACACATCTGTTTTCTTTTTTCTATGAAGCCACTTTGAGATATTGAAAAAATTAAGCATTAAGTGATTTGTTATAAAACCTTAATAATCATGTCTTATTCTGTTCGTTTTCTTCTTTTTGCTTACGAGCGGATTCGACTATATTATAAATGGTTAACCCCATGTAAATTGCGAATATTATGCCTCCTACTATAAAAAATCCTATGTTCATGTCGTTCTTCTTTGTCTGATTGCTATTGCGAATAATAATATTGTACCTGGCCAGTGAGCCGAATACTGTGCTTCTTCAGTCATCCCCATAATTCCGTAGCTTACTGAATAAAGAAGACAAACGAACGCCAGGATTACGGGGTACCATTTTAAAATAAATTTTTTCATTCTAGAACTTTTAAAGATTTAATTTTTTAAAAGATATGGAAAAAATGTTAGACAAAAATACTTTTACTTCAAGTATCTGTTTATTAGTGAAATATTCCTATTGTCAGCGAATTTGAACACGACCTATAATTGGATCGCTTATTTTTTTGAAATTGTATTAAATCCAAAATCCCCAATCAAAAAATGATTGAGTATCTAATTTGCCCTTGAGGCGGTTCTAGATAGCTCGTAGGAGAGCGCACCCTTACAATTAATTATCTACACCATAAAAACCTTCAAACAAAAAGAGCCCAAGCTTAGTGAAGACAGTAAAAAAGTTCTTCAAATTTGAAAAGGTAGTTTTAGAAGTAAAATAAAGGTTTTGAGAATCGACTCTGCAAAAGTATTCTGTAAAACTTATTCGAATACATCAAAGAAAAAGAGTCTGTTTTCAATGTTGAAAACAGACTCTTTTGATAAGCAGTTAATAGTTAAGAGCCATCCCACATGGATAGGGCTCTGTTTTCACTTTAATTTTGTACCTGAGGCGGGAATCGAACCCGCACACTTTCGTACACGAGTTTGAGTCGTGCGCGTCTACCAATTCCGCCACTCAGGCAATTCTAATTTGAGCGACTACCTCCCGATCACTATCGGGACCGCCACTCAGGCAATCGAAAAGACTAACTTGGTATTGCTAATCTCGTACTCACAGAAAAAACCGCTGCTTTTTCATTTGTGGAGCGCAAATTTAAGAAAAAAATAAGATAGAGTTAGACTTTCTTTAAAAAATATCTGCATGCGATTTAATTCAACTCATTTTTAAGAGGTGTATGGTTTGAGTACGAACAAATAAGGACGACCAAAGCCG
>Ga0222668_1000306_pt1 | contig 34033 bp, 30 predicted proteins | sample AntAcemetagen728_FD_179823 | JGI IMG/M metagenome (GOLD analysis project Ga0222668, IMG submission 179823) | Saline water microbial communities from Ace Lake, Antarctica - #728 | ecosystem: Environmental > Aquatic > Non-marine Saline and Alkaline > Saline | place: Antarctica: Ace Lake...
AGCTGGGACCCATGGATGCCCGCGTGTGAACATTAATTATCGGAACCAGTGGCCTTCGATCTCAGGAGCCTTTGTAACCAATAGCGTCTCCTATGATCAATTTGTAAATGTTTTACAAGGTGGTGTAGCGTTAATGGTTACAAATGATATGGCCGGAAAAAACACGATCAATTGGTCAACTGTTAATTTAGCGTATTCATACCACCTGCAGGTTTCTCGAAAATTTACTATGTTATTTGGGGCGCAAGCAACGTGGAACCAGAAATTTTTAAACTGGAGTAAATTAACGTTTGGAGACCAAATTGATCCACGAAGAGGATTTATATATCAAACTGGCGATTTACCAAGAGGGTCTTTATTAGACAACGGTTGGGGAACACGTGGCTTTTTTGACGTCTCTGCTGGAATTGTTGGTTATTCGAAAAACTTCTACTTTGGTTTTGCCGCTAAGCACTTAAATACACCTCAAGAAACGCTAATTCTAGGGAATTCAAGTATGCCAATGCGCTTTACAGGGCATATGGGAGCAAATATTGAGTTTGGAAAAGGTTCACAATACGCAAATGTGACTTCTATTTCGCCGAATATTATTTACACGTACCAAGACGGATTTATGCAATTAAATCTTGGTACCTATATTAAGTATGGCGCATTTACAGCTGGTGCTTGGTGGAGAGCACGAGATGCATTTATTCTAACTGTTGGTATTGATGCCGGAACGTTCCGTTTTGGTTATAGTTACGATATCACCATTTCACCATTAACGAATGCTTCGGGAGGTTCTCATGAACTATCTATGGGCTTCAATTTTAATTGTAAAGAAAAACCTAAGCGCTTTAGAACAATTTCTTGTCCATCTTTCTAAAAAGGTGTAACCAAAAAATTAAACTGAATTATAGCATAAAGGATTAAAAATGAAAACGCGAATTAAATCATATAAAATGAAGGGGAATAGACTATTAATAGTTTTGTTAGCTGGACTTGGGTTTGTTGCTTGTCAAAGAGAGCGATCGAATACAACTGGTTGGGCTTACAATGAGCCACGAAACGGAGGTTTCCAAAAAGTTCCATATTTTGATCAAGAAACAGGTCCAGGACTTATTCTTGTCGAAGGAGGTACTTTTACAATGGGACGTACTGAACAAGATGTAACCTACGAATGGAACAATATTCCGAGACGTGTTACGGTATCTTCATTTTATATTGATCAATTCGAGGTAACGAACTTTAATTGGTTGGAATATTTATACTGGGTAAAACGCACCTATGAAGAATATCCAATGATTTATCACAACGCCTTGCCTGATACTTTATGTTGGAGATCTCCAATGGCTTATAATGAGCCTTATGTAGAGTATTATTTACGTCACCCATCTTTTCAAAACTATCCAGTGGTTGGTGTGAGTTGGACGCAAGCGAATGACTTTTGTAAATGGAGAACAGATCGTGTTAACGAGTATATCTTAATTCGCGAAGGTATCTTAACTATGAATCCGGATCAATCTGGTGAGCCCTTTACAACTGATGCTTATTTAGCAAATCAATATCACCCGCAAGAGGAGCAATTTTTGCGTGATTTAAGTCCAAAACAAGGATGGAGTGGAAAACGTAAAGATTTAGGTCAACGTATTGTGACTATGGAAGACGGAATCCTTTTACCGCGATACCGTCTACCGACTGAAGCAGAATGGGAATTTGCATACTATGGTTTAATTGGAAGTATGACAAACCCTGAAGACCCAGGTGTTATTGAGAACAGAAGAGAATATCCATGGACTGGTCACTGGGTTAGACAAGATGATAAAGAATTTCAAGGAGATATCCGCGCGAACTTCGTAAGAGGACGTGGTGATTATATGGGAGCTGCGGGTGCTTTAAATGACGCTGCTGACATTACTGCTCCTGTTGATTCTTATTGGCCAAATGATTACGGTTTATACCACATGGCGGGTAACGTATCGGAATGGGTTATGGATGTTTACCGTCCATTATCAACTGAAGATTTTGATGAGTTTAGACCATTTAGAGGAAATGTATTTAAAACAAAAGTGTTAGGTAACGACGGTGTTATTGACGAAAAAACAACGCAAATTCTTTATGATCCACATGCAATTAAAGAATATCTTCACGAGTTTGAAAGTAAGCGTTTCCAACGTATTTCTGCTCAAGAACACATTCCAGACAATACAAACCCAAATGATACGATCGGGATGTACACTGGAATGGCTGCGAATATCAAGTCAAGAAATGATATTGATTACTATAACAATCCACCGGAACAAGTTTATTTGTCTCGTAACAAATCAAAAGATTCACTTGAATTACTTTTGTTAGACGAGTTGAACATTGTTGTTGACAAAGCGATTGAAATGCAAAATAACGAGTTCTTCTTAGAAGCTTCTGAGTTTATTCAAACCAATATCTTTGACGGATTATTTGATGGTGTTGATGCTCGTTTCATACGAACAGATGGTGTTGGAAATGAATATCCACTTGAGATTATTCCAATCTTAAGAGAAGGTATTTCTGAATTCATTGTGAATACACCTGGTCGTTTAAAATGGAGAGAAGTTGTAGCTGAAGAGAATATTGATCGTCGTAACTACAGAAATGCTGATTACAGAGATGAGCGTGATGGTGATTTCGAATCGTCAATCTACTACAGTGATGATGGAAGAAAAAATGACATTAACGGAGGAGTTAGAGATCAATCTTTAGTTATGTACCAAAATGATCACGAAGAGTACAACTTAACAGGAGGTTCGATTAAGCCGAATGACAGAACAAGTTGGCCGACAACATTGGTGTCTGACAATGCACGTGTATATAAAGGTGGTTCTTGGAGAGATAGAGCATATTGGATTGTTGGATCGAATAGAAGATTCATGGATGAAGAATTATCATCTGCAACAATCGGATTTAGATGCGCAATGGATCGCGTTGGTTCACCAAGAGGACTTGGAAAATACAGGTAGTATTAGGATATGAAAATTTATCAAAGGATGTTTGACTTCGGTTAAACATCCTTTTTTTTTGAACCTAATCCAAGATGCTTTGTACAGGTATGAAAATAATAATTCATATCATGAAATCAATATTCTTAGCGCTATCATTTTTTTCATTCTCTGTTTTCTCAACGGAAACGTACGAAGTTAAAAGCACAATTAAAAATGTGGTGGTTTACCAACAAGGCGCCCAAATAAAAAGACAAGGAACCTATACTGTTCAAAAAGGGATCACTGAATTAGTAATTCGCGGCGTGAGTCCCACCATTAATCCAGCGACATTGCAAATTAATGCGACTGGCACTGTTGTTATTTTAGATTCAAAACACACGATTTTCTATCCAGAACCCGACGACAATAGGTTGACCAACGAATTACCTCCCAAAATCAAAAGAGAAATTACGCTACTTGAAGACTCACTATTCGATCTTTCATACGAATTAGCAACTGTCCAAAATAAAATCGACGTACTCAACAGTCAAAAACGAATTATTGAAAATAATGGAACGATTAAAGGGGTTGGAAAGGTAAACGATTCGATACCTTTGTTGCGCGACGCGCTCGCTTTTTACATCAAAGAAATGAACACAATCAACGCGGGGCTTCTTGATTTAAATCGAGCACACGTCAAGTTGACTAGAAAAAAAACACGCATGAATACGCGCTTAAACGAGTTAATGAATTACAATGCTAATATTCAACAAAACCAACCAGTAACCAATTCAGGTCCGATTCATGAACTAAAAATTACTGTTTCAGCTGAAGAGGCGACTACGGGAAGATTAGTTGTGACCTATTTGGTAAATAATGCAGGTTGGATACCCTTATACGACTTGAGAAGCTCTAATTCTGCAGGCACAATTGAACTGACTTATAAGGCGCAAGTGTATCAAAACACAGGAATTGATTGGGAAACAACTCCACTTAGTTTATCCACTAATAATCCATATGCCAACAAGACAAAACCCACTATGAACCCTTGGTATTTGGATTACTATACCGCACAAAATAATTACAACCAGTCCGACTCAAGAAAAGATTTAGAAGCATCAACACGATACGCTGGAGCTTCGCAGCCAGGGTCATTATATGATGCTGAGGAGGCCACAGAAGCACCTGCTATCACGGCTGATCAATTTGTTACAACCATTGAACAACTGTTGTCCGTAGAATATGCTATCGACCTACCCTACACGATCAAATCCGACAATCAGCCCAATATGGTGTTGGTTAAAAACACATCACTTAAAACAGAATATATCTATTATACCGTTCCAAAGTTAGATGCAAGCGTATACCTCATTGCTCAAATCACAAATTTGGCAGCACTTAATTTACTTCCTGGAAAAGCAACTATATTCCATGACGGATCTTATCTTGGAAATACATACATCAACCCCTCCGCCATGAGCGACACTATGGATCTCAGCTTAGGAAAGACATCCAATATTAATGTGACACGCATCCTCCTAAAAAATGCAAGCAAAGAAAAAGTTGTTGGAGACAAGATCGTTAAAACATTTGCGTATTCAATCACCGTGAAAAATCTAAGTAAATCAACCTTAGATCTGATTGTTGAAGATCAATTGCCAATTTCTAGGAATCCAGAAATTGAGATCGAAATTGAGAATATATCCAAAGCAAAACACACTGAAGTAAATGGATTTTTAACGTGGAAAGACAAACTAAAACCGAACGGAATAAATGACTACGACATTGTTTTCAATATCAAATATGACAAAACAAAACCTATAAACTTGGCGTATAATTAGTCTGCCTAATTTTCAGCAGGAGTGCTGTCGTCTTTGATAGACTCCTGCTTAATTTTATCCAACTTATTGTGAGATGGACTTTGTTCAATTGCATCCATGATTTGCTTCAAAATATCCTCCACCGTATTGTTATAATCAATATCTAGAGGTGGCTTGACCGTCATTTTTAAGGTTGAACGTTTCTTTTTGTTTTTCAATCCCTTTTTATCAAAGGCTCTCCTAAAACCGTCGATTACAACGGGGACGACTACAGGTTGATGTTTTTTAATGAGTATTGCTGTTCCAATGCGCCCCGGAGCATAGGGAGTTGTCGTTCCTTGTGGAAATGTAATGACCCAACCGTCCTTTAATGCTTTATCAATATTTTGGGTTTCAGCTTTATCAACCTTACGACGCACATTTTGCCCATTTGCTCGCCATGACCTATTGACGGTAACGGCACCCGAAAGCGCCAATAATTTGGGTAAAAATCCAGACTTCATAGTCTCCTCAGCGGCCACATAATAGATGTTGTGTTTCTTACAACGTAAAAATCCAGGTCGTTTAATTTGATTCGGTTTACCAACTATTGCCGCATGAATAACATGAAAGAAAAAAGAAACGTCAGCGAAATAGGTTTGATGATTGGAGACAATAATCACATTGCTTTCAGGCAAGTGCATAAATAGTTCGGCTCCCTTAATCTTGGCTTTGTGAGTCCAATTGAAACGAGGATAGACCAATGTCCCAAAAAGGCGGATAATGAACTTTTTAATAAAAATCTTTTGTCCGAAAATATTTGTTTTAAACAGTGGCATGGTTCTATTTATTCAACTGCGAAGATAAAAATTATAGAGGTGATACACACAGAAAGCAAGATAAATTATAAAATGAGCCAATAATTCAAGAATAACTATTTTTTGCACCATCCACATCTTCATTTTTTTGTATCTTGTGGTATTAGAACAATTACCATGAAAAAACAACTCTTAATCTCTGCTCTATGTTTGGCGACATATGGAGCACATGCTCAAACCGACGGCAATTCGGCTGCTGACAATGGTACGACCTTTGAAAAGTGCAAATACTTTGTAAAAACACCGCCACTTCGAGAAATATTAAAAACATTAACACCTGTTGATGATGAGGCTTTGTCTGCAAGTGCGACAGCAAAACCAATTAATCCAATGCGACATGCTGACTTGAGTGAAATCAGTGATATTGGGTTGTCTGAAACAGGAGGAGTTGATCTTGCTTTACAAAGTGAATTCGGCACAAAAAAAGATGGTGGATTTAGAGCCGCAGTTAATTTTACCGGACAATTTGGAGCATTTCCTCCAGATCCTAGTGGAGCAGCAGGTCCGAATCATTTCGTTCAAGCCGTGAATAGCACTTATCGTATTTGGGCCAAGAATGGAGATGCAGAAACCCCACCTTATTCTTTAAACACACTTTGGGATAGAGCGGGCGCGGGAGATCCTATTGTGATGTACGATCGTTTTGCGGAACGTTGGTTTATTTCTCAATTTTACGGCGCTCCAGGAGGGGGAAGTGACAATGGTATATTAATTGCTGTGTCCGAAACTTCTGATCCTTTAGGCGCCTATTATGCCTATGAATTTGGATATACGCTTTTCCCTGATTATCCTAAATACTCGGTTTGGTCAAATGCTTACTTCATGTCAGCAAACAGTTCTTCGGCAGATTGCTCTGCTTTCGAACGAGAGAAAATGTTAGTTGGAGATCCTACAGCAGGCGTAATTAAAATGAATTTTCCTTCCATGTATCTTTTATTTAATAGTGTTGCACCTGCTTATGCAGAAGGACCAGAAGAACCGGACATGGACGAACCTTGCTATTTTTTCGCCGTGCAGGACAATGCATTTCCTGGTGTTTCTAGCGATCATATTAAAATCTTAAAAGCCACTATTGATTGGGATGCGCCTCTTACTTCGAGTGTTACAGATCATCAAGAGTTAAATACAGCGGCTTTCAATGCAAACTTCAGTGGTGGTTGGACTGAAAATCTGACGCAAAAAGGTTCAACACAGCGATTAGACGCCATACCGGGTATTTTCTTATACCGGGTTCAATACCGTCGTTTTGCAGATCATAACACCATTGTTTTGTGTCACAATGTAAATGTTGGTGGAAATAGAGCGGGAATGCGTTGGTATGAATTAAGAGATGAAGATGATGGAAATTGGTCGATCTACCAACAAGGAACGTACGCGCCAGACGCAGAAAACAGCAGGTGGCTAGGTAATTTGGCTATGGATGCCCAAGGTAATATCGCCATGGCGTATTCATTTACGGGAACCAACCACTACCCGGGTATTCGTTACACAGGCCGTTTTAAAGACGATCCACTAGGAGAAATGACTGTTCCAGAACTCACTGCGGTTGAAGGAGAATCAGCACAAACAGGAGCCGGGAGATATGGCGACTATTCACAAATGTCTATGGATCCAACAGACGATATGACGTTTTGGTTTACAGGTGAATTCATAGGAGGTGGTGCTTCCAGACGTACACGCATCTTCTCATTTTCCTCATGGCACATTGCAGGAGTAGAATCATCAAATACAGCCGTACCATTTTTTAATGCTTACCAACCGCAACCGCATCAATTACAACTGAATTGGAAAGATATCGCAGATGAAAAAATGACACTTAGCGTTCACGATTCGCGCGGTCGACTCATCCTAACTCAACTATTAAGTGGGCATTCGAATGGTGAATTAATTGAGTTAAGCGAGACTACGAATGGGATCTATATTCTTACCTTAACTGGAGAGAAAACGCATCTTTCTCGAAAAATATATCTTGGCAGATAATATGAAAAACATTGGAATGGCGTTAATGATCCTGGCTCTAATCGCAGGATGTGGATCACGAAAGGATGCAAAATCAAATGATCAATCTGAAATTATTTCGGATGGAGACGTGGATGGTCATTTAGATGATTTGAATGACGCACCACTCATGGACGAAAACGGCGGAATTTCTACGACAGGTATCATTCGTGATAAATCAGCTGAAAATTGTGGCTTTCTCCTTGAAATAAGTATTGAAGGAGAGCCTAAGTTTTTCGAACCTCTTACTTTAGATGGAGTCTATCAAGTAGATGGAATGGTTGTCGATATCACCTACCGCGTATCAAGACGACCTTCGACTTGCATAATTGCAGTTCCGATTGTACTGGATAAAATCGCCGCAAAATAAGACAACTTTCGATTTAGACTGTTCACTTTTAAAAGAACCATTATACGTGTGAAAAAACTGATTGACAATCACGGACGTGTACACGATTATTTACGAATCTCTCTTTTAGAGCGGTGTAATCTTCGTTGTACCTATTGTATGCCAGCAGAAGGAATTGTGTTAAGAGACAAGGCGGAATTTATGTCGCAAGAAGAACTTATTCAAATCGCTACGACTTTTGTCTCATACGGCATAAAAAAAATCAGGCTTACAGGCGGAGAGCCTTTACTTAAGAAAAATTTCGCAGAAATCATCCGTGAACTTTCGAGGTTACCTGTTGAGTTAACCCTTACGACAAATGCCATACTTTTGGATAAATACATTGAAGATCTTCGCAATGCGGGCGTCAATAAATTAAATATCAGCCTTGATTCCCTTCAAGAGGAACGCTTTAATAGGATCTCTCGGCGTACCGATTTTCAGCGCATTCGCTCAAATATAGACCTCGCGCTTAAGGAAAATTTCATTGTCAAACTGAATGTGGTTTTGATGAAAAACACAAACGAAGACGAGATCATTGATTTCATTGAACTTTCAAGAGAATGTGGAATCAAGATTCGATTCATTGAATTTATGCCATTTAATGGCAACAAATGGGATTGGTCCAAGACTGTCAGTTATGCTGAAATCATGAATATTGTTTCAGATCATTACGGCATTCACAATATTTTAACAGAACCTCTACCTCCGAATAGCACGTCCAAAAATTACAGAATTTCAGACTTTAAAGGAGATTTCGGAATAATTAGTTCCGTCACAAATCCATTTTGCGACACCTGTAATCGAATCAGATTGACTGCGGATGGAAAGGTTAAGAATTGTCTTTTCTCCTCAGAAGAGGAAGACCTTCTTGGAGCCTTAAGGCGAGGTGAGGATATAAAAGCACGAATCGAAGCAGTCGTCCTTGCAAAAAAAGCCAAACATGCGGGTATTTCCTCTTTTAAATCTGAAGAAGGACAATCAATTGCTGATCAAAATCGCACCATGACTTCTATTGGTGGATAACATTGAGAAGTTTATGAACACGGCTAATTTCCAGTAGAATTTCATTCACTTGCTCTTCAATTAAATAATTAACTTCTAATTTTTCAGACCAATGACTTTTCAAATCGATAAAATTGAAGTTATATTGATCTGCATAACTTTTCAATTCTTCTAAATCAGTTGGGTTATTTTGTGTTGCACAAAGGATGAAATCACACCCTCTCATTTGTAATTGTTCCACAATCTTCACCGTATTTTTACTTAAATCATTTTGACTAGCCACGCCAATTTTCATATTATCGACCTGAACAATCGAATCAATATCGCCCGTTAGACCCAATTCTTCTATGTTTAAGACAATTGTATGTCTTAATCCAATCAAAATTTGACTGACAGTTCGAATGATGGATGTCTTATGACTTCCGTTCTCACACTCTATTATAACGATAGCTTTTCTCAATTTATTGCTGTAAACGTGCTAATACCGCTTTTACCTACACATCAAATCTCGACTAATCAAACGGCCTCACAATATCCTTCTTCTTTACAAGAAAAAAAACAGTATAAAAACGGATAAAATAAAATAAATGTAGGTGTTAAAACGTAGGGATCTAACTTGAATATGTACTTTTTGGGATGCTGATGTTGGGTTAAGACACCATTAAGAATCATATTTTACACCAATCCAAGACGGATTGCATATTTAATCAAGCCCGCTGTATTTTTGACTTGAAGTTTACTCAAAATATTTTGTCTGTGTGAATCAACCGTTCGTTTGCTTAATTCAAATGTTTTCGCAATTTCATCATTCGTATATTCATTTGCTATCATACGCAGCACCTCTAATTCTCGTCGAGTTAAAGAAATTTTACGCTTATCAATTCGGGTTGATGGGCGTTTATCGTTATTCGACTTTTCGCTATAAGGCTCCATTAATTTGAGAGCGACCTCATTGCTATAATACTTTCCACCCTGGAGAACGGTTTTGATTGCATCCGATAAAACTTCAGATCCTGTATTTTTCAGAAGGTATCCTTTTGCCCCTGCTTTAATCATGCTTCTAATTTCATAATCATCACTGTGCATAGAAAGTGCAATAATATTTGTATCAGCTCTATCACGAATAATTTGTGCCGTTGCTTTGATCCCGTCCAATTCAGGCATATTGATATCCATCAAAATGATATCATACGTAAATATTTTAGCCCGTTCCACCGCTTCTTTACCATTAACAACTTCATCAATTCGTTCAACAAAATTGATATTCTCCCCTCCAGTCAATGTATATTTAATTCCTGTACGAACTAATTTATGATCATCTGCAATCAAAATTTTTATTTTATTCATTTGTCCTATTTTTTGGGAAATTTCACCCATAATTCTGTACCCTTTCCTGGCATACTATTTATATCATACGAACCGTTATAGGCGGTTACCTTGGTTCTTACATTACTTAATCCTCTATTTTCTCGAATATTATCAAGCTTACTCATATCAAACCCCTGGCCATTTTCAGACAATGTTAATTCAATTTGATCATCTTGCTCTATCAAATAAATATTTAGACTATCAGCATTGGAGTGCTTAATCATATTATTTATAAATTCTTGAACGATTCTATAGATAACAATTTCCAATTCAGAGAATAATCTAGGAAAATTTTCCGTACAAACAAAGTCTACTTCGATTTTATCTAAGGCCTGCAATTTTCCAACAAGTTCTTCGAGGGCCAATTCTAACCCCCCTTTTACTAAAACATTTGGCATTAAATCAAAACAAATTTCCCTTAAATGACTGATTGAATTATCTAAAATATCATTACAAAGCTCAAGTAAATTATAAAACTCTTTATCTTCAACCTCAAATCTACCAAAATTAGATAGCATCAATTGCGCCATAGATAATTCTTGGCCAAGAGAATCATGCAGATCATCTGCAACGCGTCTTTGCTCCGCACCTTGGGTAGAAATAATTGTTTTCAAAATCAGTTTCTCATTTTCTTTTTGTGCTGTAATATCCTTAACACTTATCAGGTATCCGCTAAATTCTCCCAATCGATCAACTAATTTCGAGCAAGAAAAAAGACCAAAAACTACCTTACCATCCTCTTTTTGCAGTTCTGATTCTATCACAAAATTACCGCCCGACTTTGACAACTCTTTTTTTATTCGATTAAAAGTTCCTAATTGACCTTCTTTAAAAAGACTTACTATATTAGACTTTAAGAGTTCATGGTGTGAGTATTTTAAAACATTAGAAACAGCTTGATTCACGTCATTTATATTCCCTGTCTCATTTACAACAAATACCAGATCCGTAACGGCATTAAAAATACTACTAAAATACTCTTTGGAAACATTCGTCGATCTCAACTCCTCACCGAGCATATTGATGCCAGAAATGATCATGTCTATTTCGTCATAATTATTCGAAATCCGTCCTTTAACATGGTAATCACCAGCTGAATAGGACAACAACAAGTCACTTATTTCATCAATTTGCGATTTCTCCATAGAAATTTTTCTTAATAGCGAGCAGGGCATTACAAAGAAACAAAATTATTTTGTTTAAAAGTCACTTTTTCGATTCACGCATAAAAATAATCGACTAATCAAGGTTATAGAGCAGAAACAAGCTTTATTTGAAGGTTTCTTACAGATAATTTCCGTGAAAAAAATCAACAGTGAAAATCTAATCTTAACAAAACGAATTGAAGCTCGTTAAACATCAATGTTGATTCAGCTGAAAAGATTCACCCGTAACAATTAGATAATCAGCTAATGAATTGCTCTAGCCATACTAATGCCTCTTTCTCTTCCGAAAAAACCTTGGCAGGCATTTTTGATTTGTTGAAGGATATCTTCATGAAAAAATTGGCAAGATGTTTTGTAAACGCAGAGTTAACAACAATCGCGCCTGCAACAAGTCCTTCTAAACCTTTTTCAGAAGAAAGAAAAGAACGTGCTTCTCGATCAAATCCATCAACATTAATTGAATTCACTAACACAGGATAGGCTTTATTATTCGCCAGTTCAATTCTTCGAGCAATTAAATCTTTGGCAACCTCAAGGGTTATTGGGCCACCGATATAAGTAACGAAAAGAATGCCATCTTTTAATTCAAGCTTGAAAAACTCACTTTGAGAGGTGTCTTTACTCATAAATTTATCCTTTTCTTTGAAGCGGGACTATTTCAATCAAATATAGGGTTTTTTTTATGAAACAATGCCATTAAGCAAAAATACTTAGGTATAAATACCTAGGTATAAAAACGTAGATAATAATAAATCTATTCTTAAAACTCCGTCTTTTATGTGTTGTATTATTTAAAGATAAATCTAAAATTTGTTATGAATTACAAACTAACTAAACTTTATTATTATGAGTCAAAAAAGCTTTATTGACACAGTCGATCACATTTCTACCCACGCAAAGAAGGAGAAAATCGCACATTTAAGTACACAGGACAAGAAATTAATTGGCAATTATATTACGATTAACGAAACCAAATTGGTCAATTTTGGATCATGCAGTTATCTTGGACTCGAGTTCAATCATGAAATCAGAGAGGCGGCAAAAGAGGCTATCGACGCATACGGTACACAATTTTCATCATCTCGCGCCTATGTTTCACCGATTTATTATCAAAGTTTGGAAGAAAAACTTTCGAAGATTTTTAATGCTCCTACAATTGTTACACCCACCACAACATTAGGGCATAGTGCTGCAATACCCGTATTAGTAACTAAAGATGACGCGATTATATTAGATCATCAAGTGCACAGTTCGGTACAAACCGCTGTGAATTTAGTCAAAGCAAAAAATGTGCACGTTGAATTAGTCAGACATAACCGTATGGATTTACTGGAAGCTAAGATCATTGAATTACGAGCAAACTATAAAAACATTTGGTATATGGCTGATGGCATATATTCCATGTATGGGGATATGGCTCCTCTTGATGAAATATACGCTCTGCTTGATAAATATGACAATTTTAATTTTTACGTAGATGACGCGCATGGAATGAGTTGTTTTGGTGATAAAGGACAAGGTTACGTGCTTGCGGATCGAAATATTCACGCTCGTATGGTCGTTGCTACATCTTTCGCAAAAGCATTTGCAACAGGTGGGGGCGCACTCATTTTTCCAACGGCAGAAATGGCGCAAAAAGTTAGAAATTGCGGCGGACCACTAATCACATCTGGACCAATGCAACCCAGTGCTTTAGGAGCCGCGAACCGCGTAGCTGATATGCATCTTTCAGGTGAGATAAAACCATATCAAGAGGATTTACAGCAAAACATAATGTATACCAACTTAATGCTAAAAAAGCATAAGTTACCTAATTTGGCAGAAGAAAAAACCGCTATATTCTTTATAGCTGTGAGTCTCCCAAAAATTGCATACAAATTAATTGATCGTGTAAAGCAAGATGGATTTTTCTTGAATTTAGGCATCTTTCCTGCCGTACCGATTAAAAACACAGGGGTTCGTTTCACTATTACGAGTTTACACACATTTGCGCAAATTGACGCTATGGTAGCCTCAATGGCCCTCCATTATTATGAAATACTTGAGGAGGAAAATATTGAAATCGAATCTATTTACAAAGCGTTTAAAATCAGTAATCCATTCGAGCAAACAATAAACAACAAGGTAGAATCTATCATCAAATATTCTGCACTTTCACATCAATATACGCAATCCATACATGATGTAGATACCGCAGAGTGGAACAATGCTTTTAAAAATCAGGCTTGTATAGACACAAACGCGCTGAATGTATTAGAAGAATCTTTTTCGTCGAACGAATCCGCTATAAACAATTGGGATTTCCACTATCTACTTGTTCATGACCCGGAAAATAAACTCATTTTGGCGACCTATCTCACCGTTTCCACTTCGAAGGATGATATGCTATTCGATCGTCAAATTTCGCGAGAAATTGAAGAGAAAAGAGAAAAAGATCCTTATTATATGACTTCCAAGACTTTGTCACTTGGATCACCTGTGAGCGAAGGCAAGCACTTATTTATAGATACTTCCTCCCCCTATTGGAAAGAGGCCTTGGATCTGTTATTTAGAAAAATAGGAGAAATTCAAGAAGGATCAGATATTGCCACCACAATTTTAAGAGATTTTGAGACCAGCGACGAGCAATTTGACGATTATTTCTTGAACAATGGCTATTTCAAATATCAAATGCCAAACAATCTAAAACTAAAGAACATCTCTTGGGAAGATCAAGACGAGTTTTATCAAGAATTATCCAAGAAAAAGAAAGGGCATTTTAGAAGAAACATCATCAAACATAGTTCAAACTATGAGCTCGTTGTAAAAGATAGCTATTCAAATAAAGAAATAGAAGCAGCTTATCAATTGTATCTAAATGTAAAACAAAAAAGTTTAGAAATTAACACATTCACCTTACCCCTCAGTTATTTTAAAAATATTGCAATAAATAATAAATGGGAAATTTTATCGTTATATTTATTCGACAGCAACGGAAAAAAATTATCCCACGATCCAGTTGCCGTTGGATTTTGCTATAAGGGGAATGTAAACTATTCCTTTGCTATGGTAGGTGTTGATTACTCATTTAATGCTGAATTTTCATGTTATAGACAAATGCTTTGGCAAGTAATTCGGAGAGCGCAGGCATTAGGATTTAAAAATGTAGATATGGGATACACCTCAGAAATAGAAAAAAGACATTTTGGCGCGAAGGTTGTAGAAACTTGTGCCTATATGCAGATTAAAGATAATTATACACTCGAAGCGCTCGGAACTATGACAACAACTAATAAAAGTGAGGATGGAGTTAACAAAAGAAGAATTTTGTCTATTTAACCTAAAATCGAAATTACAATTCGTTGAAAAAGATGGCTTGTTTTTATTTCGAAGGGTGAGTGGCGATCAATTCCTCATTTCACTCTATAAAATCTATGATTTCTATATAGAAGTCACTTATGATATTCCGCGTTTTAAAACGACACGCGTAGATCCTGTTGTGAATATTAAGATAATTGAACTGTATAGCTACAACGAAATCTTAAGAAAAAGTTCATAAACGGTATCACATACGGAATGTGGTATTGCCTTCAAAACAAGAAAATAAACTGCGAACGACAATTGATTTGACGTTCGCAGTTTTCGTTCTTTTAAGTTGATTGTAAGTACTAGTTTGATGTGATTTTTTGATAAAATGTAGAAAAGACTATATCCCTCATTCACCCTCAACTTATTTCAAATTGTATTTCACAAAATTGGAATTCGCTCTTCAAGAAGGAGAATTCCATTTAAAGGAATTGGCTGACTTTTTAGTTCAAAATATGTTTCTCGGTATAGATCAATAAATGAGTTGAAACGTTCCGTACGGTTAAATTATCTATAAAATATAGATAAAAGAAACAAAATGCAGAAAGCGTTATTCATTGGTGTTAAAAATGTAAACCAAATGTATACCGCATGAATATATTAGAAATTCATAAAAACAAAAAAACCTCAGCTATTGCTGAGGTTTCAATGAAGTGGGCCTTACTGGATTCGAACCAGTGACCCCCTGCTTGTAAGGCAGGTGCTCTGAACCAACTGAGCTAAAAGCCCCACTGTTTCGCTTTTTTACAACACCATTGTGTTATGATTGCGGGTGCAAATATAAGTAGCTTTTTTGTTATTACAATGAAAAATTGAAAAAAAATTACAATAATCTTTCGATTAAATAAAAACTGCCACAGATTAAAACGAGATCATCTTCATGAGCAACTGTTTTACAATAATTTAGAGCATCAATAGGCGATTCATACACTTTTGCATTGTAATCAGATTTTTCATTCACTGTTATAAATTCAGCTGTTGTAACAGACCTTTTAGAATCGAAACTGGCCAGATGAAGATGAGCATCTTTTGGAAAAAGGGAGAGGATTTCGCGCCACTCCTTGTCATTTGCTGCACCGTAAATGATATGAAGCGATTTATATTCAAATTTATTCAGCCCGCAAACAAGACTTTTTATACCTGCCACATTATGCGCCGCGTCAACAAGAATTAAAGGCTTTTCGTTAATCGTTTGCATACGCCCAACCAACTTCACCCCTTCTCTTATCGTGAGAAAAGAATTGATTATCTTTTCTTCATTCAATCCCCAGCTCACTTTCAATAGGTCTAAGGCCGCTTTTGCAGTATGCAAATTGCGCTGTTGATAATCACCTAATAAATCACTTTTAATTACCCATTGCGGCTGATCTTGACTGAATACGATTTCAGCATGACACCCATTCGCCTTATCTTCAAAAATACTTCGAAGACTTGGATCAATATCTCCAATGACAACGGGTATCTTATTTTTAATAATTCCTGCTTTTTCCAAGGCGATCTCACCCAAGGTATTTCCTAAAAAAGCGGTATGGTCTAAACCAATATTTGTTATAATTGAAAGTTCGGGGATTACTATATTTGTCGAATCCAACCGACCACCCAAGCCCGTTTCAATGATCGCGATATCGCAATCATGATCAGCGAAGGTTTTAAAAGCCATTGCTGTTGTTATTTCAAAAAAGGAAGGATTGATCCGAATAAAATCGGATTTAAACTCTTCAACAAAATCGACAACGGCATCTTCGGAAATATAGGTGCCATTAATTTTTATGCGTTCTCTAAAATCTTTGATATGAGGACTGGTAAAAAGGCCCGTTTTATATCCGTTTTCAGCAAATGCATTTGCCAAAATATGCGAAACCGATCCTTTACCATTTGTGCCGGCCACATGGATTATTTTAAACGTTTTTTGAGGATTCCCCATACACTCGGCCAATTCAGAGATACGCTCCAAACCCGGTTTATAGGCCACTCCTCCTTGATGTTGATAGTTGGGCACTTGATCGAAAAGCCAAGTAACGACTTCTTGATAGGTTGACATGTCTTTTACGACTTACTAAATTTAAACAAAACGTAACCTACATGTTCAGACGTTACACCTGATTTTTTATCGTATTTCATAGTTTTAGCAGCTTTAACCGCCAAACCAATTAAATAATCATTTCCTGTAGTAGACTCGGACTCTTTGAAGCGTGTCTTAATTACATTTCCAGCTGCATCCACCCATAAATCAAGCGCTACCGTTCCTTCTTCCTGTGCATTCGCATTAAAGCTTGCAGGACTTACCACTTTACGATCTGGATTATACGCACCATTACCTGGTGTATTACCTGTTCCATTCCCTCCTACTCCATCACCATTTCCGAAAGATGTACCGCTGCCATTTCCATTTCCTGAACCACCGCCAAAATCAAAGTCACTATCTACTTGTGGTTGAGATTGCGTATTCGTATTATTGGAAGATCCATTCCCATTCGGTGTTGGAGTCGTCGTTGTAGTTTGCGTATGTGTTGGACGAGGAGCTTCCTGCACTGATTCAGAAGGAGTAGGATTACCTTGTTCACTTTGACTATTATTACCACCTGCCGCTTGAGAACCTTGTTCCAATTCAAAATCTTCCATCACAATTTCAACCGGCTCATCTTTTAAAGGAGGATTTGGCTGCTCGAGACTCACCAATAGAAAAAACAGAATCATGAGCATAATAAAAATAAGCGACGCATACAATGCCTTTCGGTGATCTTCATTTCTAAAAATCGCCAATCCCTTCAAATCTTCTTCTTTGACATTTTTCATACCGCTCTCTTTTTAACTCATTCTACTCAAAAACCAAAATCGGTTTCCATTCATTATCCTTTGCTAAAGCTATAAGACGGAACACATATTGATAATCCGCATCCTTATCACCTGAAATTTTTATGATATCATTATCTGACAAATCACTATTCATTTTTGAAATAATGATCGGTTCAATTTCTTCATAGGAATAAAACTTATCTACATCATCCGTTAATAAATAGCGGTTATCGCTCGTGATTCCCACATTTAAGACAGGCTTATCAGGAGGCCCACCAGTTGTACCACTTGGCAACTCAACCGGAATTCCTGGTTCAGACATAGTACTCATGATGATAAAAAAGATCAACATCAAGAAAACAAGATCCGTCATGGATGACATTCCGCCCTCAGCTTTTACTCTATTTCTTCTACCTAAATTCATGTTTCTTGTATTCGATACAACTACTTACCAGGTTCGTTCAATAAATCTAAAAATTCAATCGAAGCACCTTCCATGGTGTGAATTACTTTGTCCACTTTAGCAACTAAATAATTATAAGCACTGTAAGCAATAATTCCGACTACTAAACCAGCAACCGTAGTTACCATAGCCTCCATAATACCACCTGAAATAGATGCAATCTCAATTGTTGTTTCCGATTTCAAGGCAAAGAACGTACGTACCATACCGAGTGTTGTTCCTAAGAACCCAATCATTGGAGCTACGCCAGCTGCAGTTGCTAAAAAGCTCAATCTCTTTTCCAATTGATAAATTTCTAATTTACCAACATTTTCAATCGAACTTACAATATCACGCATTGGTTTTCCGATACGAGAAATCCCTTTCTCTACCATGCGTGCTGCAGGATTATTGGTTTGTACACAAAGATCACGCGCTTGATCAACCTTTCCATCCATTAAATAATCTTTTACTTTACCCATAAAATCCTTTTCATCCTTTAGCGACTTATTGATTGTTAATAGGCGTTCAACGAAGATATAGATCGTCAAAATAGAGAGAATAGCCAATGGAATCATAGCCCATCCGCCGTCCATAATCAAATCCCAAACTGGAATTTTTTCCGTTGTTTCAACAATGACATCAGCAGCTTGAGCAGCTTCAACCGATTCTAATTCTGACGCTTGTAATAATAAAGCTAATGCGCTCATATACTCTTTCTTTTTAAGTTATTTAACGGTAAATATCTGATTTCGTTACAATCCAAACATAAGGTAATAAGTTAATGCACCTGCAAAGTAGCCAATAATTGCGTACAAACTAATTTTCTTAATGTACCAACCAAAACTTATTTTTTCCAGCCCCATAACAGCAACACCAGCTGCTGAACCAATAATTAATGCACTTCCCCCTGTACCAGCGCAGTATGCCAAGAATTGCCAAAACGTTCCGTTCGCAGCAAAATCGCCAACTGTAACCTCATACATCCCTTGCGCTGCAGCAACCAATGGAACGTTATCCACGACTGCAGAAAGTAATCCAATTGTAATGTTGATTGAATAAATGTTCTGATCGAAAGTAGTGTCCAAGAAATGTGCCACTTGTGCTAAATGCCCAACTTCTTGCAAAGCAGCAACCGCCATCAAAATTCCGAGGAAGAATAAAACACTGGCCGTATCAATTTTTTGAAGAACGGAAACAACCGAAAGTCCCTTTTTATCTTCACGATCTTTCCTTGCATGCAAGCGCTCAGTCACGAGCCAAACAACGCCAAGACTTAGCATCATTCCTGTAAACGGAGGCAAATGTGTTACCGTTTTAAATACGGGAACAAATAATAAACCTGCCAACCCTAAAATAAATACTAAGTTCTTTTCCCAGTCAGCAGGAACAGCATTTTGATGACCCGTATGAATGACTTTATCGGGGCGTTGCACATTACCTTTCACAAAGATAGAAGCAATTAAAAGTGGGACTATGGTAGCTACCAATGAAGGTAAAAATAGATTTGTAATAATTATGCCAGTATCTGGCATTTGTCCATTGTTCCACAACATTGTGGTTGTAACATCACCAATTGGAGACCAAGCACCTCCGGCATTTGCAGCAATAATAATAAACCCTCCAAATAACCACCTTCGTTCTTTATCATTAATGAGTTTTCTAATCACGGATATCATTACGATTGAAGTCGTTAAGTTGTCGAGAGCGGCAGACATAAAGAATGTCAAAAAACAGATTACCCACAGTAATTTAACCGTACTCGTGGTACTAATACGATCCGTTATCACTGAGAACCCATCATGCGCATCAATGAGTTCCACGATCGTCATGGCGCCTAATAAGAAGAATAAAATCGAGGCGATATCAAATAAATGGTGAGACAATCCATGTTCGACAAAATGATGTACTTGCTCATCCGTTTCCTCTGCGGGGATACGCTCACGACCCTCATACAATTCTGGATGCTTAAAGACCTCTTCGCGGTGCTCTTCCTCGACGTTCTCCATGTAATCCACAAATTTTTCATTGCGTTCTTTAAGGTCTTTATCCTTTATTAATTGCTCAACGGTTAGTTCTGTATTCACATGTAAATGTTCCGAAGGCCAAATGGCATAAAGTCCCCAACAAATCATCCCAATTAAGAGCGCAGAGGCTGCCTTATCAACTCTAATATTATGTTCCAATGCGATCGCTAGATAGCCGATCACAAAGACAATCACCATTACGTATTCAATTCCCATGACGTATAATTATATTAATTTATTTAATGCAATTTCGAATGCAGTTTTTGCAATATTTGTTTTGCTCGGATTTTTACTATGTGCAGCTACAAGTGCCGTTTTTATAGTGGTAGATGTATCCTCAAAAATTCCTTGATCAGTTAGCGTATGCAGATCACTGCTCATCAGATAAGCAAAAACTCTCGCCATACCGCAATTTGAGATAAAATCGGGGATAACAGATATTTGACTATCGGTAAAATCGGCGATTGGTCCGAAGAAAATTTCTTTATCAGCAAACGGAACATTTGCTCCCGAAGAAATCACTTTTACACCACCTTTAATCATACGTTCAACTTGATCTTGTGTGATCATTCGTGAACCTGCGCAAGGAATAAAAATATCAGCCGGCACATCCCAAATTTGTGCATTTACTTCTTCGTAAGAAAGCATGTTTGGTGCATTCAACTGATTTCCATTTTTATTCAAAAACAGTTCTCTAATCTCTTCTAGGCTAAATCCTTCTGCTTTGATTAAACCGCCAACTCGATCAATAATACCGACCACTTTTGCGCCGTGTTGTGCTAAATAATAAGCCCCAGCCGACCCAACATTTCCCCAGCCCTGAACGATTACTTTTTTACCTGCCAATGATTCATTCCACAACGTATAGTAGTGAAAAATTGATTCACTCACACCATAACCTGTAATCATATCGGCTACTACAAATTTGCGGTTGACATTTGGTGAAAACTTTTCATCTTCAATGACCTTCAAAACACCTTGACGCAATTGACCAATACGATTAATCTTTTGCGCTTCACGCGGCTGAAAATGGCCATTAAAAACGCCTTCTTGCGGATGCCATACACCACAATCTTCAGTAAAAGGAATCACTTCGTGAATTTCATCCACGTTCAAATCTCCACCTGTGCCGTAATAATGTTTGAGCAAAGGAGTTACAGCAGCATACCATCTTCTTAAGACTCCCTCTTTTCGGGGATCTTGAGGATCAAAATTAATTCCAGACTTTGCTCCGCCAATTTGGGGACCGGCAACTGTGAATTTTACTTCCATGGTTTTTGCCAAAGATTCGACCTCCCTTTTATCCAGACCAACCCGCATTCGAGTTCCTCCACCCGCAGCGCCACCGCGTAATGAATTAATAACAACCCACCCTTCGGCTTCTGTCTCTGCGTCTTTCCATTCGAAAACAATTTCCGGACGCTTATTCTCGAATTTAGATAGTAGTTCAATCATTTATAGCATATTTTAAAAAAGGCAAAATTAACAAACATTTTCACTTTCTTATTTGAATAATTCAAAGTTTTAAACAGTCAATGGATAACTAATTACACCTCCAACAGAGTCATGGGACGCTCCTGTTACTGATTTTAGGGCATTTACTTCATTACGGAGACATCTTAAACCGAGAAACGCAAAAATCACGGCTTCTTTAAAAGCTATTATTTCTTTTGACGGTAAAATAACTTTCCCGTTTGTTTTCTTTTTCAACGATTCAATAAAGAAGGTGTTGAAGGCACCACCTCCTGTAACTAAAATTGAAGCGAGGTGATTTTGGTTCAAAATTTGCGCAATCTGATCCGTCTCGTGTTCAACGATTGTTCGAAGCAAATCTTTAGCAGATACATTATCAAATTTAACTTGATTTAGCAATGGATAAAAATGGGCATTCATCCATTCGACACCTAAGGATTTAGGTGCTTTTTCTTGGTAGAAACCCAATGAATTTAGCTCGATTAAGAGCTCATCAATCACCTCGCCTTGCTTGGCCAAGCTACCTGAAACATCAAATTCTTTCCCGAATTGTTCGCGCATGATCTTATTTAAAGGAAGATTGCACGGCGCAATATCGAATGCTTTGCGCTCCGCATTTTGTTCAAATGAGACATTTGCTATTCCGCCCAAATTGAGACAAGCTTCATATTCTCCAAACAAAAAACGATCACCAATTGGAACAAGGGGTGCGCCTTGACCACCTAATGATACATCTTTAGATCGAAAGTCAGCGACTACAGTTTTTTTCAAACGATTCGCTATGATTTGGCCATTTCCAATTTGAAGCGTAAATCCTTTCTGGGGTTGATGAAAAATTGTGTGACCGTGCGAAGCGATTAAATCAACTTGATCCTCCAATCCTTCTTCAGCGATAAAAAAACCTGTTTCTTCCGCTATATAGTTACCAAAAGTTAGATCTAACTGCGTTAAATCTGTTGATGACATATAAAAAGCCTCTGTCAACGATTTCCGCCAAGAAGAAGAGTACTCAATAGCTTTCGTCTTCATTTCTGACATGCGCCATTTTTGATCTACATAATTAAAATGCACGAAACACAAATCTAATCCATCTAAGGAAGTCCCTGACATGATGCCAATTACACCTACAGAATCCATTCTTATTTTTGCCATTCTTATTTTGCTAAAAAATTGCTAAATTTGTACCCATTCAGAACCATTCGGTCGCTGAATTGTTGAACAAGATAATATTAAATCAAAGTTAATGGATTTTACATACACGGAAGAACAAATAGCAGTGCGTGATGCTGCTCGCGATTTTGCACAAAACGTGCTCAAGCCCGGGGTAATCGAAAGAGATATACACGCAAAATTTCCAGTTGAAGAAGCGAAGATTTTAGGCGAACTTGGATTTTTAGGAATGATGGTTGACCCGCAATACGGAGGGGGCGGAATGGACACTGTATCCTATGTATTGGCAATGGAAGAAATTTCAAAAGTAGATGCATCAATGGCGGTGTGCATGTCTGTTTGTAATTCACTCGTTTGCTGGGGTCTAGAAACGTTTGGATCTGAAGATCAAAAACACAAATTTCTTGCTCCGATTGCTCGTGGTGAAAAGATTGGTGCATTTTGTTTATCAGAACCTGAAGCGGGATCAGATGCTACATCTCAAACGACAACTGCAATAGATATGGGAGACCATTATTTATTAAACGGAACAAAAAACTGGATTACCAATGGTAGCTCTGCATCTGTTTATATTGTTATTGCACAAACAGACAGAGAAAAGGGACACCATGGAATCAATGCTTTGGTTATTGAGCGCGGTATGGAAGGATTTTTGGTTGGCGCGAAGGAAGACAAAATGGGGATTCGCGGATCAGACACACATACATTAATTTTCAATGATGTAAAAGTTCCAAAAGAGAATCGAATTGGGGAAGAAGGTTTTGGATTTAAGTTTGCTATGAAAACATTAGGTGGAGGGCGAATTGGTATTGCCTCTCAAGCTATGGGAATTGCATCTGGCGCTTTAGACGTTGCGATTGCTTATTCAAAAGAACGTAAAACCTTTGGTAAAGAGATATACAAACATCAAGGGATTGCTTTTAAATTAGCTGATATGGCAACACAGGTTCATGCGGCTCGTTTAATGTGTATGCATGCTGCATCTTTAAAAGATCAGGGAGAAGAATATACACAAGCCGCATCTATGGCTAAACTATATGCTTCGGAAATAGCCCAATCCGTCACAACTGAAGCCGTTCAAATTCACGGTGGATATGGTTATGTTCGCGAATATCATGTGGAACGAATGATGCGAGATGCCAAAATCACTCAGATTTATGAAGGAACATCTGAAATTCAAAAAATTGTAATTTCTCGTGGCATTTTGGCTGAATAATAAAATTTATAACAAAAAAAAAGCCATTCTTTCGAATGGCTTTTTTTTTGTTATAAATAGGATAAAATTTCTTCTAACCTTATTCCTCTGGATCCTTTGATCAGGATGAGTGATTTTTTTAACTTAACAAAGTCTTCATTTTGCACGAGTTCCTTCCAAGAATCAAAATGAGGGATATCCCCTGCAACTTTGCACATCTCTTCCCCTACGAGGAAGGCTCTTAATTTATTGAATTCAATAAAATCAACAATTTTTTGATGTTCTTCCATTGAAATAGCACCGAGTTCCTTCATATCCCCCAAAATCAGAACCTTTTCATCTCCCTCCATCTCAAGTAGGCTTTCAAGCGCAGCCTTCATACTTGTTGCATTTGCGTTGTAACAATCTACGATCAGTGTATTGCGTTCTGTTTTGGTAATTTGAGATCGATTATTGGTAGGCAAATAGGTTTGAATAGCTTCATTTATATCTGCTGGATCAACACCGAAATAATTGCCAACCGACACAGCTAGTAAGAAATTGGTGAAATTATACCTTCCGACAAGATGTGTTTCTAATACTGGAGAAAAATAAGTTTTAGTATTCCATTTAAAGGATATAAAAGGATTTTGAGCCACCAATTGACCATCTACATCCGCTTCACTATCACCAAAACTATAACATGGAACATTTTGAGGAAGGATAGCTGACAGAATAGGATCTGCAGCATGATAAAAAACGGTTCCTTCATGGGCACTTATGAAGTCGTACATTTCACCTTTTGTTTTAATCACACCTTCAATTGAACCAAAACCTTCAATATGAGCGGCACCAATATTGGTGATGATTCCATGCGTTGGAGCAGCAATTTCGACCAACTCTTTAATATCTCCGGGTTTATTGGCGCCCATTTCAATAATGGCCAATTCGTGTTCCTTTGTTAATTTCAGTAAGGTAAAAGGAACTCCGAGATGGTTATTTAAGTTTCCTGCCGTCACAAGCGTCTTAAATTTCTTCGCCAAAACAGCTCCTGCTAATTCCTTAGATGTGGTCTTACCATTACTTCCTGTAATTCCAATTATAGGAATGTCGAATTGCATGCGGTGAAAATGAGCTAAATCTTGCAATGTATTTAAAACATTCTCAACATGAATAATACGAGAATCTTCGGATTCTTGGAATTCATCCACAACCGCAAATGCACACCCTGCTTCAAGCGCCTTAGCAGCAAAAGAGTTTCCATTAAAATTGGCCCCTTTTAAGGCAAAAAACATTCCGCCTTTTGTTAAATTCCGTGTATCACTTGTAACGCCTGAAGAGGATAAAAAAAACTGATGTATTTCTTGAATTGTCATCCTCCTAATCATTGAGAATAGCGGCGATACCTGGCAATTGAATTCCTTCTAAATACTCCAGCATTGCACCACCACCTGTTGAAACGTGACTAACCGCATCAGCAAGTTCAAACAAGTTAACAGCAGCAACAGAATCACCACCACCAACTAAGGAAAAAGCTCCGTTTTTAGTCGCCTCTGCAACCGCATAGGCGATCGCTTTCGTACCTTCTTGAAATTTACTCATTTCAAAAACACCCATTGGTCCATTCCAAAGAATAAGTTTTGAATGAAGGATTTCATCTGTAAAAGCAACAATTGCTTTTTCTCCAATATCGAGTCCCATCCAACCGTCAGGAATAGCACTTGTATCGCAAAGTTGAGTCGCTGCAGCCGCTGAAAATTCGTCTGCGGCAATTGTATCAATAGGAATTAATAATCGAACACCTTTTGACTTGGCTTTAACCATAATTTCACGCGCCGTTTCCAAAAAGTCATTTTCGATTAGTGAATTACCGACATTACCACCCAATGCTTTTGCAAATGTATACGCCATTCCTCCTCCAATAATCAAACTATCAACCTTATCTAAAAGTTTTGTGATAATTGTAATTTTGGAAGAAACCTTTGCTCCACCAACTATTGCCGTGAGTGGTTTTTGGTGCGAATTCAATACTTTATCTACACTTTCAATTTCTTTTTCTATTAAATAGCCAAACATTTTATCATTCGGGAAAAACTGAGCGATTATGGTTGTTGAGGCATGCGCGCGGTGAGCAGTGCCAAATGCGTCATTAATATAAACATCCCCATGCTTTGCCAATAATTGAGCAAAACCTGCATCTCCTTTTTGTTCACGTTGATGAAAACGAAGATTCTCCAATAATAAAACCTCACCAGCTTTCAAGTTTGACGACTTTTCAAATGCGCGATCTCCGATACAATCTGAAGCAAATTGAATTTTTTGTCCCAATTGTTTTTCAATCTCGGGAACAATATTTTTCAATGACAAATGGTCTTCTGGAATATTTTTAGGACGCCCTAAATGAGACATCAACACCACAGATCCGCCACCATTTAACACCTTTTTAATTGTTGAAATCGCGGCAATGATTCGTGTTGCATCCGTAACTTCTTGCGTTACTTTATCAAGAGGAACATTAAAGTCGACACGAATAAGGGCACGTTTGCCCTCAAAATTATAAGAGGAGATTGTTTGCATATCAGTCAATTTAAGAACAAATATAGTTTGAAAATTGATTTTGAGTGATGTGATTTTTGAATAATACATAAAAAAAGGAGGTCAACCCTTTGGCAACCTCCTCTTTCATTATCGTGTATTTCCAGGATTAAAACTGAACCTTACGGTTCATCACATGATTATCAACAAATAGCGAGACGATATACAATCCAGACAATTTAGAAGTTGAAATTTGAACCTCCTCTTGGTAGCTTCCTGGCATTTGCTTTCCATAATCAAACGATTGAATCAATCTACCGTTTAAATCTTGAACATTCAGAACAACTTTAGCCAAATCAGTTAAGGTATAATTCAATTGTATAAGTTGATTGCCATTTACAAAAACCTTAAATGCCTTTTCTAATTCATTTTCCTGAATGCTTACACCAAATGGTGAAATAACGGTATTACCTAGGAAAATTTCATCTCCAGAATCTGATCCATTGTTGTTTGCTTTATTTAAAGCGTAATATGCTGTAAGTTCACCCACATCTGTTGCTGGAGCCGTCCAATCAAATGTCCAAGAACCTTCACCTGCAGCGCTATTATGTCTTACATAAGATCGTCCACCAGAAGTAGTCACGTTGTTATTTGCTCCTGCCGTAAATGTTCCTGCAGCATTGTTTGAAGCATCCAAAATTGTCAATTGAAAACCATTACTAGGACCACCGACAGTAGAAAATGAAATTGGATACGTTAATCCCGGCGTATAACCTGGTCCGCCCCCCACTGAGAAAAAAGCGACGCCTTCGGCGGACATAGTTGTTCCAGAATGACAACTTGTACAATTGCCCTCACCAGGTGCACCTGTTCGAGCTGCAGGAGGGTTACTACTAAACTGTACACCTTCAATTCCATCTGCGTGGTACGTAGATATTGCGTTGTCTTTAGAGAGAAAGGACAAACCAATGATGCCTATAACGGGCAATAAAAAAAGGATCATTTTTTTCATAAACATGTTTTTTGATTTCTTCAAATTTAGAGAAGTCTTGCGAATAAATCAAATTAAATGCACGTTTGTACATGACAAATGTATAAATAGACAAGCCTTTAATTTGAAGAGACTAGTTATTTAACTTACCTTGTTCGATCCAACAATCAAATTTTTGAAGCAAGCTATCTGCCAATTTTGGAGAACCTTGCGGCATTGGAAGACCAGCAGTATAATTCATAACCCCAACAAGCACTGTTGCAGCTCCGGCTACTTGCGTATAATTTTCCAGGACATAACTTCCTGAGCCTGTACCAGCATCATGACAACCAACAGTATTGCAAGAAACATCCATGATTTCACCCATAATTTCAGCTTGAAAAAAAACGGTATCCGCGCAAGCGACAGGCGCAACCTCGACATACTCAGATGTCCGATCCTTTAAACAAGCCGAAAGCGAGGAAACGGCAACGGCTAAAACAAGCATTTTTTTCATCCTTTTTAAAGTTTAAATCTACGGTTAATTGAAAAACCAAAACGCCATTGCCCATCTAGCCAATTAGACGTCGTATACGGAATAAAAAGATTCTCGTTTAAAGCCTTTGAATTAGAAAACCCAAGAATAAACGAGTGCCCCCCCGTTAAAATTTCAAAACCGATACTCAGTGGATCTTGGTAATTCCCTGCAATTGAAGTCGGACGATTAAACACATGGTTATATTCCACGATTAAGCCAAGTGTTTTCGTGAAGCGAGCCCGCGTTGCAATACCTGCAAAGAATAACCCATTCACGTCTTGATAATCGACATAATTACGGTGATTATAACCTATGTTCGCTTGCACAGTAATCCTCTTTTTAAAATTATGAGAAACTAATATTTGATTGGTGAAGGTAAAACGATTCACAAACGAAGGATAAGAAGTAATACTTGAAGAGTCGGCAGTTGCCGCCTTGTAAGGAAGAATTAACGAGCTAACGAAAACCAAATTCACTGGCATTCCTACCGTTTTTTGTTGTAAGATTTGGTATTTGGCATAACCATCCATAACACCTGTAATCAATCCAACCCCTTTATTTCTTCCCACACCGATATCTAACTTGTCTAAGATACCATATTCAAAAGCAATACGAACATCAGCAAGGTTGTCAAATCCATAAAAATTTTGCAATCCACCTGTTGCTCCAGCGGCATCTCCAAACTTATGTGCCACAATAAATTCAAGTGATCGCTTCGGTAATAATTCAACCGAGTGATTTGACATAACACGGGTATTCGAAAACGATTCTTTCACGAGATCGTCTTGCGCTTGACTAGTATATGAACCAGTCACGATAATTAATATGAGTCCAAAAATTCGTTTCATTCGTGAAATTATTTCGATTAGTAGTTAAATTGATTATTAGGAATGATTTAGTGACCGCTTCCAACTTTAATATATTCTAAAAGATCGAGCATTTGCTTTTCGCTCAATTTTTCAAAACTATACATGGGCATATACTGTTTACGTCCGCTCATGGCATAGGTTCCGTATCGCGTTATATGTGTAACCGCATAATTATTATAGGCATTTCGTTTACGATATAAGAAACTTAAAGACAATTCACTATCCGTGAGTGTAAAATTCGTGATTCCAGTTTCTGGATCATGACAATGAAGACATCCAAAATTAAATATATACTTCCCATTGTCCGCGCTTGGCACATAACCAGGCACGTTTGGAGGTGCATTTGTTCCGAAATGAGCATGATTTGTCTCGCTGTACTTCGACTTAATAAGTTTGATCGCCTCCGCTTTATTATTGACGATTAAATTCCCTAATTTATCCAATTCATTTTGCCCAAATTTTAAATCAGAAATTTTCAACTCAAGTGATTTATAATAGTGCAAGACGGTTCTGATTTCCCATGGCTCCATTGCCCTTCCTTGCGCACATTGTGTTGCACATAATTGAATGGCATTCGCCAATGTATCGCGGGTTGGCTTAACAAGGTCTCCATATTTTTTGTAATAATCATCATTGTACCAATGCCGTTTATTGTACATACTGTAGAATGTAGATGCTGGTAAAAAAGGAATTTCGTTTTTCTTACTGTATTCAAGCACCGCTTCTGGTGATTCATCTGCTGGATTCGCAGATTCAAGCTGCAAATTGTGGCAATCTGTACAAACGAAGTATTTCGAAACGCGCTTATTCGAACCATCCAATAGGTTTCCAAATTTGACAATTTCTTCTCCCATACGAGCTGAATCTGCATCAAATTTTGCGATATAGTGAATTGGTTTTTTATCTCCAACGGATAACAAAGCCTCTTCAACGGTTTTAGGTAATTGACCGGGAGTATCAACTTGATACGGCGCTATACGATTCTCTTTATTAACAAAGGCAACAGTGAATGCGGCGATCAAAAAAAATACTGTAAATTGCAAACTATTTTTCACCATATTATCTAATAATTGACGAAATTTAGCGATAAATTATCAAATTTACAATGTCCGACCTATTAAGTACTCCCATAGAATATTTAAAAGGCGTTGGTCCTAAGCGCGGTTCGGTTCTCCGGAGCGAACTTTCGATCTTCACATTTGGAGATTTGCTCTATTATTTCCCATTTCGATACATTGATAGAAGCGAGTTTCAACTCATCTCACAAATACCTAGTTATGAAGGAGCTGTGCAATTAAAAGGACAGGTATTTTCGATTAGAGAAGTCGGATCTGGCCGCGGAAAAAGACTAGAGGCTAGTTTTCGAGACGAATCGGGAAGCATCAATTTAGTCTGGTTTAAAGGCATTAAATGGATTAAGTCTAAATTGGTTCCGGGTACAAATCTGATCGTTTGGGGCAAAGCAAAACTATACGGCGCGACACAAACGATTTCACATCCTGAATTAGAGTTTATCAATCCTGAAAAACCCTTAGAAAAGGGACTTCAACCCGTATATCACAGCTCTGAAAAATTGCAAAACGCAGGATTCAATACACGCGGTATTGAACGTATCGTCAAAGAATTACTTCCCGCGATAAAAAATCAAGTAACCGAAGATTTACCGCAATGGATTCTCGGTGATTTAGCATTGATGGATAAGGAAAAAGCCTTGATCAATATTCATAAACCGCCTAACTTGAATGCTGCAAAAAAGGCACAATTCAGATTAAAATTTCAGGAATTATTTTACTTACAACTCGAGTTACTAATCCGCAAGCAAATTACCCAACGCAAGATTAAAGGATTTCAATTCACGCAAGTCGGCGAACCATTCACTGAATTTTATGAAAATTACATCCCTTTTGAACTGACAAACGCGCAAAAAAAAGTCATCAAGGAAATTCGTAAAGATTTGAGTTCGGGCATTCACATGAACCGCTTGCTTCAAGGAGATGTTGGTAGCGGAAAAACACTTGTAGCGTTGGTTGTGATGCTCATTGCAATTGGAAATGGCTATCAAACCTGCATTATGGCGCCGACAGCTATTTTGGCGACTCAACATTACATCTCAATGCAAGAAATGTTAGCACATATGGATATTTCGGTTGAACTATTAATTGGTGCAACAAAAAAAGCAGCTCGAAAAAAAATTCATGACAGACTCGAACATGGAGAGATTGATATATTAGTTGGAACACACGCCTTATTGGAAGACGTTGTTGTATACAAAAATCTCGGTCTAGCCATCATAGATGAGCAGCACCGATTTGGAGTGGCACAGCGGTCCAAACTTTGGAAAAAAAACTTACTCCCTCCGCATCAATTGGTAATGACTGCCACCCCTATTCCACGCACGCTTGCCCTTACTTTTTATGGAGATTTAGATGTGTCAGTCATAGATGAGCTTCCACCCGGAAGAAAAGAAATTCAGACTTCGCATAGGTATGAATCTGCACGGCTAAAGATTTTTCAGTTTATTGAGGACGAAATCGCAAAGGGCAGGCAGACCTATATTGTTTATCCATTAATTGAAGAATCAGAAACATTGGATTACCAAAATTTAATGGCGGGATATGAAGCCATTACAAGGAGATTTCCTTTACCACAATTTAAGGTGAGTATTGTGCATGGTAAAATGACGCCAGAAGATAAGGATTTTGAAATGCAGCGATTTGTAGCGGGTGAAACACAGATCATGGTGGCAACAACTGTAATTGAAGTTGGTGTGAATGTGCCAAATGCCAGCGTGATGATCATTGAGAGCGCGGAAAAATTCGGATTATCACAATTACATCAACTTCGAGGAAGAGTTGGTAGAGGTGCGGAACAATCGTATTGCATCCTTATGAGCGGCTACAAATTGGGAGAAAATGCAAAAAAAAGGCTCGAAACCATGTGCGAAACGAATGACGGTTTCAAAATTTCTGAAGTTGATTTGCGTTTACGCGGCCCAGGTGACATAATGGGCACACAGCAAAGCGGAATTCTTAATTTAAAAATTGCAGACTTGGCACAAGATGGGCAATTGGTTCAAGTTTCGCGGCAAAAGGCAATCGAATTACTCGACAAAGATCCTCAATTTGAGGAAAAAGAACACCATTATCTCGCCAAAAAATTACGGATGTTATTGCAATCAAAACCAAACTGGAGTCGCATTAGTTAAAACGCATTGTCCATGACTAGATTTACTTATATTTGGTAAAAGTATAACCATGAAAAAGCTGATTTTCCTTTTTTACATTTCTATGTCATTTGCAGGTATGAGCCAATTGTCTGGCGATATCGTGATTGATGAACGTAAAATCACCAGTCCGATTACCTATCAATTGCCTATGACAGCAGAGGGAAAAATTGTTTTTGATATTTCTGTTGATATTGCAGGAAAAGTAACCTCATGCATTTACAATAAAACAGAATCAACCATTCGATCGACGCGCTACATTTATGAAGCAAAGAATCTAATTCTATTAAGTTTGAAATTCGAGGCTGGAAATGGATTTCCAACCCATCATCAAGGGAGGATTATAATTACACCAGCAACAGAAACAGGTCATTAATCATTATCAGAATCGTCGTCAAAATAAATTTTAACTTCAGCAGTATCCTTCAGAAAATCAATTTTACCGATTACTGCACGGTTAATTTTAAGTCCAGTTCTATTTTCCAAATCAGAAATGAGTACCTCATAGTTTTGCGGCTTGATGTTCTCAATTTTTTCGTACACGATCGTTTTATCAGCTTCATTGCTTTGCAGCCACCAATTTTCCATTATATAGATGATAAACCAGACAATACCGTTGATAAAAAACACCTCCGCATAGCTTAGTTTATTTGAGAGTGCATTGATAACGGACAAACCAATGACTAAAAACAGGTAGGTCATTTCACGAATACGCATGGGGTTTGTGCGATAACGAATAATTCCAAAAATCGCGAACAAACCAAGGCCCATTCCTACCTCCATCTCAAACTTTTTCAATGCAAAGCAAATCAAAAAAGAGATGATAGAAATCATGTAAAATGTGAAGAGATAACTTTTTCTTGGTGTCTTCGTGTAATAAACATACCGAATAATTGCTGTCAGAAAGAAGAAGTTAATCAAAAAGCGAACGATCAATTTCCAGAGATCATCATTCATTAATTCCATTCCAAAATAAGTGGTTGATTCATTCATATTATAGCAATTTGTCTATTAAAAGTAGTTTTTCTTTAAAATTATTGTATTTCAAGTTTGGATATAAAGCAACAGCACCTATGCAATATTTGCTCAGACTACTCGGTCTAATCCCATTTTTTTTCATGAGCGAATAAAAGAGCGTATCACGACTTGCACGCTCTTGCTTCAGCTCAGCTATAACGAGGTGTTCGTAATCAAACTTTTCTCCATTCCAATCAAATGACAAGCCTAAATCGAAGGTTAATCGTTCTTTCCCTTCGACATTTACAAGACTGATACGTTGAAAATTATTCCAAAGTTTCGCTTCCAATTCAATCTCACCTCCAATTACGTGCTGCGCATAATTTTTAGTACGTTCTGTCAGCTGCTCTTCAAAACCTTCTACTGAGATTCTACTTTTCAGTGTTCGTTCTTTGTATTTATTTTTGATCTCAAAAAAGAACAAATCTGACTCTACGTAATTACGAATGCGCACTTTAAACCGATTCCCTTTTCCGTTGTGATGGTCTAGAAAATACTGAAAGTTTGGTTCATCAAAATAAAGTGTTTTGTAGGTAGAAATCAGATTACCGTCAACATTTAAAATACGATATTCAGATGCTAAGACCTCTAAAAATGATAAAAGTTGAGATCGTTTAAATACAAACTTTGTATCTATCCGATTCATCAGCTTGACACTATCCATTTCAGCAAGTGTGATACCTCTAAAATGCTCAAGAACCTTTTTATCGTCAGTGAAATCTTTCATTATAGCATGCAAAAATAAGTTATTTTTTTACGTATTATTCATCTGACGACAAAACTATATACAATTGATTCCCCGTAATCCTACCAGTAAGATTTTGCAACGGCTAGTACAAGTCTATCAAAAAGTCTATCTCCAAAGTACCTGCGGTTAAGTTTGTAGCAAAATTCATCAAGGTAAAGTTGTAAATAT
>Ga0222668_1000312_pt1 | contig 33687 bp, 27 predicted proteins | sample AntAcemetagen728_FD_179823 | JGI IMG/M metagenome (GOLD analysis project Ga0222668, IMG submission 179823) | Saline water microbial communities from Ace Lake, Antarctica - #728 | ecosystem: Environmental > Aquatic > Non-marine Saline and Alkaline > Saline | place: Antarctica: Ace Lake...
CTGCGAAGCTACAATACTTCGTATTCTATTTACAAAATCTTTGTCTAATTTACCTGATTCATCTAAACTAAATCTTGTATAATCGCTAGAGGGTGTACGTAATATTGTATCTATTTTATCACTATTTTTCAAATAATTATAACTTTGTTCAGCCAGTTTTATGTTATATTTATACGCATCTTCATTATATTTTGGATCAAATTTTCGGACACTTGGAACACATCTATCTCCAAATCCAGGACTTTTACGACACTCACGATTTATACAAGATAATCCTTTTTTTGGACAATCTTCCCATTCCTTTTTATATTGAACGAATTCTCTCGTTATTAATCCTTTTGGGCGAAAGATTGAATTTACATTATTTATCGCAAAATCGATTGCTTCTTCGTTCGTTATTATTTTCGAGGGATTACTTAAATATTGCTCCATCAATTTGCTTAAAAAGGGTTCTAACCAGTCTTTATTTTCTACAAAACTAAACTCCTCGTTCGAAACTGTTTTTGAAATACCTTGACCCCTTCCAGTGTGTATTCTTTTACGCGACTTCTTTTTATAAGTTTTCTTTTTATGTGATTTCTTTGAACCACCGCGCATATTTGATTTAAGCTTAATCAAGTCATTTTCAAGTAGAAATTCTATTAACTTATCCTTCTCCTTTGGTCCTTCATATTCGTTTATTTTTTTTCCATTTTGTAAAACAATTAACGACGGAACATACGCAACATCACTATACGTATCCATATTTTCTAACTCGGTCATACCGGTAGGATCTATTTGCGCCATAATCATATCCGTATTATATTTTTTATCAATATCTCTACATGTGTCAGACCATACATCTTCCATAGCTATACACGCAGGGCATGTAGGACTAAAATATTTGGCAAAGACCGGATGTTTCTTATTTTCTTTGTCAAAATGTTTGGCATTTGTTCCATTAACGTACAAAATCTTCATATATATTATACTTTTAAAAAAAGTATGTCAAAACTTATTATTATACTTTTTTACACCTTTTCACATTTAAAACGCCAATTTTATTAAAAAATTGAAATGCCTTTTCTTTGTAAATAAAAAGCATCTTCTAAACGAACAATGGACACTATACAAATAGAACACGCAGATTTAATGTGGGGCAAAAATCTTCATCCATCAGACGGTGAAGGTCGTGTTGGAAAACAAGGTATAGATGCAAACTACACTTTAGATATGCTTAAAGAAATTGCATACAGAATGCCCGAAAAACCGAATATTATAATCAAATCCGGCAAAAATGCGAAGTGGTATATAAAAAAATGCCCTACTGATAAAATCATACGAGAGATAGAAAAGTTTAGAAATTCAGTTTATGGCAAAAATGTGCGACGATGTACCACGTATGTATTATCAAATGTGGTAGAATAAAATCGGCGCTTGAAATGTGAAAAGGTGTAAAAAAGTATATTTTACCATGTTTTGATATACTTTTTTTAAAAGTATAATATATATGTTAAAGTTATTGTTGATACTTGTTGTTTTTATATTAGGATTATATTTTAGCTGTAGATATACTTCAAACGATGTAATTGAAGGATTTGATGTCAGTCAAAGCAAATGCCCGAATATTTTAATTCAAAAGGGCAAGGAACTCTACTTACACAATTCGCGAATGGCTAAAATACCTGGCGTTAATCCTGTAAAGTTTAATAATTTAGAAGAATACGTTGAATTCTTAGATTGGCAACGAAGTCAAAACATTAAATGCCCTGTTTTATTTTTACAACACTCGTATGATACTCAAGGCAACCCTGTTTATAAATTTAGACCAAGTCCTACAGATGTACAAGGTGGTCTTCCGCCCGTTTTATCCTATGGCACTGATTCTCAAGCGATTCCTCTTTCTGTTCAAGAATCGATTCAAGAACCACCTGAAACTAAATTAATTGATGCTGGACGTGATGATGCTCCATACAATGATAATTCCTATCCTGGATACGACCCTATTAATCTATATCAAGGAGAATACACACCTTTAGATAAAATGTTCAATCAACAAGAAAAAACCGGACGATTGAGTACAAACGCAATGGATATGAACTGGGGTGGAGATGCGTATACGAAAGGCGCCATCGACGCCGGATATTATAAAGGTGACGAAGTTTTTATGAAACCCGCATAATCATACTCCATATTGTAATCATAATTGTAACTATCCGTTGAGGTCAAATATTTACTTATAATATTTTTATTAGTAAATATTTCAAAAGACTATGTTTCTACCATTTTTACTTCAAAGAAGCATACAACTTTTTATAAGCCGGGAGATTATTCGCCTTGATTATTTTTGTTAATATCTCGCATATTTTATATTGTTCACTTGAATTGTATTTTCCACCGCATATCTTTGCCATTATGTTGTCTGGATGTAATGTTTCACAGATTAAGTTGTTTATCATCATATAACCATACTTTTCCATCAACACATTGTATAATGTTTCTCCGGTATATGGTATTTTTGTTACTCCTTTACACACATTGACTAGGTCAATTGCTCTCATCATTTTTCCTTTGTAAAATATACCATGCTCTTTACTTATTTGTGTAGTAGCACTTGGCACATTCTTTCCGAGTGCGTCTTTTTCAATGGAAACAATATGCTTGAACAATGGTCTCGTTTGCGTGATGGCAACAATTCGCTTATTGCGAATGGTGTGAATGTCCGGATTCAAATTTTCAATCGCAACAAGCCCTTGGTTAGTAGTGACAGGTGTTCCCTTGGGGAAACAAATTGGGGCGACTGATGGTGGACTTGATTGACTATATGAAGGTGAAAATATATGTACAGTTATTATGGTTGAACCAGATGATAATGTTACACCTATACGAGTTGCTGATATATTTAACTTTGACGAATAATGATACTTCGTCCCATCTTTTATACCATTTTTGCTGTCCTCAGTTAACGAGTTATAATCGTAGTCGGCTGTATGTATTATTTGATAATCTATATTTACATCTATCGGTTGTGTTGTTACGACCGACGTAAAACTACCTACAGGTAAAAGGTGTCCGATTCCACTCCCCAACAGTGACGAGTCATTCGCTACAGATTGTACAGAATTTACTGTTCCGACCGAAACATTATTTATTTGGGCTTGTGTAGGTGCTGCTACTGTTGTTTCAAAATTACTAGTAGGAGACTTGGCTATTTCCACTGAGGCTACTGATATTTTTACTGCTTGAGTAAATACTGTTTCAAACGAATCGGTTTCACTTATTGAATCTATCGTTGTATTTGTACTACTTATAAACGAGGCACTATTCGTTTTTACACTCTCACTTATAACTACATTTGGTTTCTCAGCTGCTACTTGAGCTATTATACTGGTTATGGATGTTGTGTCTGCCAAACTAAATGTTGTTTGTGACCCAGTATTTACCACTACCGACGCGATTGTTTTCGCGATTGATTTCATTATGGTATCTGTAGATACATCTGAATTGTTTATTGCGCTTGCTAATGTTGATGACATAACCTCTACCTGTTGAACTAGTTTGGCTACACTAGTGCTTTGAACCGCGATATAATCGCTTTTTAAATCTGCTTCTGTTATACCCAATACTTCCACTATCTTAGCTGTTGAAGTAGCTACGTTCGCTATACTTATTACACCATCTGTCGGTACTACCATACTTGTTAAAATAGTTGATATTGGGGTTATATTTAAATCGGCCAATGTATTTTCCGAACCAGACGATGTAGTCTTTGTATAAATACCTGCCAACACACTTGTCCTTAGCTTATTTGTTGCTATGTCTGTACCACCTCTCAATACTACTGTATATACATCTGGTAAATTCGGTACATTTATTGTGAAATTTCCGAAACTATTTGTTATGAAGCTAGCTAAAGATGTGGCATTTGTTCCATTTGTACTATAATCATAACTATCGTACACATTGCCAGACGCTCCTGCTATATATCCATCCATAACGGCACCTCCGATAGCCGGTCCTAGATCAGGCTCTGGCTCAGGCTCTGGCTCCGGCTCCGGCTCTGGCTCTGGCTCTGGCTCTGGTTCGGGTTCAGGCTCTGGTTCAGGCTCTGGTTCAGGCTCTGGTTCAGGCTCTGGTTCTGGCTCAGGCTCAGTCTCAGGCTCTGGTTCAGGCTCAGGCTCTGGTTCAGGTTCAGGTTCAGGCTCTGGCTCCGGTTGTGGCTCAGGTTGTGGTACAGATGAATCTCCAGGTCCTGTCTGAAGGACAGGACATGTGTCCGAATACATCAATCGCATTTCTCCTCCCATGTATCCGTGGAACCAGCAGTCATAGCTAATTCTTCCGAAATCTCCCTTCACTTTAAATATAATATCTTGTTCCACACAAGTATAGTAAGTAGTGCTGACACCTTCCCTTGTTTTAGTATCATATAATGTACCTTGAGTTACTTCAAATTTTGTAATATCGTTTATAACAAATCCAATTGGATGACTGTTTGTAACGCCGGTTAATAAATAGGTTCCATCATTTACTCCAATAACCCCAGCACTATTATACGAAGTCTTATTAAATGTATATGGATTTACCATTTGAACAGAATTATTAAGGGTCTGGCTTAAGCATTGAATAATTAATGGTTCAGGCTCTGGTTCTGGCTCAGGTTCAGGTTCAGGCTCCGGCTCAGGCTCTGGTTCAGGCTCTGGTTCTGGTTCAGGTTCTGGCTCAGGTTCAGGCTCAGGTTCAGGCTCTGGCTCAGGCTCCGGTTCTGGCTCAGGCTCCGGTTCTGGCTCTGGCTCAGGTTCAGGCTCTGGCTCTGGCTCAGGTTCAGGCTCTGGCTCATAAACATCATTTATAGAAATAGTAAAATTACGAATTATATTGTTAGCTCCATCATTTGAGTTAACTGTAATTGTGTAACTTGACTTTGTCTCGTAATCCAACAATACCTTGGTTTTCAACTTATCACCTACTATTTCAAATGTATTAGTGGATTCAGTGGGAGTAGCCGCATCAAACGTGTATGTGTAGGCGTTATTATTATCTGGATCAGATGTAGTAAAAGTACCTATCTCCGTACCAACAACTACATTTTCATCAACATTATTTTGAGAAAGAGTAAGATTTGTAGGTGGTTCATTGATATCATTTACTGTTATTGTAAAAGACTTCTCTACGTACAAGTTACTATCATTTGTGCTCCTTACCAAAATTTCAAAGGATGGGGTAACCTCATAATCAAAGGAAACAACTGTTTTTAAATTATTACCATCTATTGATACTTTATCACCACCATTTACCAATGTATAAACAAAAACACCTGAATCATTATCGTCACTGGTAGTTGAAACAGTTCCTATTGTATACCCCGTATCAACATTTTCATCAACATTAGAATTGCTTAAAACAATATCTGTTGGTGCCTGAGGCTCAGGCTCCGGTTCTGGCTCAGGTTCAGGCTCAGGTTCAGGTTCTGGTTCTGGTTCAGGTTCTGGTTCAGGCTCAGGTTCTGGTTCAGGCTCAGGCTCTGGCTCAGGCTCAGGTTCTGGTTCAGGCTCAGGCTCCGGTTCTGGCTCTGGCTCAGGCTCAGGTTCAGGCTCAGGCTCAGGCTCAGGCTCTGGTTCCGGTTCAGGCTCTGGCTCAGGTTCCGGTTCAGGCTCTGGTTCTCGTTCTATATTAATCGTTACAACTGATTCATTTGAATAAATAAGGTCATCAATTACACTGTCATAGTAATATGTCAAATATGTGAATGAGACAGATGTATTATATTGGTCGGCTGTTGGAGTATAAAGTAATTCATTTGAAGTCATTGATGATTTTATCATATTGCTAACATCTTCACCATTATACTTTAACATACCATTAATTGTATTGTCAGTAGTATCTATTTGATATACCAAACTAATATCTACAAAACAGTTACCATTCAGTGTAATTACGTTATCACTGCTATTTTCTAAGATTGAATAAGTTAAGTCAGTTGTCCATGGTGTCTTGGGATTATTATATGCATCTGATTGTCCATAGTTGACACTATAGCCCAAATCTTCAAGTAATCCTACGGTTATTTTACTCAATGGCATATCAAACTTGAAAGATTCAGCCCATCCAGTCATCAATTCCTGATCTAAACCTGGATAAAGCTTTCCACCTATATAACGGTCATTTGTAGTAACTCCGTATTCAGTACCTTCTTCCAAATGCGCATTGGCTGTTCCGGTTCCTCCATTATTTTCAATCGGAATACCCAATAGTGATTGGTCATTAAATACATTTCTATATTCTCTTAATGCGTTTGTACCAATATAGTAATTTCCACTAATATCACCATCTTCCACATAGGATGTTACCGGTGGAGTAGTTACATCATACTGCCATAATTGACCAATACCTAGTAAATGACCTACTTCATGTAATGTTACATAATATAACTGAGACAGATTAGATGGTTGTTTTAAATCAATACTCATACTAGATAAATAATTTGAATTGATGGTAAATATGCCGGTATGTGGGACTAATGATGTTCCATAAACGAGCCCACCTAGTTCGGTTGTACTACTTGTATAATTAGTTGCTGGATCATAAACCGACGTTACTTGAGCCCCGCCAAGAACTCCGTTTGGCAATGAATCAATGTCAACTGTAACATTCAATACAAAATTTGAACCTAATGACGCATTTGAGACACCATTTATTACAGAATCCCATTTTGTGAATGACGACAACATAATATCTTTATAAGTATAAAAATCAGTGTCGTTAATATTCGCCGTGTTGTTAAATGTTACGTTAAAATAATTAAACGTAACTGGTTCCGGTTCAGGCTCTGGTTCCGGTTCTGGCTCAGGTTCTGGTTCAGGTTCAGGTTCCGGTTCAGGCTCCGGCTCAGGCTCAGGTTCTGGTTCAGGCTCCGGCTCAGGCTCAGGTTCTGGTTCTGGCTCTGGTTCAGGTTCTGGCTCTGGTTCAGGTTCTGGCTCTGGTTCAGGCTCTGGTTCAGGTTCTGGTTCTGGCTCCGGTTCAGGCTCAGGTTCAGGTTCCGGTTCAGGCTCAGGTTCTGGCTCAGGCTCCGGCTCAGGCTCAGGTTCTGGTTCTGGCTCTGGTTCCGGTTCAGGTTCAGGCTCTGGTTCTGGTTCAGGTTCAGGTTCAGGCTCAGGTTCAGGCTCTGGCTCTGGTTCTGGCTCTGGTTCTGGTTCTGGCTCTGGTTCTGGTTCAGGTTCAGGTTCAGGCTCAGGCTCAGGCTCAGGATCTGGTTCAGGTTCTGGCTCAGGTTCTGGTTCAGGCTCTGGCTCAGGTTCAGGCTCAGGTTCAGGCTCAGGTTCGGGTTCTGGTATTACTAGTTTTATAATGGACTTGTTATATAACACATCAATATGTGTACTATCTATTACATAATCATATATTCTGAAATCATCCATAAAACCATTAAGTACAGGATCTGTATTAGTACCTGATCCAACGTAGAGTTGAGTCATTGTTTTTTGTGAAAAAGAATCAGCAAATACCCGTGTATGTAAATATGTACCATCCAAATAAAACATCATTGTTTTGTCCGAAAAAGTAAAAACATAATGATGATAAATATTATCAAATACATTTGGTATTGTATATATACCAGAATTGCCATTATAATAGAATAACATCGTGGTACTTGTCGACCAATACGGTATTTCAAGACTCAAACCATTAAACTTTGCGGCAAACAACCGTTGTCCATTGCCAATATATGAGCTACATTTTATCCAGAAACTGAAAGTAAACTCGGTAGATGTAGTCCATGACTGAAGTATAGTTCGCGTAGAAACACTACCGGATGTGGGTACAGCTCGTGTATCCAAACATCCAGTTCCAATATTTGATTCAGTGGTGCTAATACTGAACGCGCTAGGTATTGTCAAATTATAAGCCGTACCCAATGACCCCGTATTTCTGCCATCTATGTCAAAGGTATAGTGCATAATAGGAGATATATATTCAGGCGCCTCTCTTGTCATTGCCGTAACACTACCCAATTCAATCATTATTCCATCAAAATATAGACCGTCTCCTACATTAGAAGCATACACATCTCGTATATAACTATCATCACTATTTGTTTCAAGAATATTATAAGTTGTGCTACCCGTTTTAGTTATTAACATTTTTTTATTCGTAGTGCCGAGTAATGTCACATTATCATTTACATTTTCCATATAAAAATAGATGGCTTCTGTCAAACTATTATTACTCATATCTATATTTGTTTCGACTTCCACTGATAGCAAACTATTACAATTTACCAATCGTATTAAGGTCATATTATCAAATCTGTTTGATAAATATAACATATTTGTATTAATATATTTAATTCGCCCGTTCATCGCCACTCCATAATTCTCAAAAATAGATTTAACTATGAAAGCGCGATTATCTCTTTTAAACTCTTCTGTACCACTTGATGGATTTAATTTATTTATAAAGTCACTCGACTCAGTTGATAAAACAAACTTGTTTGGATCACTTGTTGTATCTGGTTGTATAGTTTCTAATACAGTACTTAATCGCAGAATTGTTAAAAAATCTATATTATTAAATTGTAATGTTAAGGTTAAGGAGGTAGTAGAGGCATTATAGTTATTTTTTACACGAAAGCCTATATATCTATAATATCCAGAACGCGTGTCTAATGTATATGATCGTGTCGCCCAACGATATATAGTATTTGTAGTTGTTTCGCCTTCTGTAAATGATTGAATAATATCCCATGTTGTATTTGCGTGATATAATGATGTATCAAATTCATTTGTTCCAATTACATCCCATACACGTGGAAAATTTGGATTATTATCATAATTAGTATTTCGGAACGAAAACTCATCTATTTGAACTGGCTCATAATTGTCCCATATGATGTATAACGGTGACGTTGAATTTGAATAAGAAACCCAATCTGAATAGGCCGTCTTATTTAATAAATTTGCGACAAGAGTCCCACCATTATTATTCGGTTCTCTACCAGCAGAATATGCCATTATTCTACTATTTTGTTCTGTCGTAGTTAAACCAGTCGGTATAATTGAACCTGACGCATTCGATTCATATAATCTCGTAACTTGACCCCCACGACCATTTAATACGATATACATGGAGTCATATATAACTACATTTCCTGACGATTTGCCGTATGTTTCTGTCACTATGGTTGTCCCATCGCTATCTTTTTCAGTTATATTATATGTTTCTTCACCCGTTTTTACTATCATAATGATTTTATCGGTTTCTCCATGTAAATTCACCACATCACCCGATATATCCATATAAAAGGATAACGCGTCGTTTGTATCCAATTCCATTATACTCGGATTCTGTTCTAATTCCACCAATGTAGTATCAGTGATCGATTGACTACAGTTTACTATTCTCACTTGCGTTTTTCCTGTAAAATATGATTGTAACCAATATAAACTGCTACTAATATATTTCTTCTTTCCATTCATAGAAGACCCATAGGCAGTAAACACGCCTAGTAATATTAAATCTGAATTATAAGCTCTATACGCAACATTGCGGTCACTTGGATTCAATACATATAATTGGGTGGTAGTAAGGGGTGGTTCAGATGGTAATAATATTTTAAATGTACCCGTTTCACTTGTGTCTGGTACGATAACTGCAAATATTTCACTCATTAATGGCACCTCTTCCACATACAAAAAATCTAGCTCTTGTAATGTCAATGAATAATACCCCAATTGAACTGTATCTACCAAATCATCATACATTCTAATACCATAGTAACGATATTGAACTGGATTGTCTTGTCTGAAATTATAATATATTCCCCATCCATGACCCAATTGATTTCCATCTGGTAGAAACTCCACTTTTTCATTATAACTGCTTAGAACTGTCCATGTAGCCACTTTAGTGGTACCAACAAAATCATTCGATCCTACTATCTCCCATAATCTAGGAGACCATCGTGCCAAATAATTTCCAATTTTATACTGGTTGATATAAGCAGGAAGTTTATTGTCCCATACAAGATATTGTATACTATCAGGTGCTTGACCATTACCATAAGCTCTCCATATAGTATTTCTATTATCATCCAACGCATTAGCAGGTACTAAATACTCATTGTACCAATTAGTATCACGATATTGACTATAAGCCCATATTCTAGAGTTCTTGTCAGCTTGGGTTCGTGTAATACTCCCGTATGATTGACCACTCAAATAAGATACCAATAAACCATTATTAAAATATACATACATGTCATCGTATACAACAACACCCAGTGTAGATTTATTTAAAGTATCTCCCACTTGAGTCCCGTCTGACAATTTTTCAATTACTGTATATGTATCTAATGTATCGCTGTTTTTAGTAATCGTCAATTGTTTTCCACTACTACCTGTGATAGTAATTGTATCATTTTCGCTTTCCATGAGAATGTAGATATATTCATTACTATTAACCGTGGTAATATTTAATGTAGATTCTAATTCAACCAATGAGGTAGCATTAGTAGCAACACTACAATTAATTAGTCTGACACGACTCTTTGTTGTAAATGAATCATATACATAGAATAACTCTGTAGATATGTATTTTTTTCTACTATTGAGTAGACTACCCTGAAAAGTATTAAAAAATTCTCGAATAACAGATTGGTTATTATACATTTTATAAGCCACATTACGATCAGTTGGATTCAATAGATATAATTGGGCGGTAGTAAGGGAATTATTATTTACACTAACCTCACCAGAAACCGATAAATCTGGGGTTAATGTAGCAAATACTTCACCGAGCGTGGGTGGTTGCTCTACATACAAAAAATCCAGTTCCACCAATTGATAAAAATATCCAGTAGAATCTAAGGTATCGACTAAATCATCATACATTCTAATACCATAATACCTATACTCAATTGGATTGTCTTGTCTAAAATTATAATATATACCCCAACCATGCCATTTCGTGCCCTCGTCAATATGGTTTATATCTTCAGTATAACTAGCAAGTACAGTCCAGGTAGTAGAAGTTCTCGTGTTAATATCAAACGAATTTGTCGCTATAACATCCCATTTTCGTGGATAATTACGATTATAATTCCGTCGAGGAGCTATTTTTAACTGATTTATATAGACAGGAGTCAGGTTATCCCATACAATATACATGGGATCAGTGGTAGGGATTAGTACCCAGGATGTTTGCTGCACCCAGTGTGTATTTTGATTATTATCTAATAAATTGATAAGAAAAGTATTACCAGCTGTAACATTCGTACCATAATAGTTATTATAAGCAAAAATACGAGTAGCCGCGTCAGCATGTCCTCGTGTAATAGAGCTATATACTTGAGTATCCAACAAACTACTATAATGAAGAATATCATTAAAGTAAACGACCGATATATCTTCTGTGGTGCTTTCCATAATCCAATCTCCACCATATTTAATATTGCCGGTTTTATCATCAGACGCACCTACTACTACACCGGTAGATTGGACCAGTATATTATAATACTGTCTCCAATCGGGATTTTGTAGAGTATCACATGCTAAATAATCCACGTTTTTCACATGAAATGTATTAATGGTGGATATCATCCAGTCTAGATTTTCACCCGATGGAACACCGTCCGGGTTGTCTTTTGTAAAAAACGGACTAGCGTCTAAAAATAAACAACAGTTGCTATCGATGGCAGAACCCAGAAAACAAACAGCGATTCGTTCAATGTTACTAAAGTGGGCTTGTAATAGTGTAGTTAGTTCCGATTTCGAAGAGTGGGATGAATATACAATCGGAAAAGTAGATGGATTGGCCGCGTCCACAAATACTTGATAGTCCCTTACTTCGCTGTTAATAAGTAATACATTCGTGAAGGAATGACCTGATTGGATTTCAGGATGAACCAATTGGATTTCGGGATGAACCAATTGAGTAGCCGATATATCTTCTGTGGTGCTTTCCATAATCCAATCACCGCCATATTTAATATTGCCGGTTTTGTCGACGGACGCACCAACGATTACACTTGTCGCTTGAGTCAACTGAGTATAATAGTCGTTCCATACAGGTGACTGAAGTGTATCATCTGCTAAAAAATCCAGATTCTTCACTTGGAAAGTGTTTATAATATTCACTAAATAGTCTTTGTTTTCACTAAAGGAAAATGGTGTATTGTCTAAGAATAATTCAGTGGCATCGCCACCCTGGGAAACAAAGCAAAGACCAATTCGCTTAATCACGGCAAAATGCGTTTGTAAAAGGGCTAAAAGTTCCGATTTCGAGGAGTTGGAAGAGTAAACTATGGGAAAAGTAGATGGATTGGCCGCGTCCACAAATACTTGATAGTCCGTTACATCGCTGTCGATAAGCAGCACGTTCGTAAATGAATGACCCGATTGGATTTCAGGATGAACCAATTGACTAGGTTGTGTATCAGACAACATAATATACAATAAAAATATATAATATTTATTGTATATATTTTTATTCAAAAAATAAAAGCTAACGTATCATTTCAATATAAGTAAGTAATAAAACTAACACTTCCATCTAAATTATTCGCCATATGAATATTATTTATGGAATTTTTTTCAATCGGTTTCTTAGTTACATTCGTATTGATTGAACTGTTTTATTTTACTTCAATCCATCCAAATATTTCATGTTTTCCTTCAACGTTTCTTTATATTTATTTAGTTCGTTAAATCTTCCGACAATTGTTATTAATTTCTCGTTTTCAGGGTCAGCTTTTATCATGGATGCCAATGTTGCCACCGACTGTAAAGAAGCAGAATTGATTCTATCTTCCATGGCTACAATTAGTTCTTCCCAGTTTTTTCTATGTTTCACTAAATTCATCTGCTCAATCGTCTTACTGGTAGCATCTTGAATATTTTTAATATTTTCTTCTATAGCACTTACACTCTCTAATTCCTCCTGTTTTTTTGTTTCAGACGTTTCTTTGAATAGTCCAGTAAACCCTTCTTTTGACATTGACTTTTTGTTAAATATGGTTTTCATTATCAAATATAATAGGATTGCTATCAAGATATAGCCTAAATATGTATACAACTCATCCATTTACTATAGACAAATATTAAATCCGACGGTTTTTTTCAGAATTACTATTCGTTATTCTATTCGTTATTCTATTCGTTCGTTCGTTCGCCTAAGCTAAGCTAAGCTATAGCTTCTTCATTATCTACCTCCTTAATTTCATCCAGAGACTCTACCTGATTTTCAACTGCCGTTATATCCGACCTAAAAATAAACTTTTTTATGTTTTCGATACACGTTTTGCTTATTTTTCTCGTTTGCCCACTATCACATGTTATTTTGAAAGAATCCAAGCATTTGTCATCATTTTCTAATGCCGTCAGTAACTTGCGTATTGTCTTGAATTCTTTCATAATTGAAATAGCGCTTTTATTACTCACCCCAGGTATAGTGGATAGCATAATTTCTCCTATGTTTTCAGTCGTAATATTGTTCTTCTTTTGCTTTTTCATAACCTCGCAATAACTAACCTCTTTTTCTACCTTATTTTCATCGTAATAGCTCGTCTTTTTGGGTTCTTTCTCCAATTTGTCAGCAAAATTGACGATTAATTCACATGTTTCATTAATATTTTTCGTTCTTAAAACTGAAAAACCCTTGAAATAATTCAGTGTAATTAATGCCGAATAAAGTGTTTTTTTATCCATTCGACCTTTTGTCGGGTTATATCTCTCCAAGTCACCTTCGATTATATAGACAATGTTATGATTATGTTGTGAACACTCATTCAATCGATACGATTGTTCAGAATATCTACCATCTTTTATGCTTGCGGCCAGGTCGTAGAGAGATTTTCTCTCAAAAATGATTTTCTCTTCTTGTTTATCATTTAAAAGAATTATATCTCCAATAGCCAAATTTTCCAATTGAACCTCATGACTATGCTCCTTAAACAATAAATTCATTGTCGTAAGTAAATCATTTTCTCTATAATCTATTTTAATAAACATAAATAATTATATTACGTTACTTATGTTTAACTACTTTTTCGTTACTAACTTATCTTTTTCTACGAGTGTTTCGTTTTTGCTTATGCTTTAGCTTGTTATGTTTTATAGTGGACGACGTCCGTTTTTTAGGATGTGTCTTGCGCGTAGTTTTTTTTAGAGGTAGTTTTTTACTTTTGATTTTCCTGGTTCTATTTCCTCCGGCACTTCTAACACGTCTGGGTTTCTTTGTTAAAGGTATCGATGTATTCATTGACTGAACTTCATCCATTGAGTCATCATCCGATTGTGTTCGACTACGTTTCTTTATTAAAGGTACTGATGTATCACTTGATTGAACTTGATCACTTGATTGAACTTGATCACTTGATTGAACTTGATCACTTGATTGAACTTGATCACTTGATTGAACTTGATCACTTGATTGAACTTGATCACTTGATTGGTTGTCATTGACTATATCCATATTATTATTCTCATCCTTAATTGGTTGTAACAAATCATTTTCTTTATCAGTTGGATTAATATCAAATAATGAGTTTTCTCCTTCTGATTTATTATCCATATTATCCATAATTTATAGTATAATATAGATTTGCATTTAAAATCATTGGTTATAAATTCAATTTATAGCAAAGGTCCTCCAGCACCCGCATATCCGCGCGCCCAATTCTGTCTAAAGTTAAATAAGAAGTTGGGTCTTTGGGCTGGGGCTGCCGGTTGAAATGCTTGGGACGTTGAACTTGCTCTCATAAATCCCGTTGCACTCGGTGCCGAACCTCCCTTTTTAGGTCCACCAAAATAACTTGTTCTAACTCTTTCGCCAGTTGTCGTCATTACGTAGACAGCAGGCATAATTCCATTGGTACCACTAGCACCACCAAATTCAGTTCTTCTAGCTACAGCAGAACGACCACGATGACTTCTATATCCATTTCTTTGAGGCATAATATATTATACAATTAGATAATATATTAATTGGTTTTGTCAATGTTTGATTCTTATTATATTTGACATATTTAACGGAACATTAACATACGTTTTCCAACACCACCCGACGCGAGCGGGTTAACAGAAAGTAACTTGTTCTGCTCTAAGTAAGTCTGTTGTTGAGCAGGGGTAAGTCCATATAATTGAGGTAATCCTTTGCCTCCCTTAATTTGTATATGTCTATACGCAGCAACATCACGCACACCTACACGAGGAGCAAGACCTCCCATAATTCCAAAAATAGATGTTTTATTAGAAATCGAAGGTGTACTTCTAGCTCTTTTACTTCCTTGCATATATCCGACCATTTATATAATCACTAAATATTTTTTTTTACTTTTATTATATTAAATGAAACCACCTAAATACTAACATAGATACTATCTATAACCATATAATGACAGAATTTAAGATTTCACATGATGATGATATTGTTAAAACCGACGAAGGATTAGTTTTTAATCCTTATAACTCAAATAACGTTGAGATTACATTGAGCCAAGTTCAATCTATTCTAACAAAATACGGTGTTCCTGGTAAGGTTCATAATCAGACACTTTATAGTAGAGCGTTTGTTCATAAATCGTATACAAAAAGACCTCAACTTTATAATTTACAAGAAAATATTACTATTACTGAACAACCAATCGATTGTCTACCTCTTCATACTAAATCGAACGAGCGTCTCGAATTTTTAGGCGACGGTGTTTTAGAATTAATTACTAAATATTATTTGTATCGTAGATTTCCTAAAGAGAACGAAGGGTTTATGACAGAAAAGAAAATCGCAGTCGTTAAAAATGAAGCCATTGGTAAATTGGCACTTGAAATGGGGTTACATAGATATTATATTATTTCAAAGCACGCAGAGGAAAAGAAGACGCGAACCAATTTAAAAAAGTTGGGTTGTCTATTTGAGGCCTTTCTAGGAGCACTTTTCTTAGATTTTAATAAAATCGATGTAAAGGATGAAGAAGGGTGGTTTAAAAACGTATTTGTTACTGGCCCCGGGTTTCAAATGGCTCAAATCTTCGTAGAGAATATTTTCGAGAAGCATATTGACTGGGTCAAACTAATTCAAGATGATGATAACTATAAGAATATTCTACAAGTGAAAATTCAAAAGAGGTTCCAAGACACCCCCCATTATATTGAAATTAAACATAATGATGAAACCGGCTACGAGATGGGTGTATATTTGTGTTTAGGACAAAAGATTCATGCCGTTCGAAAGGAAGACGCAGTTCATTTTAATACATTCGGTTCATTTGAAAGTATTCAGAGTAAATTAGAAATGAATGGAAAGGTATTTGTATTTCTTGGGAGTGGAATACATAAAATTAAGCGCAAGGCCGAGCAATTGGCTTGCGAAGAAACACTCCAATTATTAGAATAATGACGGTCACATATGAAATAACATAAATAATAGATAAATAATAGGTAAATAAATGTTTTTTTATGTCTTTATTTAATATAAGATGTCTACAAGTCTTTTAGAAAAATTAAAAGTAAAACCTGTTCCAAAAAAAATAGAACAAATAAAAGTTAAAATTGTAGAACCTGCTCAACAAGAAAACGTTGAAATTCAAACTATAGTATTAGATAAAACAAAAGATAAATTGATTAATCGGGACGATTTTCTTCAAAAACTTAAAATAACTGTCTCAAGTAACATACCTGAGAAGGTTGCTCCCAGACCGATTGGTCCTGCTACTGCTACTACTATTGCTAGTAAAAAGATAAAAAAACTACCTAAAAAACTGAAATTAGTTGTTGAAAAAGGACCCGATGAAATAGCTGAACCAGAAACTAGACGTACTATCAAACCGAAAATGGACGTAATTGCGGACGATATTGATATGGAAAAAATAATCGGCGATTCTACAATTATCGCACGATTACCCCCAAAGGAAAACAAGGTCTTATTGAAAGCAAATGCTTATTATATGAATAACCGAGAGATATTTATCAACTATATAAATGCTTTATTTAGACCCTATAAAGAAGAAATCGATAAAATGGAGTCGTCTATTAGTTGTGACAGACCAGACGATGCCAAATTTGTCTTATTAACCCATCAAAAAGTAGTAAGAGATTATTTGAATTTATATACACCTTATAGAGGATTACTTCTTTACCATGGTCTAGGTAGTGGCAAAACATGTAGTTCTATTGCTATCGCAGAAGGTATGAAAACAACTAAACAAGTTATTGTTATGACTCCTGCTTCTTTACGCATGAATTATTTACAAGAGTTGAAAAATTGTGGAGATACCATTTACAAGAAAAATCAATACTGGGAATTTATTCCTGTTATTTCAAGTGGTAAAAGTAAAGGCGAAAAAGATGCGCAGGCGGCAGATAAAGAAGAAGTTATCGACACATTGTCTAAAATATTAAGTCTTACTTCTGATTTTATTAGAAAAAATGGAGGAGCCTGGTTAGTCAATGTAAAAAAACCGTCCAATTTCAACGATTTGTCGACCGACGAAAAGAAGAGTCTCGACTTACAAATAAACGAAATGATTACTTATCGCTACAAGTTCATTAATTATAATGGTTTGCGAAACAGTCATTTAAAGGACTTGACGCGCGATTATTCAGTTAATCCATTTGACGATAAAGTAGTTATAGTTGATGAGGCTCACAATTTTGTAAGTCGTATTGTAAATAAAATGAAACGTCCCGAATCCATTTCTATGCGCTTGTATGAATATTTGCTGTCTGCGCAAAACTGTAAAATTGTTTTATTGACCGGAACCCCTATGATTAACTATCCCAACGAAATTGCCATCTTATTCAATATTTTAAGAGGCCATATTAAAACATGGACGTTTCCATTAAATATTAAAAGTTCGCGTAAAATAAACAAGGAAGAGCTGTTAAAAATATTTGAACCGTTTAATATGCTAGATTATTTGGATTATAAACCGTCTTCTAAATTACTTACGGTAACACGTAATCCATTTGGATTCGCAAATGTTCAGAAAGATGGCGTTTATAAAGGTGTTTCTAATTCAAATGTCAAAAATAGAGGGGATGTTAGTGATGTTGATTTTGTTAGAATGATTACCTCTATTTTAAATAAGAATGAAATTGATGTCATTGCGAATAGTATCCAAGTCGAAACATTCAAAGCTCTAGAAGATAACTTGGAATCTTTTCAAAATCGTTTTATAGACCCAAATACCGGTAATATTAAAAATGAAAATTTGTTTAAACGTCGTATTCTAGGTCTCACGTCTTACTTTCGAAGCGCGCAAGAGCAACTTATGCCATCGTTTAATAAAGACACTGATTTTAAAGTCATTAAAATTCCTATGAGTAATTTTCAGTTTGGTGTATACGAACAAGCACGAATCCAAGAAAGAAAGATTGCCAAATCTGCCGCCAAGAAAAAACTGAAACAGGTCGCAACAGATGTGTATAGTGACACAGTCTCCTCTTATCGTATTTTTTCAAGAGCATTTTGTAATTTTGTTTTCCCTGAAAATCGTAGACCTATGCCAAAAGAAGGAGAAGACATTGAATCCGTATTAAAAGGAACTGCCGATGAAGATATATTAGATGCTATCTCAGTTCGAGATAGATTGGATAATCCAGACGGACTTTATGGGGCAGATGATATAGATTTGTTAGAAAATGAGCTTAAAAGTGGAACAGATTCTTCTTATGCCGCCAGAATTCAAACCGAAATGAAATACTTAAAGGATAATGCCGACAAATATTTAACGCCCAAAGGATTGGAAATCTATAGTCCCAAATTTTTGAATGTTCTTGAAAACTTGAAAGACCCCGACTTTCGCGGATTACATTTGATTTATACGCAGTTCAGAACCATAGAAGGTATCGGTGTTTTAAAACTGATTTTAGATGCGAACGGGTTTACCCAATTTAAAATTAAAAAAGATGCGGCTGATATATGGCGTCTTGCTATACCAGAAGATAAACGCGGTCTGCCTACTTATGCCTTGTATACCGGTACTGAAACAGACGATGAAAAGGAAATTATAAGAAATATTTACAATAGTAATTGGTCTTCAGTTCCAGATACAATTACAAGTGAAATATCGATGATTTCTACCAACAATTTATATGGTGAAATTATTAAAACGCTCATGATTACTGCTTCTGGCGCAGAAGGTATTTCCCTAAAAAACACACGATATGTTCATATCATTGAACCCTATTGGCATCCGGTTCGTATTGAACAAGTTATTGGTAGAGCCCGCAGAATATGTAGTCATCAAGAGTTACCTCCGGATTTAAGAACCGTAAATGTGTTTTTATACTTGATGACTTTTACTAAGGAGCAAATGTCTGGTGATGGAGCAGTTGAATTAAAACTAAATGATGTAAGTAAATTTGACGACAATATTCCAGTAACTAGTGACGAAACCCTATATGAAATATCTACCATTAAAGAACGTATTAGTCAACAGCTTTTAACGTCTGTAAAGGAAGCGTCAATGGATTGTTCCATTTACAATAAACCAGGAACAAAAGATGCCATCAAGTGTTTCACATTTGGTAAAGCGTCACCGTCTTCATTTTCTTATAAACCGTCTATTTCGAATGAAGAAGTAGATACTGTAACGGAAAGAAATAAAGGAACACTTACTTGGAAAGCGGATGAAATCACTATTCCAATTGATGGTATTAAAAAGAAATTTGCTCGAAATCCCCAAACAAATGACGTTTATGATTTACAAAGCTATAATGATGCTACCAAATTTGGAAGCGAACTTATATTAGTTGGTAAATTAGTAAAAAAACCAGATGGTAAGTTTAAATTTGTGACTGTGTAAATAATATAAGTTTGTTTGTTTCGAAAAATAAAGGAAAGACATGTTATCGCATAATTGTAGTTATTGTTATTGTTATTGTTATTGTTATTGTTATTGTTATTGTTATTGTTATTGTTATTGTTATTGTTATTGTTATTGTTATTGTTATTGTTATTGTTATTGTTATTGTTATTGTTACATTAGATTATTGGGAGATAATTGGTTATCTAGGTCTTACACTCGACGATTTTCCAAATATTGTGAAATACAGCGACAATATCATACATGTCCCAAAAACGATTAAGAATGTTAAGCAATCTGACATTATAATTGTTTAGTATCAGAATTATTCGTTGTTTAGTATCAGGTTTATTCGTTGTTTAGTATCAGGTTTATTCGTTGTTTAGATTCAATTTTTCTTTTCAATAACATAATATGAAATAGATGTTTATTATGTTATTCTGGTATGATTCAATACTTATTTTACTTCTATTGGTTGTTGTTGACGCAATGATATTTATTTTTTAGTCGTTGACTCATTATCCTCCCATGGTGTGTATGTGAGATGTGTCAAATATAATGGATTAGGTGAAGGTTGAAGTTCTAATTCATAATAAACATCTCTTGTTCTCCGGATTGTTTCTTTATTTATTGCTATTTGTTTTTTATTTTTATTTTTATTGGTTTTTACACATATGTTATCTTTTTCTTCCATTATAATAGATTCTATACTTCCTATACTCATACTTCGTGAATCGATACTATTACTTCTTTTACATTCATTGTTTCCAATACTACTACTACTACTACTTGTTCTTCGTCTGTTTATGAATATCTCTATACTATCACTTCTGCTATTTTTTCTACTCATATATGTGTATTAGGATGTTTTATATAGTACAACATTTTATTTTACATTTATACCCTTTTATTTGTTTTGTAATATAGATAATATTTGAGAGCATATCTTCATTAAACTGTCTTGATTTTCACGCAACATCTTTATTTCTAATTCTAGATTTATTCCTTTATTAGTTAATTGTTCTTCCGGTTTTCGTTTCAACTTATTAAATATGCTATTTTCTGTTATTATTTCTCTCGGGACCATTGTTTGCGCGATTGGTGTACTATCTATTTTATTTTGTTCGACTATTTTATTTTCACTGAAAGATACTTTTTTTTCATCTATATGTAATTTTACCTCGCGGTTATTATTTACCTCGCGGTTATTATTTAACCACTGCTCGGTTTCCATCGTAATTTGCGGTATTTCTAATTCACGTTCTCTGCTAGCTAGTCGCTCGGCTATTAACCTATCCATTTCATCTCCAATCGGAGCATCCTCCTGACTATTAGCATCACTAAAACTGACTTCTTTGGGTTTCGTAGGATTTATTAGTTTATTTAAATCATCTTGTTGCTCTTTTAATTTCAGATTAAAGTCTTGTTCTCTTTTATTTTGTAAATCTTCAGCTCTATAAACCATTTGAATTGTTTTTTTCGGGCGAGTCTTTTCGTCGTTGATTTTCTTTATCATTGTATTCATAGTCAATTTATTTTTTTCCAATAATGTCAATTTCGAATTAGTCCTATCTACATTGATAACTGTATCCTCAAACATAGCTTGGATGTTAGTGAATTTATCATTCTCTATTCCATTAAAAGCATCACTTTCTTGTAACAATCCCCAAATCAACCCTTTATTATGATTACTTATAAATTCCATATAGTAATCATACTAATAATGTTTATATTTTTATTCACTTATATATTGAAATATTTCTTTCTTAATTGAAATATTTCTTTCTTAATTGAAATATTTCTTTCTTAATTGAAATATTTCTTTCTTAATTGAAATACTTCTTCATCTGGTATTTTATGTTCTAAAAAATAGTTAACATCTTTATCTTTTAACATCTGAATTATAAAATACAAACTATACATACCACATTCTGAGTCAGTTTGTTGATGTTCTAATGTATTCATATATACTTTAAAATCTATTCCCAATTGTTTTCCTTGTGTTTTAATCATATTTATTAATTTTGTTACTTGACGCGGTGGAGGATTGCCATTACTATCGAAATAAACAATTAATTTTTTCTTTATGTTCACAAACATTGAAATCCAATGTTCGCCGTCTTTATAATGAGGGTCGGTATTTAAGATGATACCAATTTTATTCTTGTCTCGCTTTATAAATTCACTTAGATTTAGATTACATAATTCTTCCCAAACACATTCACCATATAGTTTATGAAAATCAAAATCTATCGGTGATGGTCCTAAAAATTCAAAGCATTTATAGTATTTTTCATATTGTTTCATAACTGCCTCTATATCTAAACTACTTAACCATTCATTTGCTTTCCTTTTCCAATCATCCGGAGCTTTTGGCGCAAATGTATAATTTAACAAATTACTATCTACGCCCCCATCCATAAATTTACTTCTTAACCAACAAGATTCTCTATCACAACTACTTGACATTTTGTCCTTTAATTCGAGCCATATTTCTTTTGGTTCATTTGTAGATATCATATCGCGCCTGTGTCTAGCATTCCAATATTCTTTCATTTTAAATAACGCCTCGCTAGTATAACATGAAAACTCACTATTGTTTGGATTCGGACTACAATTTTCCATCTTATACGAATTCGTCAAGCCTACTATTTTTGTTGGTTTTGTTGGTTTTGTTGATTTCGATGATTTCGATGAGTTCGATGACGTTTTCGTTTTATTGAGGTTTAGTTCCAACTTGTCATGTTTCTTTCTTCGAGTCTTCATAAATATTATTGATATTTTTCTTTTTTATTATTCCTTTTGTTTTATGTTCTTTGGTCTTTATATTGATATTTTCTCTCTTCGGTAATATTTTATGCGACGTTTGTGTCGTTGTCTTTATTACAAACATATCTAAATTTAATTTTTTCACGTCTTCGGGTTTACTAAATAAATAGTCGCAATTTTTATATTCGCTACTTTCTATTTCTATACCATCTTCATTACAGTTAATTGTCTTTTCTAATTTGGCTATTCTATTCGCTTCATCTATCGAGTCGTATTTTTCTTGTATTATATCGCCTTTGTCTAAAAACTTCAGGTAATTTACACAGGACTTGACATATATATTAAAAAAATGACTTACTTGTGTGTCTTCCTCTTCCTCCCTAAATAATCGCTTCGTCAAATCTACTATCCGCTTTTTATAAAATTTTTTATCATTGATAAATCTGTTATCATTAATAATTTCCGATTTTTTTAAAACACTATGAAACTGAGATTTATTCGCAAAATAACTCAATGTAATATTATCTATTTCATTCATTGAAACATCCATTTACATATTTCAATGAATATATATTTTGTATTTTTACATATCACAGGAACTATCTTTTAACTGGTATCTAGTATGATTATTAAATAAGCTAGTACCTAAATTATGAATATTCGGATTAAATGGTGCTAAATCCGGCTTGTCAAATAATAAAGGGTGTGTTTGTTTTTGAGGAGTATAATCCACTCTGGTTTGATATAAATCACTTGTCGATGATGGAACATATACAGACTGCTCGCATTTTTGTAAGGCAAAAAACTGGTTTCTCAGTTGCGACTCTGTATTTATATTATTAGAAAACCCACTCCAAGGCGCCTTGGCATTACCTGGGTTAAATGTGGTGCTTGTTGAATAAGGCGTGAATGATTGTAACGGTATAGTTGCCTTCTTATATTGATCTAAGATAGGCATATATCCATATTTTGTAGAAGCAGGTCGAATGCTATATTGGGGTTGTAATCCCTTAGATGGGATATTTCTATCCGCTATTCTAGTATTTACTTCATCTACCCTTCCGTGATTACATGTATATAATCCTTCTACCACTCCATACATTTTATTTATGTTATTTATGTTATTCATTAATATATTACTCGAATATAATATTTTGTAAATTACCTAAAGGATTTGTTCTATTTAATATACCTATGTGTGGAATTTTTGCGCTGTTCCAGCTATTGGAACCGGATGTATTTTCAAATTTATATCCGTCCATTAATAAACACTTCTTTGCCGGCCAGTCACGCGGTCCAGAATTTTCCACCATTAAAACCATCAATGACAATGTTTTGTTTGGATTTCATCGATTAGCCATTAACGGACTAGATGAAATATCTAATCAACCGATTTGTATCGATGGTATCTATCTAATTTGTAATGGAGAAATTTACAATTATAAAAACATTTACAAGTTATTAAATGTCACTCCTTCCACCAACTCTGATTGCGAAAGTATTATTCATTTGTATCAACGATATGGTATTGAATATACTCTACAAAATCTAGACGGCGTATTTGCGTTTGCTCTATATGATTCAAATATAAACATGGCATTTATTGCCAGAGATCCATTGGGTGTTAGACCATTGTATTACGGACAAACGGATGACAAACTACTCGTATTTTCTTCTCTATTAAAACAAGTATCGGGTCTATGTGATACTTGTCAGAATTTTAATGCCGGTACATATATTCAGTTTACAATGACCAATGGGGAATTTGAATGTTCAAACCCGCATTCACCATATACTACATTTAATTACAATCACAACATTATAGGCAACCATCTAGCTATGGTATCAAATCATCAAACGAATGAACATTCCAAAGTTATTTATGATACGTTACTAGAGGCTGTCAGAAAACGTGTCATTACTATGGAACGTAATATGGCATGTCTTCTTTCAGGTGGATTGGATAGCAGTTTAATTTCAGCACTCGTTTCTAAATTTGTTCCAAGAGGCCAATTACAAACATATAGTATCGGTATGAGTGGTGGTTCTGATTTGGAGTATGCTAGAATGGTGTCTAAACATATTCATTCTAAACACACTGAAATTATTTTAACCGAATATGACTTTTTTTCGGCTATACCTGAAGTTATTTATAATATAGAAAGTTATGATACCACTACGGTTCGTGCGAGTGTAGGTAATTATCTTGTTGCTAAATATATTGCCGAACATAGTGATGCCAAAGTTATTTTTAATGGAGATGGCTCCGATGAATTAACCGGTGGATATATGTATTTTCATAATTGTCCTAGCGATATTGAGTTCGATTATGAGTGTAAACGCTTATTAACCAATCTTCAGTATTATGACGTTTTAAGGAGCGATAGAAGTATTTCGTGTCATGGATTAGAACCACGAACCCCTTTTTTAGACAGAACGTTTGTTCATACCTATTTATCTTTGCCGATTAACGAGAGAAATCACACTCACAATGACAAAATCGAAAAATATCTACTTAGAAAATCGATTGCTGATATGGACCCCTCTCTTTTACCAAGAGATGTTTTATGGCGAACCAAGGAGGCTTTTAGTGATGGGGTGAGTTCTCAACACAATTCTTGGTATGAAATTATTCAAGCAAAATTATCAGACAAGTACTCCGACACTGACTTTGAAGAAAAAAGAAAACAATATCTAATTAATCCACCGACTACAAAGGAGCAATTATATTATAGAGAACTGTTTGAGTCATATTATCCGGGAAGAGGTGATATTATTCCGGGATTTTGGATGCCTAAATATTGTGACGCAACTGATGCCAGTGCTCGCAATTTGGATATATATAAGAAAAAACAGAATTATAATGAAGCCATTTCTAATGAAACCAGTTCTAAGGAAAAAATATACAAAGAAAAAGGTAGTAAGTTAACCATCGACGTCAACGTGTAGCATAATATTATGAATAATATGAATATTATGAATATTATGAATAATATGAATAAATTTTATTTCACCACAATATACATATATAGCCAATGATAGTTCATCAGTTGGTATTTAATATTGCTCTGTATTCGTCGTATGTATTATATATAATTGCGTATTTACAAATCGGAACTTATAATCCAAAGTATTTAGATACACTTCAAGAGTTTATGAAATACTATGTTACCATTTTCTTACTCTTGCGATTTAATCCACTCGTCAAGTCACAATTCAACGAATTTGACAGGAAAGTCGTATTTTCTTCTGCGATATTTTTACTCACTACTACTATTTTCAATCAATATGCTAAAAGTGTAGATTTGACCGAATTGTTGAAAGTATTGAGGTTTGCTCGTTAGTTTAGCGTTTTGGCGTTTTGGCGTTTTAGCGTTTTAGCGTTTTATTCTTATTTTCAATCCTCTTTTTCTTAAACGTTTTATTTGTCTTTTCGTAGAAAAACTGCTTTAAATGCTGTAACATTCGCTTTCCTATGATTTCGTCTATTTCTTGCTCTTGTGTCATCTTTTCACTAATCTTATAATTATATTTCTTACATTCATGTTGAATTGAATTTATGAAATGTTCTTTCTCACGAACCTTGTCTCCCAACTTTGAATCTAAAAAGGCGTCTATCATTTTTTCAATACTTAACTGATGTTTATACGGCTTTACGTTTATGTAATACACCTTTTCATCTACCATTCCAACATGATATAAATCGTCAATAAAACACACTTCTATATTATCGGGTAATTTAGTACATCTTACAAAATCGTCCATTGTTTTATCATGCGACGTTCTACCTAACTCTACTTGTTTTCCTCTTACTTTAAATGCCGCGATTATCTTATCGAATAATTCATATTTGACTTTATTATCAAAATATTTTTTTATGTTTATCGCCCATTGTTTATCTCCCTGATTATTCGTATATATCATCACTTTGTAACATTTATCTTCCATTTTTTTTGATTTTAAATATTTTAGGGTGTTTATTATTTTTGGTCGTATAAATTCTGGATATAAATCTAATAATTCAGTGAAATGCGTATTGCTATATTCATTGTTTTTAAAATACTTATTTAAGCAATCACAAAATATCCCAAATTCTGTAAAATAGCCTAGTGTTTCATCCAAATCAAACACCACTATTTTTAATGGTTTATTCATATAAAATATACATTTATAAAAAATCTCACCAAGTAATATACTCATTCTTATGGAATTGTCGTCGACGGATTACAGAAAAATTGCTCAGTTTTATCAAATTCCTAAACACAATAATAAATCATATAAAGAAATATCCGAACACGTATTAGCCAGCAAATTATGTAAATGTATTAAAAAGGTTCGAACTAGTAGTCAAGTTGATGAGTCCGCTGCTATTGGACTGTGTAGAGATAGTATTTTTAAAAATCGAAATATCGATTTCTATAATTTTAAATGTAAAAAAGGTGCCCAACTTCTCTCCAAGAAAGGAACAAAACGGGTTTTGAACAAGTTTAGAAAAAAAATCGGATTTAATAAGACAAAAAAATCAAAAAAATATAATCGTGTCATGTAAATGACTAAATTGGTTGATATGATTGTTATTGCTCAAAAAGTTCCTTATTACGAACCTATATCTCAAAATATTGACGACTAAATCCTTGAAATAACATACTAGATATTCCCAAAAGTACATAAATATATTTGTCTATATTTATGTAGTAAAGCAAACTTATACTTCTGTATTCATATATGCCTAGAACTGATAAAAATGATAAATCCGATAAAAATAAAACTCATAGTAAATCATCTAAAATAACAACGTGTGAACCGATTGACTGTTTTTTTTCAACTAAATATACTGCTTCTAATGTGAACAAAATGCTGGAAATATATAATGAAGTGAAAGATATGATGTTTTGTCGTTCATGTACTGTCAATTGTGTAGATACTAAATTGGAGTGTAAAGATACATATGGCCCTACGTTTGTAATTGTGCGTAAAAACTATTGTGTATCTTGTTGGTTACAAAAGGTCACTCTACATAAGTAAGGTATTCAAGTATATCTTATTGATGTCATTATCATAATAATTATGATTATGATTTATCTAGATAGTCCAATGCTGCTAAAATAGTTTTCTCTTGCTCCGTTAATTTCTGAAATATAAAACATTCGTCTATTTTTATTTGAAATCGTGTATTTCTAAAATTTCTACACAATAAGTGTATTCCATCTTCTTGAATTTTTATATCAATTATGATGCCTCCAGTCGTCAAGGATATTTTTTCTGGGTCTTTTAAGCTTATCCACCTGATATAACGGCCATATTGAATATCTGTTAAATCATCTACAAACCGATATTCTTTTAGTTTTAAATGTAATTCTTTTAGTTTGTCCCTAGGTAATTGTAATTGCTGTAAATAATCATTTTTTATTGCCTTGATTTTCCGTGTTGTTAAATTTTCTATACACGAATTGTTTTCATTATCCAGTGCCTTTATCAAGCTTTTATCATTTAATTTATTCATATAATAAATATATGTTTTATATTTATTATATTTTCTCTCAAACTATGTAATTATGCCTCTACTATACAAGGAAGAATAAACGATTGATGTAGTCTAATCAACAAGTATTCAGGTTCAATTAGAAATTATTTGTATAGAGAGAAATTAGAGCGAAAACATTATGTTTTTTTCACACAATGTATATATTATATATTTATCCTCCAAAAAGAGGAAATCAAAACCAAAAATATCTATTTCCCATAAACGCGTGATTCTCAAAACCGCCTTAAAACAGGTATAAAACATCCTCAAAATCCAGTCGCGGCATTCCTGATTTTTGGATTCCGTTTTTTTTGGACATGATTTCCATGTAGGTAAATTGCGCTACATATTTTTCATTTTTCAAAATTCCAAAAATGGCAATGTAGGCTATGTAGGGACCCCCCTACATATGTAGGGGGTCTTTTTGAAGGGAAAAAAGTGGTTTGTTTTTGATACTAGTAGGTATTTTACTTTTTACATTTTTTTCAATTCATTTTTCAGTTTTTAAAATTCTACACAGGTTTTTCTTGCAGAGTTTTGAAAATAGGAAAATGAATTTGAAAAAACAGTGAAAATGTGTTTTAGAGCATAATGCTCTCATTTCCAAAAAAAACTGTAATTATTTGTTATTGTAATTTTTTTAAAAGCATCATTTAGGAGAATCTTATAATAATCTTATGCGAATTTTTAGAACAGTTTTTAGAACAGTTTTTAAGAATATTTAAATATATAAGATTATTATAAGATATATATAAGATATGCCAAAGATACAAATAGACTATTCAAATACTGTATTTTATAGAATTTATTGTAAAGATCCGCTTGTAAACGACGTTTATGTTAGTCACACCACGAACTTTGTTCAGAGAAAACACAGTCATAAGCAAGCAGTCGCTAGCCACAGTAAACAATATAGTTGTAAATTATACAATGTCATACGTGCGAATAAGGGTTGGAATAATTGGAATATGGAAATAATCGCATTCCATAAGTGTGATGATTTAATAGAAGCTAAGAAATACGAACAACAGTATTTTGAACACTACAAGGCAACTCTAAATAGTGTGGAACCGTCACTAAAAAACAAGTCTATACATAATAATTATATTATAGAAAATAATGAGCCAATGATGACATCAAAACAGGTCCCAAATAATATAAAAAATTTCAAGTGCGAACGTTGCCTATATAAATGTAGTAAGGAAAGTGACTGGGTAAAACACATCGCCACTAGAAAGCATCTGACTAGAACATCATTGAACGCTTTAGAACAGTCTGGCGAGAAAATCGCCATTTATGGTGCGAATTTACAGTCTCCGGCGACAAATGGCGAGAAAATCGCCACAGCATCATTCGTGTGTAATTGTGGTAAGCAATATACAGCTAGAAATAGTTTATGGTATCATAAAAAGACTTGCTACATATCTCTAGATGATACTTCATCAACAAACTTGGACGATATAACGGATGTAGGCAGTTATTTAATTAGTCATCAAGCGAAAGTTATTGAGCAAACCTCTACAATACTCTCTTCAGATACGAAAGATAAAGATGATGAATTTAAAGAACTAATATTGCTTCTTTTGAAAGAAAACAAGGATATTCAAAAAACGTTTTTAGAAATACTTCCACACCTCAACGGAAACATAACAAATAATAGTAATAATACTACAACCAACAATAATCAGTTTAATATCAACATGTTCTTAAATGAACACTGTAAGAACGCTATGAACCTTACCGACTTTATTCATTCTCTACCCATTACAAATGAAACATATGACCATACGATTGAAAATGGATTGACAAAAACGATTACGAATATGATAACAAATGGTCTTAATAAAATGGATGTATTGGAAAGACCTATTCATTGTACTGACCCGGCTCGCAAGACAATGTACATTAAAGACAATAATGTCTGGGAAAAGGATAACGAGTTGAAGTTGCTACTACATGGTATCAAGATATTGTCTATGAAACAACGTACAAGTATTAACAAATGGCAAGATGTTAATATCGGATGGGACAAAGATGACAATCTACAAACCAAACTAACGACTTTAGTGTTTCATTCTATGACCAATATTGAAACGGACGAAAAAGAAGTGAATAAAATTATTCGAGCCATTAGTAAAAGCACCTATTTGACGAGTCAAATTAAAAACGAATATTTGTAAACATTTAGAGAAGTTATATTGTTTTGATTGTTTATTTGATTGTTCGTTTGTTTTTATTCTATATGAAATATATAATAATGGCAAAGTCTCACAGACGATATAAAACTTCTAAAAAGAATAATAGAAAAACGGGTAAGAGTAGAAAACCGTCTTCTTCATCAAGAAGAAGAATAGGTGGATTACTTGCCAAACCTGGTAAATCTACTTATAAAGCCGCATTAGAAGCTGCCAAACGCGGCGATCAAGGTGTTCCAATCGCGAACCCATTTGGTAGTAAAACACTCATTGCTACTCAATTGCCTACTATGGCCAGACGATAAATCACTCAATTAAATTAAATTAAATTATACATTTCAATATATAATTTAATTATTTAGGTTACGTTTATTACTTACAACTATGTAGTATGTCATATGTCATATGTCATACATTATTTAAAATGCTGAACCGAATCCACCACCACCAAAGTAGTCATTAGCCGCCATAGGTTCCATCGATTCCATCATACCACCCGGATTAGCTGCTCCAACTAAAGGAGTTTCTGGACCGGCATACATATTATTGAAATCAGGTGACTTTGGAACGGCGTATTCGTTTGATTGACTTTTCATATTAGTCATCTGAGATTGTGGCGGTGGCATACTCATTATCTGTTGCTGTTGAGGAGGCGCAGCATACTGTTGAGATAATGGTTGTGTTACACGAACTTGTCCCTGTCCTTGTCCCTGTCCCTGCCCTTGACCTGATTTATTTTGACCATTAGACGACGTTTGTCCTTCATATAACTCCCATAGTCTATCCACTAATATTTGAACCTTTTCCCCTAATTTGGTTTGCATAGTTATAGAAATTAGCAAAAATGCCGGAATAATATTGAATACATTTACGTCTCCATACCTCAAACCACTATATGTAGGAATATACTCGATTATTTTGTGAATGAAGTAGAGGGCCATAAACATTACAACTATTTGACCAATTACTTCAACCAAAATGACTAAACTGCCTTTGTCGTCTTCGGCTTCGGGGATATAATTTTTTATTACTTTTAATAAAATGACAATCGGGATTATTGCTAAAACAGAATATTGAATTATATTTAATAATAATCCTTTTTGATCCTCGTCAAAAGGAAATACCGTCTTTATAAATCCTTCTTCATTATTTCCTGTATTTTTTTCCAATCTATCCATATGATTTATAATAAGAAATTAATATATTTAAATAGATGGTTTTATTTGATGTATAATGTTAAAGCACGCAATTGACCTAAATAAATACAAAAATCGGGACAAGGGAGAGAAATACCACGAAGAATATCAATATCTGAATTTGCTAAAAGATATCATGGAACATGGCACTCTTGAAGAGGGTCGAAATGGAAAAACAAAGAGGGGGGTAGGGAGTGCGATGCACTTTTCATTAGAAGGTGGTAAAATTCCTATATTTACTACTAAAAAGACTGCTGTTAAAACTGGTATTCGTGAGTTGTTATGGTTTATCAAGGGACAAACTGATAATAAAATTCTTACCGATCAAGGAGTTGGAATATGGAAAGGAAATACTACAAAAGAATTTTTAGAAACACGCGGATTAGACTATGAACCAGGTCGTTCGGTGGGCCCATTATATGGCTGGCAAGCCAGGTTCTTTGGTGCAAAATATACAGGTTGTGAAACGGATTATACAGGACAAGGAATTGACCAACTACAAAAAGTTATTGACGACCTTAAGAATCCTGAAACAAGAAACTCCAGACGACACGTAGTATCAGTTTGGAATCCAGAACAATTAGACCAAGGTGTATTGCCTCCCTGTCATATTTTATACCAATTTTTTGTAACAGAAAAAAATAAATTAAGTTGTATTCTTTATCAACGTTCATGTGACGAATTTTTGGGAATTCCTATAAATTGCTTATCATATTCAGTCTTAACTTGTATAATAGCCAAAATATGTGATTTAGAGCCATATGAATTTATACATTTTGGAGGTGATACTCACATCTATGATGATTGTTTCTCCCAAGTTACAGAGCAAATAACAAGAACACCATACCCATTTCCTACACTGGAAATTTTAAACAAGAGAGAAAACATTAATGACTATGTTATTGAAGATTTTAAAATTCATGATTACCAACATCATCCCCAAATTAAAGCGGCAATGAGGGCTTAATTTCGTCTTGGATAGTGTCCGCAAATTTGTAATACATTCTCCAAACCATATCAATTACAAATTATTCCACAAAATGTTTATTATGTAAATCGTGATAAGGGTATTTTTTATGTATTTCAGTTTGACTGGTAAAGTAATGTTTGACATCATAATGTTTTCTTATATGATAATTTTCATTAGTTGTATTGAATAATGGTCTTCCTGAGCCATAATATATGAAAATTTGTTTTTGTCTTCGTTGTTCATATTTTTCATATAGTGTAGGCGTATTGTTATTTAGCATAACAATAAATATAATATAAACTATGATTATATTTATTATTTTTCGTATTACTATTATTACTATTATTTATCCAATTTACTAAATAGAAAGATAGAAATATTCAAGGATGTAATTTTAGGAGAAATGCGATAAGATTATTCATTTTTAGTCTAAAATATATTTAAATGAGTTCAAGTTCATCCATCGCAGCAGCAAGACGAAGAAGAGCAGGAGGACCTCCTGGTCCTCAACCTCCAAGTTCTACTTCAAATAGGCCTTCTCAAAACAATTCAGACAACACACCACAAAGTCAGGCTTCTCCTATTAATCCACTTATGTTACTTCAGCAGCACCATGCTAAAATTACATCAATAGACCAGGTGTTACAAGACATCGTTAAAAATCAAGATGTTCTTAATAATGATATTCTAACTATAAATACGAAGATTACAACACCAGATGTTAATGGTATTAATTCCTCTGAAAATATGATAATGTCAACAGCTAATTCGCAAATAAATGTAGACGAAATAAGTGATTTAGTTATGAGTAGAGTAGAAGGGCAATTGGACTTGAAAGCTTTTTATGATAATGATGAAAAACTAATGAATGAAATTGAAACCCTTAAGACGGTTGTTCAATCTCAACAATTAGTTATAAATGGTCTTTCCACTACTTTACATTCTATACTTACTAAATTAGACATTCTTATGAGTAGCACAGAAGAAAAGGCAAAGGTCCAATCCCAATTAGAGGCAGATGAAAAGGCAAAGACTGAGGCTGCCGCCAAGGCAAAGAGAGAGGCAGATGAAAAGGCAAAGAGAGAGGCAGATGAAAAGGCAAAGACTGAGGCTGCCGCCAAGGCAAAGAGAGAGGCAGATGAAAAGGCAAAGACTGAGGCTGCCGCCAAGGCAAAGAGAGAGGCAGATGAAAAGGCAAAGACTGAGGCTGCCGCCAAGGCAAAGAGAGAGGCGGATGAAAAGGCAAAGACTGA
>Ga0222668_1000313_pt1 | contig 33664 bp, 39 predicted proteins | sample AntAcemetagen728_FD_179823 | JGI IMG/M metagenome (GOLD analysis project Ga0222668, IMG submission 179823) | Saline water microbial communities from Ace Lake, Antarctica - #728 | ecosystem: Environmental > Aquatic > Non-marine Saline and Alkaline > Saline | place: Antarctica: Ace Lake...
GGTTTTGGTTTGATGCTACAAGTTTAACGTGTTGGTAAGGTTTTGGTTTGATGCTACAAGTTTAACGTGTTGGTAAGGTTTTGGTTTGATGCTACAAGTTTAACGTGTTGGTAAGGTTTTGGTTTGATGCTACAAGTTTAACGTGTTGGTAAGGTTTTGGTTTGACGCTACAAGTTTAACGTGTTGGTAAGGTTTTGGTTTGATGCTACAAGTTTAACGTGTTGGTAAGGTTTTGGTTTGACGCTACATCCATTGCCTGTATCTTTTTTCGCGTTTCCGTAACCTTAGCCTGAGATGCTTCTCGTTTAGTAGTAGCTTGAACTTTCACAACATTAGCAATGATTGCAATATTTTTTGTCTCACTCTGTGCGATGATCTTTTTAGCAGTTTCAATATTCGCGGTAGTTGTCACGGAAATAGTATCTTCATTCTCCAACTTCTCTACGATATCTTTGACCCGTTCTATTTTTTCAGTATCAATAGGACCTGTGGTTGATCAATTACTACTGGAACAGTAGACTTGATATTCGTCTGAATAAATATGAGACCTATAGTAATAAGTATTAGTAAGACTACGACTGACACGTACATATCTATACATATACACGCTATTATTTTTTATTAAATTTTGGAGAATATTGGTTTCCCATCATAAAGTGATCCGGGCGATTCATAATCTCGTTTCGCGGTTCAATTGCAGCCGTCTTCTTTATCGTGGGGCGTGTAAAGTTGTACACACCAAGCAGTATAGCAACTGTCAAGAATTCAAACCCTCTCATCTTTATTTATAACACAGGTTATTTACACGGGTTGACATTCTGCTTTCCTGTAAGAAATACGTTCCCGTAGAGTATACCCATGCGATCCACAACTTTCCATCAACTTATGATTAACTAAGTTGGGGTCGAACATATCTCCATGTGTCTCACATAGTAAACACCGGGTTGTAGGGGCTTCACCCGGGTCGTGTGTATGCATCTGAACCTCTCTACGTTTATTACGCTTTGTTTTCTTTGTAACAACGGGTGCATCAGGGTCGTGACGCTCACAATACGTCTTATCATCCATGCATTTATTACGGCATGGGTTACCTCGAATATTTATCCCACTACATACATGCCTCTTTACACGGGGTTTTTTAGCTGGGTTCGCTGGTTTTAGAGGTTTTGAGTGAACTTTACACGTCTCGATACCTTCCAGACAGAATTTACGACATTGCGTACCCTTTGCAGTCGTACATGGACACCTCACACGAACACGTTTATCTTTTTTTGGTTTTATTTGTGTTTTAAGTTGTTCGTTCTCCTCTTCTAATTTCTGTCGGTCTCGCACGACATGTCTATATTCACGCTCGATATCATTCAAGTATGTAGACAGGTCATCGAGCGTGTCAGTTGAACAGTTATTTTTAATTTTATCGCGAAGCGTATCGAGTGTCTGTTGCATATCCATTTTTTCTTGAAAATATAAATCCATCACTCGCCACTTAAGCTATATTTTTTTATCGAACCACTATAGATGACGACATCGTTACAAGATATACCAAAAAAAATTCAATATATCGTCGTCGATTCCGAATACGTTAACGGTTCAAATAATACATTTTCTCTCGACCTCACTCTCAAATCGAATACACACGTTGAAGATAGTAGTAGAATTCTCGGTGTAAAACTCGTCGACTTTTATATTACACAAGTAGGTGATGCAACACCCACGTCAGAGAATACTCCAAGTGATATAGCCAAATACGTGGATATCGTGTGTCCAGATATTCCCCAACTCGCACAAATGCTCGATGAGCGTCACGGACAAATATTTGCTCGAATTCCACTAGAAAGACATTACACCCACGGATCACATACATTACTTCGGGATAAACAATGGAAATCGTTTCGGCGTCAAACAAATTATTTTAATCCAATATCAATCAAAAAACTCAATTTCAATATATATGAACATCAGGACAACGGTGGGTATCACACACTCCAACCGGATTCTAAATGGTATATGATTTTAGAAATAACATCTGTCGATATCAAGGAAAAACCCGTCAACAAAGAAGCTCAAATATTAGAAGCGCTATACGCTCTCATAGGGAAAATAGATCTTCTACACACAAGTGTACAGAGATTACCCAATAAAGAAGAAGCTGAAAACATTCTCATTCAAACAAAACGTAAAAAGTTTTCATTCAATTATATCATCATCGCATTTGTAACACTTCTTGCAGGGTATGTTTATTATATAAATAAAGTTCGAGCGAGTATAATACCAATACCATTTTAAATATTTGACTATTATATTATGGATAGTGTAGTTATTCTCGTACTATTGATAATAGTTGTAGCAGTGGTGATATTGCTTATGAAAAATATAGAGAATTCTAAAAAGATGGATGCGCTGAGAAATGACGCAATAGAGAAATCGAAACAGAAAGAAGCTGAATATAACACAAGAAAAATACCGACGGTCACAGACGGATATCCCAGTCTATCCGTCCAACCCAGACGCCAGACGCTTGCGATCGACGTACCACCTTTAGAAATGATACCAGTTCCCGACGATATCGAAACTGTCGGCGACCAATCTCTCGCATTAGATGAAGACCCGTCACAGGAATATAATGAAATGGCTGCCGTTTCTGGTATACGTGAAGTAGCACCCCCTCAAACTGATGAAAACTGGGTAAAATCACGTCAGGTCGAACCGGTGAAAGATTTATCAGTAGGCATTGCCATCACCAATGACGTTTCCAAAAAGGAAAATTTACAAACTGGAAAAATAAGTTCTAAATTTCCGATCATACATAAGGGTCCAAAGATGCCAACCATCGATATCCCAAACGCCGCACGACAGGTAGCCATGCAACAAGCTGCCCAATGGGTTGCCCAGCAGCGGCGTGACTCTGAAATCATGAACGTAATTGATAAGAGAGCACGATCGATGGCTGAATCTGCTGAGATGGAGAAGCGAGCACGCATTGATACCAGTGGAATAAAACAATATGACATCCCTAAAGGACGTAAGGGGCCGTCACTTGGTTTAATGAAACCCGCTGTGATGCCAAATGATTACAAGAGGGCCACCGCGGAAGCCGCTGAAAAGGCTGCTATGAAAGATGCGAAAGATGCTATGATGAGGGCCACCGCAGAAGCCACTGAAAAGGCTGCTATGAAAGATGCGAAAGATGCTATGATGAGGGCCACCGCAGAAGCCGCTGAAAAGGCTGCTATGAAAGATGCGAAAGATGCTATGATGAGGGCCACCGCAGAAGCCACTGAAAAGGCTGCTATGAAAGATGCGAAAGATGCTATGATGAGGGCCACCGCAGAAGCCGCTGAAAAGGCTGCTATGATGAGCGCCGTCGAAGGGTATGAAATCATGAAACCGTGGGGTTCTATGGTATATTAATCACCACTGATATAAAGAAAACATGTGTATAACATATAACATATAACAAATATGTCATATACGTGCATTAAACCTGTATATATGCGTATCGAAGCGAGCACCAATAAAAAACGTAAGAATGTACAACCACTTTCGAACAAAAAGGATATCGACCGGGTACTCAAACAAAATAAACGTATAAAAACGGCCATTCATAAAAGACGAGAGAATGCAACATGGACGAGTAATAACCGTCGTCTCGTTCTCGAAGAACTTGTATCGTTTCTAGATCTATTAGATGACGTAGTGGATATCTTCGATGGTGAAGATTTCCACTGTGGTGAAGTACCCGATGAAATAAATGACGATCTTACAAACTAAACTTTTCTAGTTAGATATCTTGATCATATTTAACTAGTGGAATATATTTACATTTTTTTATTTTTTATTTAAACACCGGGCAACGTCTTCTTCTTAGGGACAACCTTCTTAGGAACCTCTTTAGGGGCGGTAGATACTGGAGCATTAGTAGCGCTCGCACCAGGAGGGCCCTGAACCCCCTGGGGGCCAGCGGGGCCAGCGGGGCCAGCGGGGCCGGGAGGTCCTGTAGAACCTACACCACCACTCAATTCACATTGATCCAACAATTTACCCAGTAGTGTGTACAGTCTGGTCTTATCGAGACGAACACGGGTAATCTCCTCTTCTATTTCTTGGCGAAGCGAACTCATAGTAATATATATAAAGGAAATATTATCTTTAAAGTAAATGATACTCATCGGACCTACGCTTGCATCTGGAATTGGTCAACATGCAAATAAATATACCAAGATATTTACACCGCATGCTGCATATTATCAAATAGGAACAACTTTACCTGAAGAAAAAGATGGTCTCTTATTTATTTTACCCATCGCACAACATGTAAAATATATTGAATATGCAAGGACCCGTGTAAAGAACTTGACATGTATGACTGTATGTGAAACCGAAACAGTTCATGAAGATTATCAAATGATTATGGATGAATTTAAAACCATCCTGGTACCTAGTGAATTTTGTAAGCGTGTATTTTCAAAACAATTCCCCGATAATGTATTTAATGTCGTACACGCACACATACCAACACCTAAACCAAAACCGTATACATTCTATTTCATAGGAAATGCAATGGATCAACGTAAAAACTTTAAAAAAATTCTTGAAGCATTCGTACGGTTGAATGAACCGAATACGCGTCTCTTAGTGAAGGCGACGTGTAACAAAGACATTAATATACAATTCCCACGCGTAGAAGTAATCAATGGCCTGATTTCAGATGATGAGATGGATGAAATACACTGGAGAAGTGATTGCTACGTGAGTTTTTCAAGCTCCGAGGGTGTAGGGATGGGTGCAATAGAAGCGGCGATCAGGAATAAACCCGTCATTATTACCAATTATGGTGGTGCACCAGAATATATAGTAACACCTTATACGATTGATTGTGAACTTCAAGAATTAAGTCAAGATGATTTCCTATTCAAAAAGGGTATGAAATGGGGGAAACCGAACTTCGATCAACTCTTAGAGTTCATGAAACACGTATACGAAAATGATATTCGTACATTTAATCACGGATTTACGAGAGAAATGGTGGGTAAAAGTAACATTTTACGAGAATTCGCTCTCAATGTAACCAGTAAGGAAGACGATAATACCGGTGAGTAGTGCACCGGAAGTGAGCGACCCCTTTTGGGCGATGAGCATCATGTTAATATCATCTATGAAACCAACACCCGTGGGTTTTTTAATAGTTTCGGGTATCATCTTAGCAAGAAGTAGATACACGATCATCGAAATGATAACCGGTTTTAATGTATCCTGATCTAACATTTATAATATACAAACAAAATAATATTACATACTACGAATAGGTTTCACACCCAATACACTATCATTCTTACTCACGCCGTGCTTTTTACAGTAGCATCCATTAACAGATTTGAATGCACACTTCTTCCCTTTTAGTGTGAGAGCCTGACACGTCCTGTCAGTATGCTTTTGTTCTCGAACGGACGTAGGTACTTCATTCAGAACTATCATCGTCCGTGAGTTTTTCTTTACCTGCATTTGCTGGTATCTCTGTTTCATCTTCCATATACTTCTCGCGAGGTGCTCACATGCATCATCGACCGTATCCTGCTTGCGTACCAGGAGTGCAGATTGAACGGATTCCTCGTATGTAGTCATTTTGTAAATTCTTAAATAATCGTTATTGTAACTCGACTTAGGCTTTATTTTTTACTACTTATAGCTTGAATGTTTTGAACTTTCATAAAGATCTTACCTGTAGCAAGCCCCTCTTTCATAACTTGTTCAGAATATTCTTTAAATGTAGTAGGATCTATATCAAACCCGTCACACACAGAATCGCGGACATTATTGATGAGACTTTTCACAGTGGCCGCGTCAATCATCGTCTCACCATCCGAACAAAATTTTTCTTTCAGTACCTCAATTAGTGCCAACAGCTCGGTGTATAGAATAAATTGCACCTCCTCAATATCACTTCTATCAGCCTCGTCGATTCCATCGATTATATCCGAAAATTTTTCAATTTCACTTTCAATCTGTGTAATTAACTCGCTACACTTTACACCACCTTCATCTGGTATCATTTCCATAAGCGCGGGGTCGTGTAAGATATTACACATAGCACCCTGTGCAATTGGCATTATTTTGTTTTCAATGTTATCGATTGCATCCATAAATACACTTTTACCACGGGTATACTTGATCCCTAAAATATTAGACGGTGAAACGGTACTGGTCACACTCGTCTTTCGTGTCATCATCATTACGATAAGACCAATTCCTATACCAATTACAAAAGCAACAAATACCTTTATCATTTAAAGTATACAAACATTTTATTATTAAGTATGCATATATCCTGGTGTTCCGAATGTTATGTATGTCGGGCACCCTTAGACCCTGTGATACATGCACGGGACAAAGCGAATAAGACATTCGTGCGATACTATAAAAAAATCCGTCCACTATTTATGTATAATAACGAAAGGTATCATTCGTTCGTAAACACTATGAAACTAAATCCAGTTTGCTTTTCGTGTTTCACACATAAACCTAAACCATCTCTCACGATGTTAAAAAATAGAGAACTTGGACTATGTCGTCGCGTTTTACCCAAAAGTAAAGCAAAAACATGTGACGAAATAATGTATTGGTATGGCGGTCTCGTACGTGAAGCAACGAAAAGAGGTTTAAACATGCGTAGATAATACTTAAACAAAACCATTGTAATATGAATATGGATAGATCGAGATATGTTATGGTTGAAATACCAGATGGATCTCTTCTAGTCGGACTTGATGAAAGTATCGAACCCCCAAGTCCCACAGAAGAACCAGAAATACAGGAAAATCGTGAAATACACGAAATACAGGAATTTGTAAATGTCAATGATATATGTCGAGTATATTCATGCGTGAATATGGTGTTGAATATACTTTGGTTTAGTAGTCAACCAAGTATAATTACTTTTACGAATATAATCGTATCTATATACTCGACGTTAATGTCACGCACTAAAATAAATATTTCCGTACATGGAATGTCAGTGATATATATACCCCTATCATTTGCTATTACATATTCAGGTGGGTTAGCGGCTTATTATGTTTCGCTTTTTAAATGGGTTCGATGTGGTTATTATATTATATGGTTTATAATGTCATTTATCTCAATAATAACACTAGAGTATACGATTTGAATCAGGCTTAAGTTAGAGTTTTGAGTTGTAATAAAGTAAGATAAAATGTCTCCTAACATTACAGATAAATTACATCTTACATTTGACTATGTTGACCCAAGTCAAATGCGAGTTACACTATCTACGCGTGGAGAAATTGAGTGGAGGCGTTTCGAACGGCGGTGTAAGAATACTCATATAAACCCTTCAGATTTCAATGTATATATTGAAGAGCGTCAAATGGGTAAAAGTGCTGGTGAGACCGATCGATATTTCTCCATCAAACCAGATAGGTGTTTGCGGGACGTTGTATTCAGGGGTGAAAAATTTTACCTCACCCATACTTATAAAAACCTTCGTTCATTTCCAGATATACTGAGGTTGTACCGTTCTACCGAACAGGTTGTCGATGAGTGTATGGGTGACTTACTTAAAGAATTTGATGCTCCAAAGGTTCCCAAGGTTCCCAAGGTTCCCAAGGTTCCCAAGGTTCCCAAGGTTCCCAAGGTTCCCAAGGTTCCCAAGGTTCCCAAGGTTCCCAAGGTTCCCAAGGTTCCCAAGGTTCCCAAGGTTCCAAAAAAAATAAGTTCTGTGGTTCACCGTCAGGAACCACCCACCTCTGAAGTTGGATACGGAGTGGGTATTATCACTAGTCACCGTGTCGGTAAAACCATAAGAACCTTATGTAGACACCCATTCAATATGAAATACTCACCGTATGGTATTCCGTGTAGTCAACATATATACGCATGTAAATGTCCCGTTCATAGAAAGAAAACTTTCTGGAGACGGCTTACAGGATCTTTACAGGCGGATCGAAACAGTAAAATTAACAATAATGGTGAGTACATGAAATTCGTTGTTGGGATGACACATGACGAATATCGCAAGTTATTAGTAAGTAACTTTCAGAAAACTTTCCTCGAAATATTACCATATGACACACTTATTAAAAACTTCGAAGAACTTCGAGCTGAAAATTTCGTAATTGATGAGATGTATCCCAGGTGTAAAGGACAACACATCGAGGATCCGCATGACATTGCAATTTTCCTGGCAAAAGTATTCAATCATAAAAACACACAACTTCTCATCGGGGACGCTGCTAATGCTCGAGATCTTGGTGTCGATGAAAAAAGGTATATGATGCTCATCAATTCATCGAAAAATGGTTTATTTTATCCAGATGCAGAAAATAATTTTAACCGGATTGAACCGAGTGAGGGAGCGATTTCATACATGCTGGAATTCGTGAACAGATTTATAGAAAAAGAACTTAAGTTAGAGCTTTGAGATGTAATAAAGTCAAGTAAATATGGAAAACGTACAAAAACTCACCCATATAGAACACGTTCTCAAAAGACCCGACTCGTATGTCGGCCCCGTCGATCTCGTACGTGAACCGTATTGGATTCTAGATGGAGATACTTTTGCGAAGGCTGCCGTCCAATATTCCCCGGCACTCTTGAAAATCTTTGATGAAATTCTCGTCAACGCCATCGACCGAAACTCTATGCACCCCAAACATGTTTCGTTAATTTCAATCAAGACGGATATGGAACATGGTATGATTACCGTGGACAACAACGGACCACTCGGGGGTATCAGTATCCGCGAGAATGTCAAAGAAGGTATATGGAACCCCGAACTCGTTTTCGGACATCTTCTCACGAGTACCAATTATGACGACACGCAAAAACGCGTAGTCGGTGGTCGCAATGGGTACGGTGCTAAACTCGCAAACATTTATTCCACGTGGTTCTCTGTCATCATCAAAGACTCTGAAACAAAACAAGAATATACACAGGAATGGTTTGATAACATGACAACATGCTACCCCCCCAAAATTAAAAAATTCAACGGTGCAACTTCATCCGTATCCGTTTCATTCCGACCTGACTGGAAGCGTTTTGGTATGAAACAAATGGATCTGGGTATTGCTAAAATTATAGAAAAACGAGTATGGGATGCAAACATATGCACCTCACCGAACTGTAAGGTCAAGTATAACGGTGAGACGTTACCAAAACAAAACTTCGAAGCGTATGCGAAAATGCACGACGGTGTAGAGAATGTCCACTCCATGACAAGTGATCGCTGGTCAGTGTGTATCGGCCCTTCGGAAAATGGAATGGAACAAGTATCATTCGTAAACGGTCTCTGTACCTCACGTGGTGGTACACACGTTGATCACGTCACGACGATTATCGCAAATGGTATTATTGAAGATATGGCAAAAAAAATAAAACTCAAACCACAACAAGTTAAGAATGCTTTTACAATTTTTGTAAAGGCAACACTAGAGAACCCGAACTTCTCTAGTCAAGTTAAATCGGAGTGTACAACCAAATCGCAACACTTTGGAAGTAAATTTGAATTACCCAAGACATTCGTGAAGAATGCTCTCAAGACTGGTATCGCCGACGAACTCACAGCCCTTTCACGGTTCAAGGAAATGAAAGAACTCAAGAAGACCGATGGTGCACGTAAATCTAAGATTACAGGTATCCCTAAATTGGATGATGCGAATAAAGCTGGGACTGCACATTCGGGTAAGTGCACTCTCATCGTAACAGAGGGTGACTCGGCAAAGACCCTCGCAGTTGCGGGTCTCTCCGTAGTTGGTCGTGACCATTATGGTGTATTCCCTCTCCGTGGTAAGTGTAAGAATGTACGTGATGTTTCAGTCTCACAACTCACATCAAACCAAGAGTTCAACGATCTCAAGAAGATCTTAGGACTTCAACAAGGCAAAGAGTATACAGATGTTTCTGAACTTCGATATGGACGTCTCATGATCATGACAGATGCAGATAACGACGGAAGTCACATCAAGGGTCTTATTCTCAACATGATCCATTACTTTTGGCCGAGCCTATTAAAATTGAACTTTGTCGTGAGTATGGTGACACCTATCATCAAGGCAATAAAGGGTTCTGAGACTAAATCGTTCTACACCGACTCAGCTTTTCGAACCTGGTACGGAGACGGGAAGCAGGGGTGGCGCATCAAGTATTACAAGGGTCTCGGTACATCTACATCTGCAGAGGCTCGCGAGTATTTCAAAAAAATACAAGATCTCACGGTAAAGTTTGACGTGGATGTCATGACAGATAAATCAATCATACTCGCATTCGATAAGAAGAGGGCAGATGATAGAAAGGTGTGGCTACTCGAAAGTACAGCAAAGGATGCACGCGAGCTTGAAGTACCGTACGGTCATGTCAAACGTTTGTCTATTACGGACTTCGTACACAAGGATCTTGTCAATTTCAGTCTCGCAGATTTGAAACGATCCATCGCACACGTAGCAGACGGTCTCAAACCTTCACAGCGTAAGGTGATGTATTCATGCTTCCAAAAGAATTTACGCGATGAGATGAAGGTTGCACAGTTGGCTGCGTACGTGGCAGAAAAGAGTTCGTATCATCACGGTGAAGTATCTCTCGCTGAAACTATTGTCAAACTGGCAAACGATTACACCGGGTCAAATAATATCAACCTTCTCGAACCGTGTGGTCAGTTTGGAACTAGGCTTATGGGTGGTAAAGATGCATCTCAAACAAGGTATATCTTCACACGGTTGACAAGTGCTGCTCGAAAGATTTTCGACCCCAAAGATGACCCTATACTCAATTATTTGGATGATGATGGTCGTTCAATTGAACCTGAATTCTACATGCCTGCATTACCAATGGTTCTCGTGAACGGCACGGAAGGTATCGGCACAGGGTTTAGCTGTTACGTACCCCCATTTAACCCCAAAGATATCTCAGCTAATATACTTAATTTCATCACTGGTAAGGGAATTCAGAGAATGAAACCATGGTTTAGAGGATTTAAAGGTCGTGTGTTTTATGAAAATGAAACATGGGTCACGGAAGGGGTGTGGAACGTGATCGGTCAGACTATCAAGGTGACAGAGCTACCACCCGGGCGATGGACACAAGATTATAAGGAGCATCTCGACACGCTTACCGAAAAGAAGATTATTGGCTCGTATACAAACAACAGTACAACGGAAGATGTTGATTTCGTCATACAGAACTATTGTGGTAAAGATATCATCAGGGATCTAAAGCTACACAAAACAGTTCGAACGTCGAACATGCACTTGTTCCATCCAACGAAGGGAATTCATAAATACGAGAGTGCTGAAATGATCCTAATGGATTTCATCAAACTTCGCCACGAGTACTATATCAAGCGTAAGGCTCACCTGATTAATGTTCTTCAGATAAAGGTTGACACGTATAACCACCGGGCGAAATTCGTCACGATGGTTATCAGTGGAGCGTTAATAGTGTTCAAACGTAAGAAACGAGATCTTGAAGTAGAATTGTCGCACACGTTTCCAACAGTTGAGGGAAGTTACGACTATTTGTTAAACACCAAGACAGTAGAATATACAGAAGAACGCGTAGCAGCGTTACTCAAGGAAGTGAAACAGTTAAGAGATGAACTTCAATTGACAACATCTACAGCACCTCTTTCAATGTGGGAAAATGATATTAAAAATATATAGACAATAGATAAGTATGGGATTACAAGGTCCGGATCAAGGTGCAGTATTGTCCCTGAATGCGATAGGTCAACAGGATACGTACCTATTGAAAACCGACCTCGAACATTCCCTCTTTAAATATGAAGCGAAGCAGCATTCAAACTTTACAAAATTTCATAAAAGCGTTACCATCTCTAAACCATCCTCTAGCTCCGCTACGTGGCCTTTAGGTGAAACTATCAAGGTTACATTAAACCCCCAAAATATGGGAGATTTGTTATCGAATATGTACATACACATGACAATGCCAGCCGTCGAATCCAACTCTAATGTAGCTGATCAAGTTGGTCGTCATGTTATTGAAAGTGTCTCTATGCGTGTAGATGAGATTGAGGTAGACAAATACTACGACGATTGGGGTATAATTTACGATGAAATGTATCTCGACGCATCGGAAAAGCGCACCAAACGGTATATGTTGAACAGAAATCAATCAGATAACGTCTCACACGTAAATGATAGCGAGATATCCAGGTTTAAATCAACATTGATGGTTCCCATTCCATTATTCTTTTCTCGCAAATACGAAGGCGACGAATATGATTCAAATTCCCCAAATAGACCATACTTTCCAACGTGTGCAATGCACAAACAGAAGATAGAATTTGAAATTAAATTTAGACCGAAAACGTTTTTTACAAATTCATCATACGATTTAACACTCGATACGTTTGATATTGTCACTGAAGAAATCACATTAAGTCCTCAAGAGCGTACATATTTAATGACAAATAAACAAACGTTTATCACTGATATGGTTAAGAAACACCCCACAGAAGAAACAAAACTATCTGAAAATTCAATCAAATTACAACTCATCCCGGATATACCAGTCAAGACGATGTTTTGGTTTCTGCGAAAACAAATATATGAAGATGCAGGTATACACGGAAGTCCCAGTCGCCCTGATACAGATATAACAACGCGTCAAATGTCAAATAGGTTTAACTTTTCATCCGCTACATCCTATTTAATTGGAAATTCATTTTCGTCGGCGGTTTTAGACTCAGCTAAACTCTATATAAATGGTCAAGACTTACCTAATATACCCATCGCTGATCATAATTATTTTAAATATATCGTACCCTATAACACACGATTATCTAGACCTAATAGAAATATTTACACGTATGCATTCTCGATGAATCCGATTAATGTGGAACCATCGGGAAGCTTGGACTTTAGTAAATTAAATTCAGATCGTACCTTGTTAGAAATACAGTTAAAACCCGGCTTATCGGATGTTTATAATTTACATTTATATTATGTTGGGTATCAAACGTTTGAATTTAATAACGGATTTATGTCACTTGCTTACTAAAGAGTGTATCATGATGTACACGAATGTAATCGACAATCTTATTCCTAATACACCATCGGATGAAATTCAGCTGTGCAACAGTCGTATGAATTTCATCTGGTGTCTCAGGTACCTTATACACGATTTTATCCGCGCGACAGAATGGATCGAACAGTTTTTTACTGTACCCATCTAGACTTGATTTATAAGCACAATGCACACTGAAAATTCGACCGTCGTTCGTTTCGTATGAAAGGTTATGTTTTTTAGAATAATTCGTAATAAACCATTCCAGATTGCGTAGAGATATACCCCCACTTTTGTTTAAAAGTTCGATTAGCGTAGCTCTATTTTCTGGTATGGTGTAAAAATTATTAATAGATGTTAATAGAATATCCGACTTATTCATATTAAATAATAGAAGGCAAATCTCTAAATTCATTTGCAACCACTTTTTTTTCACATGCCGGACACCCCGCAACAAGTCCAGATGGAAATGGGTGTGTGTGCCGCAATAGACCCCGTGGCATGAGTATAGGAGTACATGGTCGTGGATCACCGACATGTACACAGCAATATCCATCACGAATTGCTTTATTTGTACATAGTTTGCCATTTTTCCGTATCCCTAAACAACGCTTATCCGCATCCGGTGCAAGATCGCGTCGAACGGTTTTAATTGGAATTGCATACAGGGCTGACACCTTTTCTACAACTTTACTCACGTAATCGTGATTTTCTTTTTCTAATTTCGTGATGTTAGATTTATGTTCCACTTTTAATGCATTTATTTGCTCTTTGTATTTATCTACAATATCTCGAGTGGTACGACTATGATGTTCCTTATGACCATGTACAGCCTCCTTTAATCGCTCGTTAAAATGCTCCTTTTGCTCACGTGTATGTTCATTCGTATGAGCTTTGAGTTCTTTCTCACGTTCGGTAACCTGACGCCGAGCTTCCTTCTGAATCAAAATTTCAATCTGTTCAGTTACACTACCTAGCATATATTATCATGGGGTCTTTTTTTTAAATATATCGCTCAGTAGCATTTGATTCTTATCAGGCGTCGATGCAGTCGCTTTCGTTTTTTTAGGTGGTTTAGCTCTTAAAAGTAGCTCACCGAAAATGTCACCTTTAACATCATCAAACAATGGCTCGAGTAAGTCACACACTGGGTTCAGGAATTTATTCAGAAAGTAATAGGGGTAATCGATCGCAAGATTGTGTTCTTTCGCATATACAGGATCCTCAGATTTTTCAAAGGCACGTGCTTTAGGGTCGTCAGTTTTGACTAATATATACGGCACTCTATCACCCGACTGTGGCTCAGATCCCGGCTGACGCTCGCGCATTTTTCTCACTACTTGCACGTGTGCTTGATTGATATCAGTGATATACGCACTTAATACAGAAACACTCTCACCCTTTACCTTATACGAATCCGAAAGCCCTTGACTCAAAATCAGTTTTTCGTTTGGGACGTCACCCTCGAGTAGTTCAATCGCTCGTTTTCGGGCCAGTGCCCGTGGAGCCACGGTATCGCTACTATCTAACACGACATCGAGGAGTTCTTTACACACCTCTCTCATGAAAGGTGTGTTATCACGTCTGACAAGCTGCAACCCTTTTACATCAATATAATCCATATTCATATTCCCATCTTTACCCTTTGTCCAAAGTTTAGCAGCGTACCGCTTCTTTGAATAGAGGAAATAAGGACAATACACCTTTTCAAGTTCTAAATTATTCGGAGCCTTGAACAATTTTGTGCATTCATCAGCCGCCTTTTCACCCAGTTCCCAACTATACTCGATAGCTTCTTTACCCGTACGCCCTCCAACATCAAATTCAATCATAACACTATCCGTGTCACCGTATCGCACCTTAGATCCCGGATAATGCTTTTCAACATATGTCTTGGTATCGTCAATCATATTACGCCCTTTCATGGTCGTCGTAGATGCGATAGCTACACATGGTAAAATACCCTTCGACGCACCCGTAAAACCGTATACGGAATTCATGGAAATTTTATACGCGAGTTGTTTACCGTTGTACATCTGTTTCGTCGCACCTGTTGACTGCGCCATATCCTTCTTAGCTTGTTTGCGAAACTGTTTCAATTCTGCGAGAATACTCGGTAAAATACTCGGTACATTTTGGGCAAATGTATGCTCACCAAAACGTTCATACTCGATACCAGGTAGGTTGTCATATTTCTTGTCCCGTACAAGACTAGAATAACAGAGATTATGTGCCATCATGATAGATGGATATAGACCCTCAAAATCTAGTGCTGTAATTGGTGTATAATATGCACCAGATTGCGCCTCGAGAACAGTTGCCCCAACATAACCAGTGTTATCAACGTGGCCGTATTCGTACGCGGGTACCTTGAACCCCATTTCACGCGCCTTTTTAGTCAATTGACTGAAGACCTTGATTTGTTGCCCCCTCTCAACTAAATAACTCAACGGAACCCACGTCGCCTTGGCCATTTCCAGTAAATTCATCAGTGTTGATAATTTTGCTATCAGTTTATGAGGAAGTAACGTATCCTTGATACAATATTCGGCAACTTCACGTAACTCGACTGGATCTTCTCGAACAAAACGAGCAAACATTTCTTTTGGAGGCATGTCAATTTTTTGATCTCCTAAATAAATTTGAGAAACGTTGTTAAGTTTATACGAATCTAACTTATATTCACGTTTAACCTCGTGGAAAAGATCGAATATAAATCGACCAGGCATCGGTACGAGTTTCAGTTCATTATCTCCGAGTGCGCTAGATGATAACTTTTTACGCGTGAGTGTACATGTATAATCCCTAAGTTTACTCATTCTATAAAATGCAAGAGGGCAATTATTAACCATACCACGCTCCATAATATACTCTAAATCAAATCCGAAAATATTCCATCCGGTTATAATATCTATATCATGGTTATTGAGATATTCACTAAAACCCATCAGAAGATCGCGCTCGGACTTGTAACTCACGATGGAGCACCCTTCGATGTTCTTATCAGTCTCCTTATAACATAAACATGTCTTGTCGTACGGTTCATCTTCACCGAAACGTAAGAGTGAGATAGCTATTTGAAAACACGCGTCACCGTGCACAGAGGGACTAGGGAACTTCCCAGTGGAGCTATAACACTCGATATCAAGCGACGCTATGACAAAGGGTGCAATATCCGTCGTATCAAATGGTTTCAATTGTCGCCAATCGTTACACTGTAAATCGATTTCAGCTTTTGTATGATACGCACGGTCACATGTATTAGTCGTATCAACCCATCCAGTAGACTGAATACCCGTGCGGTGCATGAGACGCAGTACAGGATCGAGATTAGCCTCAAATATTTTTAATTTATTAGATAGTCCAGTCACGTGTTTGCGTAAACGGTTACTTATATGACGCCTTGACGTGAGATTTTGACAGTGAATTTGTAAAAAGAAACTCATCGCCCCATTTTGAAATCCTTCCATATCCTTTGCTTCCACTACATCCATGCTAACAATGTCTGGACACGTTCGTTTAACGTATTGAATGACAGAGTTTGGTGTCATAGTCCCTGGAACTTTCACAAAAAAATAAGGTATAAATTTAGTTGTTACACAGACGGATTCACCTTTAATCGTCTTACCGAAAATACGAATATTATGATCTTCACCTTCATCGCGAGCGTCCCAGGTGAGAACCTGAAATTGTACCATCCTACTTACTAAGTTATAGAGCTAAAATTTTAATATCGTTTATTAATAAATGTCTGCTGCGTTGATCGATCTCGTATCGAAGGGCGCTCAGGATGTATTCATCACCGGCGACCCCCAAGTATCCTTTTTCCACCAGAACTATAAACGTCATACCAATTTTTCCATCAAACCCGAACGTCTCGATTACGTGGGTACATTCGGATCGGGTAATGATGTCGTCATCCCGCTACGCACAAAGGGTGACCTGCTCAGTTACATCTGGATAGAAGCCACCGGTATCGGAGCTACTGACGATGTTAACACCGGTTTCTTCAAAACGACTGATACGAGTGTGACCGAATTTTCCCTTTGGATCGGTGGTCAGGAAGTCACCAAGCTTGACTCTCTTTTCATCCAGGGTGTGCACAATGTTTTGTACAAACAGGATCAGGCTAAGGCTACGTGTGCCGTGACACTCGACGAAGTTCCCGAAAACGCGGTAGGTGTATCGACCCACGCGGATCATTACATGATCCCTTTCTTCTTCAGCGAAGATTGGACAAAATCTCTCCCTCTTACAGCCCTCCAGTTCCATCAGGTGGAGTTACGTATTAAATGCCGATCGGGGACGTTTTCGCCGGGTACCACACCCAAGGTGTTTGGTACGTACGTATACCTGGATACGGAAGAGAGGGAGATGGTCGTGAACCATGAACACGAACTTCTCATCACACAGACCCAGTACCAGCCAATGTCAGCGTCTGACACGGATGTGGATCTCACGTACTTCAACCACCCCGTCAAGGCACTTCACGTTGTTTCGTCTATAGCTGACGGTTCCACGTGGTCTACAAACTGGTCGTTTGACGACTCGACACTGTATATCAACGGCACACCGTTATTTGAAAATACATCTGCGACGTATCACCATAATGTCGTCCCTGAAATGCATTGCTCGGTGCTCGCCCCTAACGTGTTGAACACTACATCTACGTTCACGTGGCCATTCTGTCTGACAATGAACAAGTCGCAACCTACGGGTTCGCTCAACTTCTCGCGCATAGACAATGCCAAGTTGGTTCTCAATGGAACCACCAACAGGCTCGGTGCCATTGTTAGAACGTACGCTGTCAACTATAACATCCTGAGAATTAAGGATGGTATGGGTGGTGTAGCGTTTGCAAATTAAATTTATCCAGAAGAACCAAAACCGCGCGTACCACGCTCGGTATCTTCAATAGTCGTGACCTCTTCAATAGGAGGCGTTTCACATTTTTCTAAAATAAGCTGGGCAATTCGGTCTCCTTGTTTAATCTCGAACTTTTCTCCTCCTTGATTAAATAATATAACCTTCAGTTCACCTGTATAATCAGGGTCGATAACACCGGCTCCGGTTTGAATTCCGTGCTTTACAGCAAGCCCTGACCGAGGTGCGATACGACCGTATACGCCGATTGGGATAGTAGCAGCGATACCTGTGTTCACAATACCACGTTCCATTGGTGGGATATACATATCAATTGTACTGTAAAGGTCATACCCGACCGAGCCGGGGGATGCGCGTGTAGGGATGATCGCATTGTTAGAGAGGCGTTTGATGAGAAGCTTCATATATACTTGATACGATGGAACTCTTTATATCGTTTACGAAAGACGTGGTGTGTCATCATCCCTAGCGCAATATACAACCAGTATCCCATTAATAAACATGGACAGTATCAATAATAGCTTCACACCGAACTGATGTCTCAAGTCTGCCCGGAACATTTCCAATTCGAGTTCATAATCTTCGTTAACCTCTCTGACATCTTCTCGAAGATTATGCAAATCAGCAATAACTTTATCGAAATTGGTATCCATTATATAATGCATGCACGAAACACTTAAGTAACTGTATCGTGGGTGTATAATTATCATGATTTGGTATTATTGCCGATCGTGTAAAATTACGTATGATGGGTTTGCGCAGTGCTGTCCCGATCTTGATCACGTGCAATTTGAAGTTGCAAGTGGTGAAGAAATGCCCGATATGGATCAGATAACTCGTAAATAGACGTGGTCGCGACACGTATACTTGTCGTACGCACCCATCTTTCGATTTGTGAATATGGTTTTCCCTTCTATTTCAAGTGTAACAAGTACATGTCGACTTTGTAATGTTTCAACCATAAAATCAATTGATTCATCTGTCATAGGGGCTAAAGGGACTTCCTGAATTTCATCGTCCTTATTTTTCTCAAAACTACCCTCTATCCCAACCCCCGACGGACCACCTATCTTTATCATCTTCATGAAACAATAACACGGAACTGGTTTTATGATAAACTTTACATGGTATTTTGATTTGTTGACTAACACCAATTCTCGGCCCATACCACACATCTTACTGATACGGGGTCCTGGTCTATATGTCGGATGTTGTTTTCGTTCATCCATACTTTTTTTTTCGAGTATCGTACTCTCGTGTAGATTTTTCATAACACTCGTCGATGTTTTCATATACATGTTAATAATATAATAATCTCAATAGTGAAATAATTTATTTTTCTATATATACTCCGTCGTATGATTCTTGAGTCAGAGTCAAACTTTTTACTAGAGTGACTCGAGTCACTTTTGATTCGAGTCACTGTCGATTCTTATTTTTAAAATAGTTTTTTTTAATGATTTACTTACATACGAGGTTGTGAAGAAGTTGAACTTCCTATAGGGTTTATACCTAATATACGTGTACCCATGTTTCTAAAAAGCGGTATACCCTTCCAGTTCTTCCTATGGTGGAGACACATCTTCCTCTTCCTCTTCTTCCTCTGGTTCGGGGGGTGTACCCAATGCTTCCCACGTCTCCTTCGACATGGGAGGGAATTTATAGTTTTTATTACTCTCACGGGATTTTGAAACCCTAGCAATTATAAACGCTACACAGATCGAAACGATTGCAGATATGAAAATAATCCTGGTAATTGTTGGCTTGCGGAGATTCATGTCTATAATAGATACACAGAAATAAATATTTACTATTTATATATGAAAGTAATCATCAAGGAAAGTCCCAATCTGAAAAAAAAGTATAGAGTTACATTCGAAAATAACAGTCATGTCGATTTCGGGGGTAAGGGGTATTCAGACTATACATTACACAAGGATCCATCGCGCATGAAACGGTATCTTGCACGTCATGGACGTATGGGTGAAACATGGACTAAAAAGGGAATTAAAACGGCTGGGTTTTGGTCTAGGTGGCTTCTGTGGAGTAAACCTTCGATGCAGGAATCTAAAAAACTTATCTCAAGGCGATATGGTATCATATTTGTTTAAAAGAACTGATCGGTCCTGTAGAGTTTGGCCGCGTAAGTAGCAGCCTTGCCGAGTACGTTCACATCCTCGTTACCGTATAACTCTTTACAGCCCAAATCATCCATACAGTCACGACCGTCGTGTGTTATAGGTATCGAGTAAATCTGCTGTCCGGGTGTGGACGTGTAGTAGTGGTACTGATCCCGTCGCCCGCGCACTTCCTTCCCATACAAGGGGAGTGTCTCGTTGTTCTCACCCAACAATACACCCATTTGCTGAACATGTCCAGGTTTATAGTCCTTTATAGGTGGGTCTCTAAATTCTGGTTGTCGTCTGCGTACTGGTTCTATTTGACGCATAGGCTGACGAAAGGGCGTTTGCACGGGAACTCGTACAACTTCGCGAGGTCGTGATACGAGATACGTAATCACACCCAAAAGAGCAATAATAATAACAAATCCAGTCACGTTCGCGTTCTTACGTTTCATTTATATATCTTAGGAAAATATTTTGGGTCGTGGAATAATTCCAAGTTTGAACTGTACCAATAACCATAACGAAAACAGGATCGATTTTACCATCTGGTCAGATGTTTGATTGTCAATCTTATAAATAGGACTCATCAATCGCCCAAAGAACGTATCCTTTTGCTCTTTACCCGTCAAACTTGATTCTAAAAGTGTCAATGCACACGTATCGTCATTGATCGCCCAGTGAAAAAATACGAAAGGTATTATCACCGAATACATCTTTAACCATTCAACCCTACGTGTAAATGGAACCACGATAGATGTAACAAAAATTATTGTATGAATAATAAAAATAATATTCATATCTTAATATGGACAGAGAAAAGAAGTCGCGTTCAAAAAATAAATTCGTGTGGTCTCCTCAACAGGAACAGATACTGAAAACATGGGGTGAAGCGTCCGCGTGTTATAGGTACATGCACAATCACGCGTTTTTAATTTTTAAAAAACAAAACATGCATTTTTCCCTCCCTGTAATTATCCTCTCTACAGTGACAGGGACTGCAAACTTCGCACAAAGTTCACTACCTGCAAGTATAAGAGGTGCAGCACCCGCGATGATTGGTGGGTTGAATTTGATTGCGGGTATAATCGCCACAGTGATGCAATTCCTAAAAATAAGTGAGATGATGGAAGGAAACAGAGTTGCGTCACTTCAATATGGTAAACTTTCGAGAACGATCCGCCTGGAATTATCACTCCCGATCGAAGAACGGTCATGTGATGGTTCTACTATGATAGACACGTGTCGTGCTGAATATGACAAACTCATCGAACAATCTCCACCGATTCCATACTTTGTCATTCGGGCGTTCGAAAAACAATTCCCAGATGATAACGGAATTTTCAAACCAGAAATAATGCATATTCAACCGATCGACATGTTCATAAGTGAAGATGAAATGGGTAACGAATTGAAAAGGGACCTGAATGCAATTCGAAATGAAAGTGGTGGTTCTGAATTAAGTGACGTTGTTATAAAATCTTAGAAAGACGACGTGTGAGATATGCAACCATTATGAATAACATCACATTAAAGATACCAATGCATATCAAATAAGGAAGAACCCTTCTCTTAACGGGTTCGAGTATCCTTGTTTGAATTATATCACTTTCCAAAAAAATATCTAAAGCTTGATCAGTAAGTTCATCGGTCATGGACTCCTTCATTAAAATAATACCACAAAAAAAACCACGCCCACAAACGCTTCACCAAAATGAAATTGATTTACTGGAAAAATATATCAACGAGGGTCATAACGTTTTCATATGCGGTCAAATAGGGTGCGGTAAAACTTTTATCGCTGAAACCATTTTAAATTCGTGTAATACGATTGAACTACACTCTGAACTGTTTCAAAAAAAGAGTTCATTCATGGACCTGATAGGTTGCACATCAGCTCACATCTTCATTGATGGATATGATGCATCTATACACGGTCATAAACAGATTATAGACCGCGTTTCGGATAATGAGAGCCGATTGACGCGTGGTTCTGTAGTGGTCACGTCTACATCCATACACATGATACCCAATTTCAAACTCATAATTGTACCACGACGAACACCTGATGCGATATGTTCACTAGCGTGTGAAAATCCAAGCGCCGGGCAGGCTGCATCAGAATGTAAGGGAAATATCAGGAACTTCTTTGATTATTTGGATTTTTCGCATGTAAAAGACATTTTCAAAACGTCCAAGGATATTATAATAGATGTTCTATCCCATAAAGGAAACTTCGACCCATCTCAGACGATACACGAACACGGTCACGTGTGTGATGTTATACACGGTAATTACCTACTCTCTAAAAACTGTAACATATGTAATATCATAAGCTCCCTTTCGGAGTCTGATATATACGACACACAAATGTATAAAGGTGATTGGAACTGTATGCCGTATTATGTAACAGCGGGGATGGCTATCCCCAAATTGAACATGGGTGAACCGATAGACGCGGATAATATACAACCCGGTAGTTTATGGACCAAATATGGCAATTTCAAAATGCGTCAAAATAAACTCCGTGCCATCCAATCTCGACACGCTACAAAAATAGGTATCGATGAATTGAGTTTAATTCGTCGATACGCAATAGCGGGAAATTTGTCTCCTTTAATAGAGTATAAACTTGAACCATTAGATTTCGACGTGATGAATCATTTAGCAGTTGGTAATAAATTGAAACCAACCGACGTGACCAAAGTTAAAAAGAAGTTGCGTATACTATTAAATGAGTGACAGTTCAGACGAAGTTGAAGTTGAAGAACACGATGTCGTCCGTGTGAATGGATGTGACATATATTACTACGGTGATGTCGATACCGAAAATACTCTGGAATTCCTTGACGAGTTTAAAAAGCTTGAGGTGGACTTACTAAAAAAATCCATAGAACTACCCGGATACAAACCCACAATCCGCGTGCATATACACAGCGATGGTGGAGATGTGTTTTCAGGGTTGAGTATAATGGATACACTGAAATCGTCACGTGTGAATATCGTCACGATCGCAGAGGGTACGTGTTGTAGTGCTGCGACTTTCATTTTATTGGGTGGAGGGGAACGACTCATGGGGAAGCATTCCTTCATTCTCATCCACCAACTATCTTCCGGTTTCTTTGGAAAATACACGGAGTTGAGAGATGAAATGAAAACATGTAAAAAAATCATGAAAACAATCAAAAAATTATACATGGAGGAAACAACCATCCCGAAAGAAAAGATGTCACAGTATATGAAACGTGATATATATCTCGACTACGAAGAGTGTCTCACTTACGGGATCGTTCATGGGCATTCTTAACTATGACATATCGCCTGTATAAAACCAATATACCTATTATAATAAACCCAATACTAATTGTATTGAGATTCATCTGAATGTTCGTTATCGGAGGAGGCTTAAGTCGCTCCATCCTCTCATAATTTACAACAGGTATCATTCTACTAGTATGGATAGAATTTTTACGACCAATAAAAACGGTAAAACGCGCTACATCGACATCCGCGTGGAGGAGCGGGGTGAATGTTGGTGTATCATCAAAGCATCTGGACAGGTTGGGGGGAAGGAATCCATTTCCATAACCGAAGTACCACTTGGTTATGAAAGTGCCGTGAAACGTGCTAAGACTGTATGGAAAAACCTGAATACGAAGGCTACTACAGTTCTTCCCATGCTCGCAAACAAATGGGGAGACAGGGAGAATTACATTTCAGAGCCGTTCTATGTACAACCAAAGATTGACGGTATTCGCCTATTGGTATCCAAAGACGGTGGTATTTCAAGAACGGGTAAACTCGTTCCTGGAACTGAAAGCCTTGGTAAAGGGTTGAAAGAAGGACAATATTACGATGGGGAGTGTTACGATCATACTCTTACATTTGAGGAAATCACAAGTCTCTTCAAAACCGACCCCATGAAACTGGATTTCTGCGTGTTTGACTATTTCGATATGAACAAGCTTGATATGCCATTCGAGGAACGTATGCAATTTGTGACGGTTGAGACGAAACTCATCCAAAAGAAGAGACAACTCATCCCTGTACACAAGAAGTTTGTGAAACAGGGGTACGAGGGAACCATGATCCGCGAGCGTACAAGTGTATACGAAGTTGGTCAAAGAAGCAACTATCTTCTCAAACACAAAGATTTTCAGACCGAAGAATATGAGATCGTTGGGGCAACAACAGGTCACGGAAGAGATGCGAACGCTGTCGTGTGGAAGTGTAAAACATGTGACGGTACCGCTTTCAACGCCCGCCCGGAGGGAACAATTGAAAGTCGTGAAGATAAATACAGAAGAAGAGATGCGTTCATGGGAAAAATGTTAACGGTTAGGTTTCAGAACTTAACGAGTTCTGGGGTACCTAGGTTTCCAGTCGGATTAGCTGTCAGAGATTATGAATAGAATTACACCTAAGTGAAGATTAGAAATTATAATATCATATCATTATAACATGTCACTCATTCCCATTAAATTGATTAAAAATGTTTCGACGAGAGATAAACTTCTCAAGATCAAAGGTGAAACCCCTGAGATTGATAAGAATGATTATATCGAATCTCGAATTCTTACAAACAAGAAAGCCAGTAATCTATTGGCTATAGAGGATGCCTCCGAAGTTGCCAAATATTACCTCCATAAAAAAGGTGTATTCGAACGAATTGCTAAAGATATTCAAAAGGAATCGGGTAAAAACTTCCGTTTTCTGTTCCGTAAGACTAGTTCTATGAAAAAAAGACCGTTAGCCGCTAAAGGTCGTACTGGTACAGACTATATTCTCATGGAACATTCGTTCGCAGATGGATCGGGTCATTATGGCATGTCCCGAGTTAATCATGCTAATAAGACTGCGTTGATTTATGACTCGATGAAAAATGAGGATTCCGATTTTGAGAGCCCACTCAAAACACTTTTGGGTAAGGGGTATAAGGTATCAAGTGGGACAATTCATGGATGTTACCCCCGTTTGAGGAACGCTTCCAGCACTGACTTAAATCCCCAACCCACGGGTGGATTTGTATCACAGTCATTTAACGATTTCAAGAATAAGAACTATGCCGGTGGTCGTGGAGGTGTTCCTAAGAAAAGTATGGAAGAAGCTTTTGTTGTTTCCCAATACGACGAACTTTCTCAACATCATTTCTGTTACATGGAATCGTTTCTCGCGTTGATGGTGACTCTTGGAATGGTAAAACCTGGACCACAAGATCCCCGTGAACGACTCGAGTACGTGAAGAAGTTCATATGGGGTGTGATTTATAAATATGTTCCTAATTCGAGCCGTGACACGGTTCACTGGAAGTATTTCGAAAAACAATTCCCATATTTCCTAGAGACGATGGGTTCGGATGGCAAACGTCTACCAATGAGACGTGGTTATATTCAAGTTCCTCCCTTGAAGGGTACAGTTCAGTACAAATTGAAGAAAATGCGTACACGCACTGATATTGACCAATCATGGAGCCTTAAGAAAATTGTCGACTGGTCGAGAGGTGTTCGTAAATGGATTGTACCTAAGTAGAGGTAGAAAATTGTAATTATCATCTTAAAAATCTGACAACATGGAAGACCTCCGAAGCCTCATGGCTTGTCTTGACGACATCTCCAGTAAGATCCCAGATGGTATCTATCTGGAGATGGCCGATAAAATGAAACGCGTTCATGACCACATGAACGGCGATAAACCGTTCCACGAAGACACGTTCTACTACAGCGATGACGATTCAGAACTTGAAAGTGAGGATGATGATGATGCCAGTGACAGTGACTTTGAGGTTCCCACCGTTGAAAATCGACGGCTTCGAGAGCGAGAATACCAGAAGCTCAGAGATGAGATTTTTGGATTAGTGAAGCAGATGCACGCGGAGTACAATGTTCTCAAGAAGTGGGACAAAGAGACGAGACGTAATTACACCCCCATCAAGCGTATGACTACGTGGCGAAAGGGGCAGGCTGTCATGACCTGGTGTGATAAGACCAATAAGTTCTGGACTCCCACCCGTGATAGTAGGGAACTTGTTTGTGGTTGCACCGATCAATTTGCCTTCTGGACCTGGAATAATCTAGTGGAATACGGTCTGAAGATGATCGTGTTTGAAATTGGAACCGAGGCTGAGAAGGCCTCCGCGGTACGTGGGTTCATCTGCCAGGACGATCTCTCCCTCAAAACACTCCAGAAACTTCCCGCGTTTGAAAAAAAGATTTACGAGGAGTACAGGGAAGTGTGTCACAGCAAATGGAACTCGGAAGTGTACAGTGCAGCGAAGAAGGTCAAGGAATCCGAGGAAAAGATGAATACCTTAGAGAAGGCGTGTATACAGAGAGAATATCTAATTGGTGGTTTCTTATGCGACCGCGAATGGCGTGATTACTGGAACCTTGATACATATGTCTTCACGACCGGTCGGACAATTCTTTAGAAAAATAGCACCTAAGTTTGTAACAATATATGTAATTTTCCATCTAAAAACATGGGGTGTTCCCGAAGCCACCCACTCCCTCCCGGTATTTTCGTTGAAATGCCTTCACCACCCCTGGTTCGAAGTGATCCACCACCTGAATGGTACGCGAATGCGGAAACAATCACCACGTCTAGTGCTTTTGACGAGTGGACCAATAAGGAACTCGACGATGAAATTAGTAGACTTCAGAAACGCGTCAAAGAACTTGAAACTGAAAAGATAACAAAACGTGTAGAGCGTGCTCTGGTTTGGGATGATGATGATATCATGCACGACCCCGATGTGCGTAAAATGGTTGAAAATGGTGAACACATCTGTCACATGTTTGACGCACCTTGTCAAGCATGTGAAGATGATGAGGAGGATTCCGAGGATGAGGAGGATTATGATGATGAAGTGAGGGTCTTAACTGAAGAAGAAGTTGAAAATGACCCTGAAATGACAAGAAGTGCTGCAATCCGACACGCAGGTCAGTTACGAACACACTTTTGTTAATCATCTACGAGTAAATCGAGTTCTCGTTCACACGTTTGTGAAAGTAGTATAGACTTTAAATCCCGAGTAAATGTAATATGTTTTTTTGGTATATCTCCCCATAATCGCTCTGATTGTACAAATGTGTCCACAGCCCCATCCTTTAATAGAGGTTCTAATAGTACCCAATTTGGCTCATCGTATTTTATTCGCGTACACCCTTTTGCATACTTTCTAGAATAAATATACCATGCAGCGATACTCTTATATACTGTACATTTGTTAAGATACTTAGACAATTTAATATAGATATAGCAAATGAACCGTATAGCAATTGATATCGATGAAGTTTTAGTACCTTTAGTACGCCCCATGGCCAAGTGGGCAAAATTGAACATGCCGTCAAGTAAGAAATACTCTTACGTGTACCGCGACATGTTCGATATAACCGAAACGCAATCGCAAAAAATGGTGAAAGATTTTTATAAAACAAAGGAATTCATGTTACTACAACCAACTATTGGGTCACAACCCATACTTCGTCTATTACGCCCGGGTATAAGTAAAATCTATGCAGTCACAGGACGACAGGATTGTGTAAGACAGGAAACCGAGGACTGGTTACAATTCCACTTCCCGGGTATTTTTGATGACGTTATTTTGACAAATAGTTATACAGAATTAGAAGTCCCGAAGGTTGACATTTGTAATAGTCTAAAACTGGATACTATCATTGATGATAATTATGGAATATGCGAATCGTGTGAGCATAGCGGAATCGCCGCTATACATTTCGGTGGTAGTGATGGGGTTTTATACCCATGGTGTACGGAACGTGAGAATACAGTGTTGAGTTGGAACGAATTATATAATTCGTATGAAGATGGCGACTACACGTGTGATGAATATGATTGTTCACTGCGTATCGAGTAACGACCAGGGCGAGAAAAAATATCAGGTGATAATAGATGTCTCGAACTATTACCGTTACGCAAACTAGAACCACGCCGAAAACTGAAACACCACCGAAATCAGTTCAGCGGACGTCACCGGGGAGAATGCTGAATAATAAGATGGATATCAAATCCCAACGCGAGCAACTGGTGAACACGTATCTCACATTCACATACGAAATGCGCCCAGGTTTGGAAAATCGCGTATTCTGGAGATATGTTACTCTCATGTTGTATTCTATCGATAGAATAACTGGTACTACCACGAATAATAACAGGAATACAGCGCTTTATTCGAAAGCAAATCAAATGTCAGGAACCGTTTCTGATACAGAACAAGCATATTGGGCAAACGTGTTCGTGAATATCTTGAAAAATGTGAAACGTATAAACGCGTCAACTACACGCCCCCTCTATAATCGTCTTCCCAAAATATAATTTCTTCGTATTAATTAGATGACAAAGAACGACAAACCGTGTTCCGTAAAGCCACTTTTTGTCATGATCAAACCGACTGGGTCGGGTTATGAATTTGATAATGACGTAGTGTACACAAGCCCATTCGCAACACACACACTTAGACAAAGAAGTGACGTACTCCACCCCTCACTCGAGGTTAGTAGTGATTGGAGTTTAAATAAAGGTAATTCTATAACGACACTCATAACGGGTGAGTCGGCGGCCACATTTATAAATAAAAATGGGGGTAACAGGACGTCGCGTTTACCTACGGGGTTTATATCTAACAGGGGATTTGTAAACCTAATTAAACGAGATGGTTCATGGACTTTAGCCCGATTTAATAGGAGTGGATCTGCCACGGCTCCATCGGTCGCTGAATTAAGTCTTGTATTAAAGGGGTTATCGAGATCAAATGGAAATATGAAAGTTCGAGGAAGTCCTTTAGAATCCAAGCGAATGCTCGATTATCTACAGTTTCTAATGGTAAAAAAGGTATCTGAGAGTGATGTATCGTTAGTACGACCCAATAATGCTACTATTTTACAAGAAATACGCGAGTCTAAATCATCTATACAAAGTGCGTACATGGGTGTCATGGCTTTACCAGATCAGAGTAATCGTACAATTTATGATAATGCTTATTTTGTTTCCGGTGACAAGGCGGCGACACTCGCATCCGTTATTCGAGATATTCCTACAATATTTCAGTCTAAAAAAAATGAAGGAGATTATAGATTTTTCATAGCTGACGGACGAGGAAATTTAGATAAAATACAACGGATAATAAAAGAAGATTTAAAATCAAATGCGTTATTTGATTTTACAGGAAAGAGTGTACCAACATTTAGAGGGGAAGAAAGAACACAAGTTTTGGGGTATAACGGTCGTCCAGTTATAACGAAAAGTGCGTTATTTGGATGGTTTTTAGATACCAGGGATGTTTTCGAAACCACTGATAAGAATGGTAAAAAAGTCTACAGGGGTTCTAATTTCCATGGGATACCAACCGCAGATAAAGTGAAAATTCTATTCTATTGGGCGTTCAATTATCCACATCCAAGTGGACGTAATCAACCTAATCTTCTTATTGCTGAATATTTTATGAGTATTGTTGATACGTTCCATGATTTTACAGAGGGAACGAAAAATAGGACTATAAGTTTCCCCGAATTGTGGCCGTCGAAGAATTCCCTTGTTTGGGAGACTACTAAAAAACGAACTAGAAATGGACTGGGTTTAAATAATATACCTAAAAGTAATAAAGCGCATAAATTTTTGGTTGATTTACTTGGTATAGATATTTATAGACGAGCGGAGAGGGATGTATATAATGAATTTGCGAAAAAAAGTTTAGCGAAAACTAACACCCGACCCGGGATTAGTTCTAGTATGAAAACGGCTCATTTCTTGTATTTTATTGTAAACGTTCTGGCTACCGAATCTACACGTGCGACTGTGACTGAATGTGAACATTATTCAAGAGATTTGGTTAGGGCATTGGTTGGCAAGCCTTCAACACCCGAAGATATAACCAAGCTCATGAAAAGTAAAAATGCGTGTCTCGTGATAGATTACCTCCCCGATACGAATGGTCTTACCCCGGAAATGAAAAAATTATCCGTTTATCACAATGTTGGTATTTTAGATCCAGCTACATCGAAGGGTATACTCTCGTGGGGAGACATGCGAGCCCCACCAGACTGTCCCAAAACACTTAAAAAAACACAAAGTAAAGAATTAGAACGTATCCTAAACGCGATGATAGAGAAGACTAGAAATGGAGCAACACCCCTCAAGGGGAAACCTCTAAAAGAAGCGAGAAGAAAGGCCGCGGTACAGTTACAGAGAACTGAAAAAAAGGAAGCGACTAAACAGCAAGAAGCGAATAACAAAAAGCGCAGAAGTAACGAAGCTAGTCAAAAGGCGGCTAATGCTGCGTCTTCTAGGGCGGAACGTGCTAGGAGAAAGGAAGCACCTATATCAGCTACAGCAAAATCACCCACATTGAAGAGACCACGAAACAACGCACAAAATACTAATAAACCACCTTTACCACCCACATCGAAGAGACCACGAAACAACGCACAAAATACTAATAAACCACCTTTACCACCCACATTGAAGAGACCGCGAAACAACAATCAAAATACTAATAAACCGCCAGCTAAAAAACCGCCTTTACCACCTAGAACGGCAACTGGTATGTCACGTGGTCCAAATAACGCACCGGCGACCGGAACTAGATCGGCGCGTACTGAACAGGCGCGTCGTACTGCACCACCCGCGGCTAGTACTCGTTCGGCCACGGTGAGACCTACACCCGGAACCATGCGAACTCCAGGTACAGCTCGACCTAGACGTACACCCGGAACCACGCGAACTCCAGGTACAGCTAGACGTACACCCGGAACCACGCGAACTCCAGGTACAGCTAGACGTACACCCGGAACCGTACAGGTTTAAAATATAATCACCTAATATTTTTTTATTATGTAATAGTAAATGTCGTTCGCACCAGACTCTCGACGCAAGAGTACCACTAGGACACCTATAGTGCGTCGCAGTTCTCCCCGATTTAAGATTGAACCCAGTCGGGTCGAAGCTGTTATCAAACAGAAGGCTTCCCGTGTTATCTCTGGACCTACACTCAACATTTTCGTAGCACTCATGGTTATCGCCGCAACCATCATGGCAGCTCCTGACATGTATGTAGCATTCAACACATACGCGGATCGCTTAGAAGGTATCGGACGAGCGCGTACTAAACAGAAAGCGTTCAAGAATTCTCAACACAAAGAGAGTATGCTCGCCATACAAAGGTTTTCTGAGCTCAAGGTGAATGGCATTGAAGCCGTGAGCAAACTTTTAGGTGTATTACCTTCTGCTATAGGTGGTGCTGGTACTATGATGAGTAGTGGTATTAATACTACTGTCGGGGGTGTTGAAGATGCACTGACAGTCATTCGAATTGGTACCAAGAGTATTAAGATCGCTGCTTCTGTCCTCGGACCAACAATCCTTGCTTGTATCATGATACTTTTATCTCTACGCTATCTCGGTCTCCCTGTGAATAAAGTATTCGAGTCCTCTATCTCCACTGCGATGAAGGGGGGTAAAATCACCATCGAATCTCTCGCTAAGGTCTTTACTAATCTCACGAAAGTTGCGAACAAACGTGACATGAATAATGCCATGGTAAAGAGTGAAGGTAGAGTTGTGAATCTCAATGCAGCCGCCAAGACTATTCAAACTGCATGGATGGCTAAAAATAGACGTAAAAACAATGCAGCCGCGGCAAACCTCGACGTATTGGCTACTGTTGCATCCAGTCAAATGAAAACTAGGACGCCTATAACTAAGACTAGGCTCGAAGTTCTAATGAACGCAGCTGAAAATGTACTGAAGGAAAATACACCTAAGTAAATTCCTAAATAATATAAACTAAACAAAATGAACTCTCTAGACGAGACTGTTAAAAACGCTACGGCGATCTTGAGTCTCGTGTGGATAAGGGTGTATTAAGCGAAGGACTTGGTGGTTCCTTCCTCCTTTCTCTTCTCACGACACGCGTCGTTCTTCTCCTTCTTCTCGGCAGCCTTCTGGGGGTTGGCCTTCGCCTTATTGTCCTGTTTGATTTTCTTCTTTTCAGAGTCGGTGAGTTTATCCTTTTTAGTCTTATCGATCGCCATCCTTTGTAATACTATATACATTTAATTCTATAAGCCTGTTCATAATTTCACCTAAGTGGTACAATGATATACTAAAATGTAAATGTTTGCACAAGCCCAATTCGTATACCGCGTTCCAACTCCTCGTTTTAGGGTTAGGTGTAAGGCTAGTGCGAGTATACATCGTCTGAGTGATGAGAATAGCAAAGATATCAATCAAGTACACACGAATAACACGTTACACGTTCTTGCATTTGAAAGGAATGGGCAGGAGGGAATATATTCAATCACAGAACATGTTGATTATGGCGAAGATATAGACTATATTATCGCATTTCGCACGTTCGACGAGGCTTTTCGTTATAAAACTCTTCTCGAAGCGGATACAGATTACAAGCCTTATATCGAGTTCATGTCACTTTACGAGTTGAACCATACGTGTAACGTAGGAAAATATGAGTGTCGCGTTGTCAATCCGGGTACACTCGTCATTCCACCCATAAAAACGCGTCATGTTACAGATTGGGAGATGGAGATGGATAAAGATTTATGAGCATATATGCCTAGCTAGATAGAATACAGTTTTAAAAGATTTATTACATTCACGGCAATTCACCGTACCTATATCGCGGTCAATTAACCTATTCATATCGTCCGTTTCGTGGTATCCCATGTGTCGTACAAGATCTTTCATATCATCGTACATTTTTCCGCATAGGTTACACGAACATTTCAATTTTCGGCTTAAATCAATCTTATAAGTGGCACTGGATCCAAAACACAAACACATACCTATTAATACCGAACATTTTACACATGGCGTTCAACCAACATGTATTCCGGGAATATGTTTTTCAGTCTATTTTTATGTTTAATGTATATGGTAAGTTTTTCGCGATTTGACATAGACTCGGTAAGAAAGTCTATCTTCTTCAGTTCGTGGTGTACTTCAAGCTCTATACGAAACCCCCTACTACGCTCGGGGTGGAGATCTCCGAGTAGTTGCCAGGTTTCATTCCTAAACGCACGTTCACCTTCAGTCGTGAGTAGGTCTTCGTTTAATCTCAGTGCGGAATACCAACGCCGTTGTCCCTGATGAGGGAGCCTTCCTAAAGTACTTATACGCCACGCTGCACTCATTTATATAAAGTAGAGCCATTCTTTTAAATCAAATTAACTTTTTTTGTCGTGAAGAGAAGACCCACCAACGCCGCAATCTCAATCAATAAAAGCGCCTGTTGAGACATGACAACAAGTTTCGCCCTGGTAGTTTTAGGACTGAAATCACCATACCCAACACTTGACATGGTCGTAAATGAAAAATAAAACGGGTCAATGAGCGATGTAAACCCAAAATCACTTGGTTTCATCGTGGCATATAACAACCCGTACACGAGAGTTGTGAATATCACGCTGACGGGTATTAACATTTTTTATTATATGTATATATTATTAAACGGAAACGACAGGGGTTAACCCCCCATCCGTACTCTTCCTCTTCACTAAATTAAAAGCGCCTAGCCATCGGTTTACAGCATTTTTTGAATTTGTTAACGAGTTTGTATCATCATCCACGACAATACTCAAACCGTTACA
>Ga0222668_1000316_pt1 | contig 33523 bp, 22 predicted proteins | sample AntAcemetagen728_FD_179823 | JGI IMG/M metagenome (GOLD analysis project Ga0222668, IMG submission 179823) | Saline water microbial communities from Ace Lake, Antarctica - #728 | ecosystem: Environmental > Aquatic > Non-marine Saline and Alkaline > Saline | place: Antarctica: Ace Lake...
TCAAACATTAAGCTATCAATGTCCCGACCAGTTCGAGAGAATATACGCTCAACAACTGGCCGCATAATTCACTTTTCGGGAGTCCGCCAGTCTTGGGCTATCGCAGTATTAGTATTTGTTTCATAATGAACTCTTGTTTGAGTCAATCGAAAAAACCGTAGAAAATTGGACTAATCTGTTGTGAATACTATCAGAGTATGATGATAATACACTCTCCTTTCTACTTAATTTTTACAGGGATACTTATGCGATTGATATATCTGTGTTTACTTATGTGTTTGTTTTTAAGCAGCATATTTAATTGTGGGGTCAATGCGGAAGAGGGAGCTGTCAGGAAACGCTCGAACCCTGCCAAAATTAGTTCAACATGGGATGATCTGCTTGCTGAAGTGAATTCTCCTGAGGGGTGGATAGAGCATAAAAAAATCCTGAGGCGACGGTATCTGGAATTGATCCGTGACCAGTTTAAACCCAAAAAACCTACATTAGAAATACAGTTTCATGATACTGTAATTGTTGATGGCGTCTATCGTCGCCAGCTGATTAGTTATCAGGTGGAAGACGATGAACGGGCACACGCTTTTTTGGGAGTGCCGTTGAATCTCCAGGGGCCTGCGCCCGCGATTGTTGCCTTGCATGGGACCTATGCCCATGGAAAGAAGCGAGCGGCCGGGTTGATCGAAAATCCTGATAAAGCATATCTAGACCATTTGTGCCGCAAAGGTTATGTGGTGATTGCTCCAGATCATTTCGTGGCCGGTCATCGTATTCCCGCAGCCGGTCCTTATGACACGGCTGCCTTTTACAAAAAACATCCGGAATGGACTGCTGTGGGAAAATTCACTTATTAGCATTCGATAGCGATTGATGTTTTGCAGTCATTGAAGGAAGTCCACTCGGAAAAAATTGGTGTGCTTGGCCATTCATTGGGGGGGCATGGTTCTCTATTTTTGGCCGCGTATGATCAGCGGGTTCAAGCAGCAGCAGGTAACTGCAGTGCTTCCTTTTTTCGCCAAAATTCGAAAGTAGAAGCATGGGCTCGCGATCGTTGGTATATTTATTTCAAACATATCCGTCCTGGATTGTTGGACGGGAAACTGCCTCCCATCGACTTTCATGAAATTATGGCATTAGTTGCTCCTCGTGCGTATCTGGATCTCTCGGGGTTAAACGATGGAGATCCACTGACTCAACGACAGCGGATTTTGATGCTGCTTAAAGTGATGGATGTGTATGAGTTAGAGAAGGCACCTCAAAATTTCGCATTTTTTGTGCATGGCAAAGGACATTCGGTCGCTCATGAATCACGGGAATTGATGTATGGTTGGATGGATACACATTTGAAACCGGAATCAGCCACGAAGACGAAACTGATCACTCCGTGAGCACGCGCGTATTACAATCAGTAATTCTTATTCATCAATATGAGTCATCATTCGGAAAGAGAAGTTAGATGGAGCTTTTGGTTATCAGGCATGGAAAAGCTGAAAATGCAGGTACAGTCCCCGGCGGCGATGCAGCCCGTCCATTGACCGAGCATGGCAGTCATCAGTTTAGAAACGTTGCAAAATGGATTGGAAAACATCAGAGTCGTCCTGATTTAATCCTGCATAGTCCCTTGGTCAGGGCAACCCAGACAGCGCAGATCTTACAGGACGTCGTTGAAGTAAGTGATGAATTGTGTTGTCCGCAGAATTGGCTGGGATTTGGAATGAATCTGGAAGCATTGATTTCATTTGTCAGGTCATCAGACTACGAGCGAATAGCGATCGTCGCTCATATGCCGGACGTGGCGCGCTGTACTGCTGATCTGATCGGTGGGGGTTCCATTGCCTTTAAGCCTGGGAATGTCGCTTGTGTTCAATTTGACTCAACGATAGGGATCGGACAAGGCAGTTTAAAATGGCACCTCAGTGCACCACTTTTTTAGTACCAGTCATTCTTTACGGTTTTTTGCCTGAGATCAGTTCCAGAAGTTTGTCATCAGTGAGACTGCTGGCGATATAATTAGCGGAACTGAAATCACCGTAGTTACTATATTCGTGCGGAATAGAAACGACATAAGCCCCTGCTCCGACTCCCGATTTTGTGCCGGTTTCACTATCTTCCAATACCAACATTCGATCAGGATCAACTCCCAGCTTTTGAGCAGCTGTCAGATAAATTTCCGGATGAGGTTTGCCATGAGTCACATCCTCAGCCGTTAATGTAATTGGAAAACGATGCGACAAATCAAATTGGTTGAGCAGTGTTTCCAGATAAGGACGCGGTGAGGACGTTGCGACTCCTTTGGGAATCTCCAACTCATCCAGGTAATCTAACAGCTCAAACAAACCGTGCATCGGCTTCAAATGCTGATCAAGCAGCGAATGAAAGATCTCCTGACTTTCTACCCAGAGTTCATGGGGATCTTCCGGCTCATTCAAGTGACTGGAAAGATGTTGAAATCCTTCTAAGGCGCGGCGTCCCATCATGCCGCGCAGGATATCAGGAGTCATTTTTTTCCCGCGGCGCTGTAATAACGCATCGCCTGAGAGAAAGAAGACGTGCTCGGTATTAAACATTAAACCATCCAGATCAAAGGCGACTGCCTGGATGGGGCGAGTTTGTAACATTTGTTAACTCTTTAAAATCAATTTGAGTGAGAGACGGAAGCTTTACCGAAAGTAGAATAATCTTTTGGTGAGCGCGAAGCAACTGAGGCGTTTATAATGCAGGTTTCTGATTTCGATAGCTGAGATCCAGGATTTCCATGGGATGGGCAACCCAGAGCGGTTTGTTTGCCTGACGTAGTTGTGAGTCAATCTGTAGCGTACACCCCACGTTTCCACTGATGACCACTTCCGCTTCGGTGTTCAGGATGTTTTCCAGTTTCCGTTTTCCTAACTGGTCTGCCATTTCCGGCTGTGTCAGATTGTAACTTCCAGCGGCTCCACAGCAGATGGTTGACTCGTTCAGCGGAACCAGGGTTAATCCGGGGATCAGTTCTAGCAGCTTGCGCGGTTGGTTTTGAATTTTCTGTGCATGCACCAGATGACAGGCATCGTGATAAGTCGCACGGATCGGAATTTCACCTTGGGGCGGGATTGGTCCTAACTCAAATAAGAATTCGGAAACGTCCTTGAATTTTGCTGCCAGTTGTTTGAGTTGATCGACCTGTTCGGTGGAGACTCCCTTGATTTCCTCGGCGATGTGCCCGTAGTCTTTCAACATCGCTCCACATCCAGCCACATTCACAATGATGGCATCGATTTGATCCAGCTCAAATGCTTCATAGTTCTGCAGCGCAAATTCCAGTGCTTGCTGGTCTGCTCCACTGTGATAGTGAATCGCGCCGCAACAAACCTGAGTTTTGGGAACAATGACTTCACAGCCATTGGCTTGTAAGACACGGGCCGTCGCACGATTGACGTGACTATACATGCCCTCAGAAACACAGCCGGTAAATAATGCAACGCGTGCGCGTTGTGTTCCCTGTGCTGGTAAGACCTCTGGTAATGCGGGTTCCGCAGGCTGAAGACGCGGCAGCAAATTGTGCATGCGTCTTAATTTTTGAGGTAATAAGTGCGGCAGTTTAAAGGCATCCAATACTTTGTCGATTTTCATAAACTGCATGATGCGTGCGGGGAATAATGCCCAGCGGATCCGGTTGGGATAAGGAAAGAGTCGATAGAGAATCCAACGGTGAAACCAGTCGTTTTGCGCGCCTTTTCCTTTCGCAGAGTCCATTTTTTGAACGTCAACGCGAAAAGGTTCTATCAAGCGACCATATTGGACACCGGAAGGACAGGCCGTTTCACAACTACGGCAGTCAAGACAGAGGTCAAGGTGTCCCCGTACGGCATCGGAGAGTTCAATTCGCTGATCCACAATCGCCCGCATCAGGTAAATGCGTCCACGGGGGCTGTCGTTCTCGTTCCCTGTTTCTAAATAAGTGGGACAGGCAGATGTACATAAGCCGCAATGGATACAGTCCAGAAACTTTTCATAGGGAATCTGGGAACCAGGGACTTGTGCTGGATCTTTTGAAAAGACAGCTGAACTCGAATTTGAACTACCGGGCTTCATTTATTAACTCGTATGAGATGATTCATTTGATAAAATACGATTCGCACAAAACTGGAAGGTTATGTTTCTACCAGATCTGCGAATCGCTGTGAATTCAGAAGTTGATCGGGATCAAGTGCGTTTTTGAGTTGTTTCATTAAATCCCAGCCAGGAGGCGGGGAACAAAATAAGGGAAGCAATTCAGCCCACTCTGATTCACATTGATAGATTGTTAAATATCCCGTTTTGGGATCAAGTTTGTTTTTTAGTTGGCTTAAGATCTGTTTGACATCTTCCAGCGAGCTGGCCGAGTCTGGTAAATGACCAAAGACAATTCCATCTGCTGCATGGGCCTTAACTGCAATGTTTAATTGAGTCGCGGCTTCCACAAATTTCATCATCTGTGAAGGGAGTACAACCGCTTTGAGGGTCACCGGATCATCCGAGGATGTCTGGTATTCTGTGAATGCGTTATAAAGTCTGGTAGCGTGATCGGCTTGAACTATTTGTGAGCTCAGGGGGGAAAATTCTTTCCACTCCTCTTTAATTTGATTCGCCTGCCAATTGACTTGATTCTCTGGACCTTCGTAACAGACACAAATCGCGTGATGATCAGCAGGGAGTTCGAAGCGCGACTCTGCCACAATTTGTCTGGCAGCTTTACTATTGCAATATTCCACTGCCGTGGGCCGCGTACCGGAAGTAATCAGCGCTTCAAGTGCACGGTCGACATTCTGGTAGGAATCGAAGGCAAACCAGACCATACACATCGTTTCCGGTTTGGGACGTAAATTCAGTGAAACCTGGCTGATCACTGCGAGTGTTCCCAGAGACCCGACCAGCATTTTTCCCAGATCATAACCGGCGACATTTTTGACAACTCTTCCTCCAGATTTAAAGAGATTTCCTCTTCCATCAATGGCGGAAATTCCAATCACATAGTCCCGAATGGTCCCGTAGGAAAAGCGTCTCGGGCCGCAGGTATTCGTGGCGATCACGCCTCCCAGTGTCGCGCGGTTAGACTGCGAAACATCAATAGGCAGCCGCTGTCCTTCCGCAGAGATGATTTCGTTGAGTTGATCGAGACGCATACCTGCTTCAACGGTAATTGTCATATCGCGGATCGGATAGTCGATCACCCGGTTCAATTGCGATGTACAAATCTGGGTTCCGGATTGGCTGGAAGGACAACATACCGATAGAGAGGTCCGGCCACCAACCGGGAAAATCTGCTTTTGGTCTGTCGTCGCATTCTCAGTCATAAAGCGACTGAGTTCCGTTTGCGATGCGGGAATGAATTCTTCCAGAGAACCGGAATGTGTAGGCGACATAGGTCTTCTTTCAGTGGCCTTTTGTAAATAATTGATAGTGAAGCAGATTAAACAGGGAAGTTCATCACGAAATCAATGTGGCGCACGTCGCGCGGGATGAGACTGGGATATACCTGGTTTCTCATCAGTTTGATGCGGTGGCAAAACTTTATCCCGGCTACATATTTGCCGAGGGTTAAATATATTACGTACGGTCTCCATCGTGGCCAGATCCGTTTTATTGAAGATTCGACTCATGAAGTTGATCTTTTCAACGCCGATGCCGTGCTCGCCGGTGACACTCCCCCCTAGCTCCAGGCACTTTTCCAGTATCTCCTCACTCGCATCCAGGACTTTTTGGATTTGTGCTTGATCGCGTTCATCAAACAGCAGGATCGGATGCACATTTCCATCGCCGGCGTGAAACACATTCACGATTCTGAGTCCATACTTTTTGCTGGTTTCTTCGATGAATTCGAGAATCTCCGGGAGTCGCGTACGAGGAACTACTCCGTCCTGCGTGCAATAGCTCGGACTGAGGCGTCCAATGGCCCCGAATGCCTGTTTGCGGCTTTTCCAGACCAGAAGCCGTTCTTCCGGGGTATCTGCTCTTTGAATTTCTCGAACGTTACAGGAATCGCAGATCTCAAGAATCTGACGGACTTCTTCATCCAAAGCGATTTCCAGGCCATCGACTTCAATCAGTAAGACGGCACCTGCATCCAGGGGAAAGCCGAAGTGGAAGGCTTCTTCCACAGCCTGAATAATTCCCTGATCCATCATTTCCAACGCGGAAGGAATGATACCCGCTGCGATAATGGCAGAGATGGCGCGTGTTGCATCTGCAATGGTCTGAAAGATTGCCAGCATGGTGCGATGGGATTCCGGATCGCGTGTCAGCCTGACAATCGCTTTGGTACAAATTCCGAAGGTACCTTCATTTCCCACATACAGACCATGCATATCATAGCCGGGAACTTCTGCAGTGGGACCACCGAGTTCGATGATAGAACCGTCGGGCAATACTGCTTCCAGCCCGAGTACATGATTCGTCGTGACTCCGTATTTTAACGTGTGTGGACCACCAGAATTCGTGGCTATATTTCCACCAATCGTACAGGAACCCTGACTGGAGGGGTCAGGTGCATAGTGATATCCGGTTCCTTTGAGTGCATTTGTCAGATGCAAATTCACCATGCCAGGCTCAACGATGGCGTATCGGTCTCTGAGATTGATTTCCAGAATCTTTTTCATCTTAGTCAAGACAATCATCACCCCCCCGCCGATGGGAAGACAGCCACCGGAAAGGCTGGTCCCTGCTCCTCTGGCAAGGAACGGGACATTGAATTGATTGCATAACTCAACAATCGCTGAGATCTGCGCGGTGGATGTGGGAAAAACGACAATATCAGGGGCCGTTTTGTCGACGATATAACCATCGCATTCGTAGACCAGTAATTCGTCTGCATCATATAAGATGCCTGTTTTACCGACGATTTGAGTTAACTGTTGAACCAGGGCAGAAAAAGAGGGGCTACCCGCTTCCAGTTCTTCTAACAAATGTGTTTCCTGGGGCATAGTCTGGTTGGTTGGCTCAACCATTGTCGGGGGATGCTTTCAAAAAGACTGAAAGAAAAATATTTGAGAAGTTAAACCATATTTTAGAGCAAACTATGTCAAAGAATCAATTCTCTGATTGCTGCTTCGTTCAATTCTGATCGTTTAAACTGGAACTATGAGGAGTCAAGCGAAAGATTATCGATTACTCCGGGGGGAATTCATTTTTTGTTGACCCAAATCGGGCTGGACCAGGCCATTTCTCCGTTGGATTGAATCACACGCACATAGTACCAGTCGTCTATTTTCCCATCCCCAGCATCTTCAAATTCGAATTCTGTTTCCCACTGGTCATGGAATACAATTCTGTGAAGCATAGCAGATTCCCAGGGAAATGGTCGCGTAAACAGCATTTCATTGCTGATAGCAAGCTCTGCGAAGGTCTGTGTGAGCTGACATTCGCTGGGTTGGGTACAGGAAATCGTGAGTTTCGTATTGGCGTCTCCCTGGATGCGCATGACGATTGCTTTTTGAGACCAGTCGTCCACCTGTTGCTTGAGCGCGGTAAACGATTGAATTTTGAGTTGGTTCGAAGTTTGCTCCAGAATTTGATCACGCCGAAACTCGTCGAAAGGTCCCGTTGTGAAGCAGGGTTGGATTTGCTGGATTTCACCTCCCTCGACATTGACAGTGAAGTTCCAGTCGGCTGTTCCACCCCACCCTAAAGCGGGCCACGGACCCCACCCATATTCAAACCGCAGGACAACCGGTTGTTCCCAGGCACGATGATCGGGTGCTTTATCAACCGGGAAATCGCGATGAATCACGCGTCCGTTTTTCAGAACTTCAACTCGATCTATTTCATCCCAGCCACGCACATGGACTTTGAGTCGACGTTGTTTTGTAAACGCTAACTCTTGCCCCATCATTTGCTCATTCAGGAAAAAATCAAGTTCAATTCGGTCTCCGGTAACGGCGTAAGTTCGGCGATTTCGTAATGCATCAAATAGTGCATCGCGAGTCAGTTCGGTGGCTTTGATGGCGGCAAGACCTTCCCGGTAACCGCCGGGATGTCCCAGATGGTCGTCGGTACTGGCAATCACTCCCAGCCGATGCCCCTGGTTGAGATAGTATTGGAGAGTATGTTTCGTCCAACGCCCCCCTTCCGTGTGTCGCTTATACGGAAAAGGCGCGCGATCGTGCTCGGCACAGCCCCATTCAGAATGGATTTCCAGAACGGGTGAAACGTCTGATGCTAATTTTCGGGCATCAAATCCACGGTGGCCCAGGCGGTTGGCTGGATGGTGTGGAATCAGCAGGCAGCCTCTTTGTCTGGCAAATGCCTGAAGTTCCGCCAGGTCTTCGATGAGTTCATAGTCCCCCTGCAAGTCGGGAAAGAGGATGTGGTAGTCCCCTTCCTGGGTTCCGTGTCGCTCATAGCCTAGGATCGTGACAAATTTTCCTGGACGCTCAAACTGCTTTGCTAATTCAACGACTTCAGGCCAGCGGGACCGCGCGATATGGAATCCATTTTTCCATTTATGAGTAATTTTTCCGTCGTAGTCTTCAACATCGGGCCAATAGGAGTGTGGAGTAAACGCGTAAAAGTCGAGATGGTTTCGCGCAATTTCGAAGGAGCGGTCCAGAGAGCCTTGTGCATAACCCACCTGGTTATGGTTATGCAGATCACCAAAATAATTTTTGAAGTTTGATGTCATTTGAATTATGCAATCCTGAACTAATGAAGTGGGATTGTAAACGGGATTCCATTTTCTTCTGGAGTGATTATGACTCAAACCGGAGGATGGAAAAACGGACTTTCATTAAATCAGAATCGATTCTTCACGGAAATACAAGTGCTGAGTTCTAATTGTTCGGGATAGAGACTCCCGAAAGCATTCGAACATTTCGGGGACGTGTCCTGAAGCTATCGAGTCCACTTCAGCCATTTCAAGAACATGCTTTTGACAAAAGGGCTCAGGCGAGTTCGGTTGTACTGGTCTCCGATTTTTCGGATGGCGTCTGCCTGCGTGGGGTAAGGATGAATCACGCTCGCCAGTTTTTTTAACCCCATGCCCGATTTCATCGCTACGGAAATTTCAGAGATTAAATCACCGGCGTGCGCGGCTACAATTGTCGCGCCTACGATTCGATCTGTTCCCTGTTTGACATGAACTTTCACAAACCCGTTGGTTTCTCCATCCAGAATCGCTCTATCAACGCCATCGAGTTCCTGGACGAAGGTCTGAATGGGAATATTCTGTGCGTGTGCTTCATGCGCATACAGACCCACGTGTGCAATTTCAGGATCTGTATAAGTGCACCAGGGAATCAATAGCTGGCTGGATTTACTCCAGCCTTTAAACAGCGCATTTCCGATGACGATCCTCGCCTGAAAATCAGCGCTGTGGGTGAATTGATAGCGAGAGCAGATATCTCCGGCACTGTAAATGGCAGGGTTGGTTGTCTGCAGATAATCATTTACGGAGATGCCTTTACGAGCATCGTATTCCACCCCCGCATTTTCCAGGTTGAGGCCCTGAACATTAGGGGCGCGTCCGGCAGAGATCAGGATTTCATCGACTTCCAGGTTGAATGTACGATTTTCAGAACTAATGGTGAGTTGTTTGCTTTGTTCGAGTTTACGTACTTGTGTTGTTTTGGCATTCATGATCATTTTTACGCCATCCGATTCCAGTTGGCTTTGAATGATCCGGGCGGCATCGGGGTCTTCCCGCGGTAATATTTGCGCATGGGATTGAAGCAGCGTTACCTCGGAACCAAAACGGGCAAAGGTTTGTGCTAATTCACATCCGATCGGTCCTGCACCGATCACGGCAAGTCGCTTCGGTAATTCCGTCAGCGTGAAGACATTTTCGTTGGTGAGGTATCCAGCCTGTTCAATGCCTTCAATGGGAGGCACCGCGGCCCGCGCACCTGTTGTGATCACTGCTCTTTTAAAATCGATATTCTGTTCGTCGACCTGGATCGTATTCTGATTGAGAAATTTGCCTTCGCCTATAAATACATCGACGCCCAGTGCTTTGAATCGCTGTGCGGAATCAAGATCACTGATTTCAGACCGGAGTCGCCTCATGCGTTCCATCACCAGCATGAAGTTGGCAGAGACCTCGGCCTGGTTTACCTCGATTCCAAATTCTTTGGATTTCAAGACGGCATGCATCGCTCTGGCGGAGCGTATGATGGATTTTGAGGGGACACAACCTGTATTCAGGCAGTCTCCCCCCATGAGATGGCGTTCAATTAAAGCTACCTTGGCTCCCAGTCCCGCTGCACCAGCGGCTGTGACCAGCCCTGCGGTTCCTGCCCCAATTACCACCAGGTTGTAGCGTCCTGTAGGTAGCGGGTTGACCCAGCCTGGTGGATGCACGTGTTCGACTAGTCGCTGATTATATTCGTCAGGGGGCGCGATGTGGATGGGATCGGGCATATCAGGCTCTCAGAGTCGAGATTGTTGAATACTTATTTATGATTTTGAATACGACTTACAATTTTTTTTACGACAAGGGGAAACGTTCCTAAAAGTATAAAGGCAATGATCAATTGCGGAGTCAGAATTCCTTTGGCTCCCTTTTCGGCGACTTCCTGTAATGTGGGGACACTGGTGCCAGCGTAGATAAAGACGGCAGTTCCGGGGAGCATGCCGATTTGACTGACCCACCAGAATGTCCAGACTCGAATGATCGTCAGACCCATTAATACATTGATCAGAAAAAAGGGAAATGCAGGGACGAGCCGCAGAATGAAAAGATAGAAGGCCCCTTCTTTTTCAAACTGCTGATTGATGGTGGCGAATCTTTCTCCATAGCGGGATTGGATCGCGGATCGAAATAGATAACGACTGGTTAAAAATGCCAGAGTGGCACCAGCGGTGGAAGAAAAGCTGACGAGAAATAGCGCTTTCCAAAACCCGAAAAACCAGCCATAAGTCAGAGTCAGCGGTACTGCCCCCGGTAACGATAGACCTGTGATGCTGGTATAAATAAGAAAAGCAATCAGGTAGATTGCGAGCGGGTGTTGTTCTGCGAATTGTCTCCAGTTGGTTTCCTGGGTCGCCAGATAATCCAGAGTCAATCTGTCTTGAAAATTGAAATAGGCGAGGCTGATGATTCCGATCAGAATCAGGAATAATGTTAGTCGGAGATAGATTCCGGATCGCTTTTTGCGGGCTTGAATTGCCTGTGAATGATCCGAGTTTTGTGAATCACTCTGACCAGGCGGTTGTGTTTCAGGATCAGCACTAGTCACCAAAGAAGTCCTTTTCTTGATTAGAGTGACAGATAAGCGGGCTGTTTATTCCTCGTCTGCAAATTGACAATCATTGCCAAGATATAATTAAGCCTCTTACCGGTTATCTGAAACACGTGACTAGGGACTAAAGGATAGCCCGGATCTTTTCCAGAAATTCTTGGTTCGTCGGGAATTTTTTGAGTGTATTGCCAAGCTGTTCCATTGCTTCGACAGGGTTTAACGAAATTAAACTTCTGCGAAGCATTGTGACGCCTTCCAGAACTTCCGGAGCCAGAATTTTTTCCTCACGTCGGGTACCGGAAAGCGTAATATCAATGGATGGGAAAATGCGGCGGTCAGAGAGTTCGCGGCTGAGAACCATTTCCATATTACCGGTTCCCTTGAATTCCTGGAAAATGACTTCATCCATGCGGCTGCCCGTATCGATCAGAGCCGTTCCCAGTACGGTCAGAGACCCACCTTCATCAAAACGGCGTGCTGTTCCAAACATCTTTTTAGGAATATCCATGGCTTTCACATCCAGACCACCACTCATGGTTCGGCCTGTGTTACCAACCCATTTATTGAATGCACGGGCTGTTCGTGTGATACTATCCAGCAGAATGAAAGCGTCTTCGCCGGCTTCTGCCAGACGTTTACCGCGTTCGAAAATCAGCTGGCTTGTACGCACATGGCTTTCCACATCTCGGTCCATTGAGGATGAAATAACTTCACCTTTGATGGAACGTTCCATTTCCGTGACTTCTTCAGGGCGTTCGTCGATCAATAAGACCATCAAGCGAATTTCAGGATGGTTTTTGCTGACAGCTTCCGCAATATCCTGTAGTAGCATGGTCTTTCCGGTCCGCGGAGGAGCAACAACAAGTGCTCTTTGACCTTTACCGATGGGTGTGAGCAGATCCATGATCCGCATTGTGATCGGCATCGGGCCTGTTTCAAGCTTGATCTGCTCGAATGGATTGATAGGAGTCAATTCTTCGAAGCATTTGATTTCCATATACTCTTCGATGGTACGTCCATCAATTGATTCGATGCTTTTGAGTCGTGGACCTTGACCTCTTGTGCCTGGGCCGACTTCTCCTCGAATCAGAATACCTTCGCGCAGGTTATGTTTTTCAATCAGAGAACTGGATACGAAAGCGTCAGAGTCTTGTGCTTTGTAATTGACTTTGGGGTCTCTGATAAAACCGTAGGCTTTGGGGTGAAGTTCCAGAACCCCTTCGATCGTTCCTGAGATGTTTTCATTGGCTGCAGAAGAGCTGGAATTGGGGCGCCGCGTTTGAGGTCTCCCACCAGAACGAGATCGAGATCCACGATTGGCATTGGAGTTGGAGTTGGAGTTGGAGTTGGAGTTACGCCCTCGGTTACCACCGCCTTGCTGGCCTCCGCCTTGTCGTCCCTGGTTTTGCCCCTGGTTCGCAGGAGTATTAGTGGTGGAGCCGTCTGGTTTTCTTCTTCTTCTTCTTCTGCGACGATTGCCGGCTGGTTTATCGGATCGTTCACCTTCAGATTGTTCTGAATTATTATCGCCTACGGATTCAGCAGGAATATCTGACATACTTTCAGGTTCTCTTTCAGGTTCTGCTTCACTCTTAGATGAATGCGAGTTTTCGAAAAGTTCGAGGTTGTCTTCGGCTTTGCGATGGTATTCATCCTGCAGAGCATCGGATTCAGTTTTGGGTAAAGTGTCCTCTGTCGATTTTTCTACTTTTTTTTGTGTCTTTGTAGTTCTTCGACGCGTGGTTTTGGGTTTGTCTGAAGTTTCAGAACTCTTAGCAGCCATACAGAAACACCAAATTATTCTAAAATAGTAACGAAATAATCAGAGACACAACAACGGCATGAACGTATCACGAAGTGACCGATTTAATGATTCAAGCCGAGATCATCGTCAGCACAGAGTCTGCAATGATGCTTGAATGCAGCTGGTATACTTCTGAACGAGCCGATTCTTAATTCAGCGGAAACCTGACAAGTGCCTTAAAAGTAAATCAGACCCGGTCTTGATCTCATGAAGAAAGATTCACGTAGAGGAATAACTCGCCCGGTTATTTAGACTCGACCTTCATGGCCTGTTTATTCCCTTTGTGTGAGGACAACCTCTTCTGAAATAGCGAAGAGAGTTAGTCCAGGCATTGATAACAGAGTGCTTTAAAAGCTTGTTGACAAATGCCTCGCTTGGGTGATTGTCTTGCCGATATCCTTTCAGGCAAAAAAATATTGTGGTCAATAACAGATACTTAGAAATTCAATCGTTTTCATCAAGCTCCGTCAACCAATAAATGGTTGCTAATAAGGAACTTTTAAATGTTTTAGTAAGTATTTGGGCTTTCAATTTTGATATCACTGCCCACTCTGATCTGACTCAATCGAAAAATCAGATCAGAAAATTACTCACTAAATTATCATTGAAATAAAAAAATTAAGCAGGTAATTTTGTCGATAAACGAAGTTAAGATCCAGTAAGTGGCTTGGTTATCTGCAACTGGTTTGAATATTTTAAAGTATCCTTCAGCGCATTTATGAAAGAGAAATTACTTTCAAGAATAAGAGACCCCTAAATGATTTCAGGAGTAATGCCGTTGAGAAAATAACGCCCCGCTGGAAACGACTCAACTTACTTTAAAGCCAACTTTGTTACCAGCTAAATTAAAACTGGCTCATGGAAAAATGATCTCAAAAGCGGGAGAGATCTTCACTTGAAAAACGGCTTACTAGAAATTTCTCACTTAATGTTGTTTATCAAAACAATCTCATAGCGTCAATACTAATCGTATTGCAAGCACGTCTATACACATAATAGCTCCTCTTTAAGTATTGTCAATTCACTATCTGATTTCTATTGAATGTTTTGTTCAGTCTGTCTGATTTGTCGGAGTCGAAAGCTAGAGATTCACGGCAAAAATGGACATAAAGTGTTTCACAGAGCAAACTCACGAAACACTGAAGAATGCCGAAAAGTTAGGGCTCCAGGTCTGAGGGAAGACTTGAGGGATAGGTATCTTGAATATAATTCCTGATCCGTTCGATACGGTTTCCCGGATCGGGGTGGGTGCTGAATATTTCCGGTTGCTTCCCTGCTCCGGCAGATCGTTTGAGGATGTCCATGACGCCAACCATGGCATACGGATCGTATCCAGACAGCACCATCAATTCGATACCCCAGCGGTCAGATTCCAATTCATCATTCCTACCGTATTTCATGTTAACCATCGACCCGATCATTTGCGCCATTTGCGCGCTGTTGACATCACCCCCTGCAACGCCGGCCGCCCCTACTAAGCCCTGTGTTAATTCCTGTTTGGCCATTTGTTGCGCCCCATGTCTTGATAAAACATGACCAATTTCGTGCCCCAGCACCCCTGCCAGTTGGCCTTCCGTTTCAAGTTGTTGATACAGTGCGGCTGTGATGAAGATTTGGCCTCCCGGTAAAGCAAATGCATTGATGACTTGATTATCGTTGAGAAGATGAAAGTCAAACTGATAAGGATTGTGACGTCCCTGTTTTTGTAATGACTCGTTTAAACTTTGGAGCAGGCGATTTCCAACCCGATCAACATAGGCCTGAGCCTCCTGGTCCGGGTGCTCTCCGTGGTGCCGATTGATAATCGTTGGCAGGGCCTGTAATCCCAATGCGATTTCCTGTTGTTCCGACAGTGCAACCCGCTGATTCTCGCCTGTGATTTCATTGACATCCCCTTTCATCATATAAGAGATAAAAGTAAACAAGGCGATTCCCACGGCGATCACCAGACGCATTTTGAGAGAGGATTGTCTTGATCCGCGAACACTGCGAATATAACGTGGCATGATCTGTATTCCTTGAAGATCAGAGATCGATCAGTTTGAAGCTGGTTTATTAAGAATCATAGCAGTCACTGGGAATTAGACAGCTGATTATTTTAGATGATTTCTAATACTGGTGATTCACTTTCGGCTGAATGAACGCGGTTGATCATCCAGGCTTTGGATAAACTGCCAGATCGCATGGAATTGCTGGTTTGCATCTCCGTCAAAAATGGTCGCAATCTTTGTCGTTTTCCCATCTGGCGAAAGTTTTGGCATTTTCGTTGAAATATCAAAGCGTGGAGGATCCAGCACAAAACGACGGTAATAATCCTTGGTCAGGCGCTCTTTGATGTGGACAAAATTGATGCCCAGCGCGATTTTGGTTTTGTCATCACCTGAGGGGAGATCATCGCCTACGCCATGACATTGGCGGCAATCAAGTGCCTGCTTTGTCGTGAGTTGATTGCCGAGCGTGATCTGCTGGATTGAGGCAGACGTTTTCTTTTCAGTCGTTTGCAGCTCCGCTGCTGCTGAGATGCCGTGTTCGGCAGCCATTCCCGACGCGAGATAAGGTGCATACGCTGAAAAGTGAGGCATTCTTGATTTCAGCCAGGGGCGCGGTCTCCAGGAAAGGTTTCCGGCGATAAATGATTTTGACCAGGTTGGTTTCAGCTTTTCGCCAGCCCATGTCAGGCTGGGAAGCGGTTCTGGTGGTAATCCTGATTCTCCTTCTTCAACAACGATCAGGCTACGCGGACTGCGGGCAGCGTCCCGGTTGTGGCAGGCGGCGCAGTTCAATTGACGCACCCATCTCTCGGAAACCTCTGGTAAACTGTGCCGGGCGAGCGAAGCAGCCCCATTTTGAAGGATCGCTTGAATGGCCTCTCGTTGTTTCTGGGAAAGCTGAAATTGAGGAGCGATGGAATAGTACTGTTTCTGTTCTGACAGGCATCCCTTTGACAGAGATTGTTCTGCTAAAGGGATGCGCGCAGCTTGAGTCTCTGTTTGAATATGCCCTTTCAAATGACCATGGCAGCGAACACAAGCCAGTGTTTCATAATAGAGTTTGTGACCACGGCTGGCTGATCCCGCAGGCAAGAGCAACGAGTTCGGGATTTTTCCTTTGGAATTTTCGATCAAATAAGCAGAGAGACTTTCTGCTGCCTGGCGTGTCAATTTAAAGTCGGGCATGCGACTCCAGGGGTTGTGTTGCTGTGGCGTCTGTAAAAACCGGACCAGTTGAGACGGACTGAACTTTTTCTTAACTAATGCGATCGAGTGCCTGTGGAATTCATCGTCCTGGGAATCCACATGAAAATGATGGCAGTTAATACATCCCAGATTTTCATACGATTCTGAGCCGGCTTCGACTTGCAAGTCTGAGTCAAAAGAAAAATCTTCGGCAGGTTTCTGCGAGTCATTCAAGATCGGTTTTTCGGCCTGCGAAACAAACCAGGCTGTTAAGTCGGCGGCTCTTTGTTTTGCCCGTTTCGAATCGGGATCGCCGAGCATCGAAGGCATCGTTGCATTTTCGCGTAAACTGTGTGGGTTTAATAACCAATGGAACAACCAGCGTTTGCTGACCCGGGTACCGATATTTGTCAAATCCGGCGCTGAACGATTGAGGTCTGGCATGTGTGATGAGAGTGACTGGTTGACACTTTGATTCGAACGCAATGTAAACTGGTTTTGAATGTCATTTGGCAAGGAGTGACAGGCAAGGCATTGATAGTTTGCAATCGCTTCGCGTCCCAGACGCAGCGTTTGCATCTTGCTAAGCTGTGGATCATTTCCTGCATGACTCAATACACTCGGGAGTATCGGCTCGGTCGTGAAATGCGCCCCGCTCCAGAGTAAGCGGAGATGCGCACTTCCATCCGGTTGACTCTGGTACTGCAAAGAAATCTGGTTGTATCCCTTGTTTAACGTAACAGTAACCGGGGCTGATTTGGTAAAGTCATCGCTCGTTTCATTCAGGATGAGTTGCTGATTCACTTGCAGTTTGACGGCTCCGAAACCTTCCAGATTCATTTGATAGCGTCCTTGCAGTGGAACTCGTATAAAGCCTTCTGCTGTCGCTGAAAACGACCCCGGTATTAAAAAAGGTGTGGCTGCTTGATTGGCAGGAACTGTGAGGGCAATCATTCTGGCTGCGCGGGCATCGGAAACTGATTTCTCCTGGCGAGCGGTTTGGTTGAATTTCCAGAGAATACCGGGTTTTAAGTGTCGCTGTTGCGCGGCGCTCAGTAGCGCATTACTTTGGCGGCGGGTTAATATCTGGGAATCCATTTTTTGTTGTGAGACGGAATTGATCGTATGATAATAGGTCTGTTTGATGGCATTGCCTGATGCGGAAGTCAGATGATACGTGATTCCCATCTGCATGACTGGCTTGACCTGGGGAAGCTCCAGAAATACGGTGCGCTGATCCTGCAGTAGCGTCGCAGAGAGAACTTCGACTTCATCGCGCCCTTCTGTTTGAGGCGAGGAAACACGAAATTCCGGTGAGCCGTAGTTCTTAGACCACAGGTAATTCCATTGTTCAATGGCGTAATGATCCGGGTTTTCTGCCGTTTTCCGATCTAAGGGATTCGAGAACGTAAGCGAAATGCCATTCTGCATCGTTTTGACGGCGATAGGTAAATCAATTCCCTTTCCTGTATAACGGACTCGCTGCAGGCAACCATCCTGCACTGCATTTGTGACCCAGCCTTTTAAACCACTGACATAAAGTTGGCCATCATCGGGGCTGAATCGTCCGCGCATGATTCCCGACTCAAAATCGAAGGGAAGTTTCAATGTGCCCCCCTGTGGTTGACCATTAATGACTTCCCGCAAGGTGAGTAGTAAGCTGCTTTGTCCGTAGGAAAGGTGCAGCAGTTGGCCTTTGAGGGGCCCCCATTGATCACTGGTAACCCAAACCTGTCCACCACTGGAATTGTCCTGCAACCGGGGAATCCAGCATAGCGGGGGATCATATCCCAAAGGGCGGTTTTGTGTCACTTTTGGCCCACCATAGCCGAAGTATCCGCCTGGCTTGATTTCTGCAATGTTCGAAGCGGGAGTCCAGTTTCCCTCCTGGGGAGATGCCGTAATGATATTTCCCGGTCCCATTCCCATGCCGTTGGGATTGCGAAACCCGGATGCAATCACGTTTAGCTGACGGCCGTCTCTTGAAATTTGCATCACTCCTTTCTGAGCGTGCATGAAATAAAAATGACCGAACGAATCTGTCTCCAGGCACGTCACATAATCGTGCCCGCCGGTCGAGGTGGGAATCATGTTATTGAAGCATTCATAAAAATCAGCCTCTCCATCCCGATTCTGATCATGCAGAATGGTAACCTGATCACGTCCCAGGACATAAATCTGATTGTTGACGACTTTCAGTCCCAGAGGTTGAAACAGTCCCGTGGCAAACCGTTTCCATTTCAGTTCATTCAAGTCATCATCGATGCCTGTGACCAGCCACACATCTCCGTGCACGGTTGAGACAGCCAGATCGCCATTTTCGAGAAAATCGTGACCACTGATAAAAAACAGAGCTTTGTAAGGGTTTTTGTGAGGAAGGGAAATGGTATCGATGGCATAGGCGTGTTGTTCGTCTCCGAGGATTCCCTGAGTCGTGAGTGTCTCTTTCCAATGCGGAGGCCCGGGGATCAGCAACGGTTGTAATGCAGGCGACGTGAGGAGACTTTTCGGAATGACAGGTTCTGAATTCTGTTTTGGATTGGTTTGGTAATAGATCGTAAAGCGTTTCGTATTCGTTCTTGGTGGAATGACAAACGCCGCCGTATTCTGTTTACTGAGGACAGTCTGGATCTGATTCCATCCCTCACAGCCGATAAACAGCGGATTGTTTTTGTCTGTCGACATCAGGACTTTTGAGTTTGTCGCTGAAGGTTGCACCTGTTTTGCATCGGCGACATTAAGTTGCAGACTTTGGTCTCCGGGACCGATTTCGAAAGAGCGTGTGAAATAGGAATTGCCATTGGATTTATCGAACCACGGGGATTCAAAAATGGTCGTGTTTCCGATTTTGTATTCCAGTGTGACGCGATTATTCTGGACGTGAGAACCGATAAATTGACAAAGTTGCTGATTGCCCCATCCCGGACCTGCCTGCGTTGAAAAATGGATTTTTCCTACAGGGGTAGGAGCTTTGATCAGGCCAAACCGTTCAGGGGACGGTTTGAGAAAACCTTGAGTCCAAATTCCCCGTACTTTACAATGCCGGGTGTCATAACAGATGGTGCCTTCTTCATGCTCGCCCACGCGAATCGAGAGCCCTTTTTTAACGGGACCGGTGGGAAGAGGCACTATACAGGCCAGCCATTTACCAATATCGGTTTGCTGCCAGCGTGCGTCATCGGTTGCCTGGACAGGTTGGGAAAAACCCACCGATTCTTTGCCCCAATGGTCTTTCAGCGCGGGACTCTTTTTGTCGGTTGCGGAATGCTGCGCGAGTGGGGTGTTGAATTCGATGGTGGTGGGAGTCTTGGAAACAGCGTCTTGTATTTGGCGGTCGTTGATGATTTTATCAAACGGAAATAAATTGAGAGTTTGGTCATCAACCTTCGAGGGTGCATCGGGGGTGAGTTCAAAATTTCGCAGGCCCTTTGACAGGCGGACCTCATCGATCAGGCCGTCGCTGCGAATCGTTTTCTCAACCAGACCTCCGATGCGGATTTTTCCTGGTGAGGTGGGTTTGTTTCTTTCAGGCAGTGCTGAGTCAAGGGCCTGTTTTCCGTCAACAAACAGCCGCACGCGATTCTTTTCCAGAACCATCCCGACATAATGCCATTTCTGATCACAGATATCGATGTTGGTTTTATATTCGCCTCCCTGTTCGGGTAGGTAGACACTGAAGTAACCGCTGCGTGCATAGGAATACATTTCCCAATGTGCGGACGAACGCTTTTCATCGAAAGCCACAAAGACATTGAAGCTGTTTTTTTGATTCAGCTTGACCCAGCAGTCGACGCTGAGGGGGCGTTGTGCGTGTGTGGTCGATGCGGGAATTAATACTGTTCCAGTGTTGGTGTTCAGCGCGTTGCCAAATTTTCCCGGAAGCAGAATGGCACTTTTCTTAGTGTGATCAGCAGTCGCTTTGGGCCGTTCCCCTTCCTGAATCGGACGATTTGCGGCCCAGGCTGTTGCGCGGCGTAAGATTTCGCAGGCTTCAAACGAGTCGTAGGTTTTTTCGCTGTGTCCCAGTAGTGTCTGGAAAATTCGTCCTTTTCCATAGTGATAGGTCCAGGCGAGAGGTTCGTTTTGATGAGTCACTTTTGAGATTGCTGAGATCAAAGGCTCAACGGGTTCTGTTCCCTCCTGTCGAAAGTAGAGTTCATCAGTGACGGGGAAATTTTTTAAGTTGTGAGTCAAGGGATGCGTATCATCTGTAATCCGGACTTCAAACTTTCCAAATGCATCGTGTCCACTTTTTGCATCCCCTTTGCCGTGGTGGTTCCAGACGCGACGCACAATCTTGCGATATTCAGGCCAGTCAGATTGCTCCGCTTTGGGGAGTGAGAAATGAAACGCTCCGTTTGAAAAGTGAACTAGAATCAATCCGCCACCATTCTGAAGGTAATTCATGAAGGCGGTACGGGAAGTCTTACTCAAAGGGGTTGCATCGTGCCAGTTCGTATAATTTTGCACAATCACCTGATAGTCTTTTAACGGCTTTTTTGAGAGGTCTTCAATATCGTAAGAAACATCGACTTTGATTCGACTGTCCTGTTCGAGCAGTTTCTTAATGGCAGGCGTTGTCTTCTTCCAGTTATGCCAGGTGTGTCCTTCGTTTCCGGCGAACATCAAAACACGAAGGGGGCGTTCATCAACAATCGCCGGTTGCGTGCCTTCAATTCCTGAAAGCGCAGAGGTGATTTCCGCATGTGTATAATAGCGTGCATTAACACCTTGTTGGGGAACATCCAGGCCTGATGTCCAGGCAATGGCGTTCAGGATGAATTTTCGGAATGCATCGTTTTGCCAGTTATCATAATAGTGGCCACAGGTAGTTCCGAAGCCCCGGCCTCCCTTGCTGCGTTCCTTAGCCCAGGCAACAACGTTCCCGTTTTCCTTTCTCCCCTTGAGTTGAGGTACTTCAAACAGCGGTGTCAGTTTTGGATCAGCGGGTTGAAAGCGAATGTTGAAATAAAATTCTTCGCGTAATTCAAACGGGCTGATGCCATGGCAAATGGGATGTTCTGGATGGGGGAGTTGAATCGGGGCTTTGGCCGTTTTAATCGCTGAATACCAACGTCTGAGCCCATTTTCTTCCCAGTCAAAGTAACCGCCCGACCAATCCATAATTTGTTTTGAATACTTGTCCGGGGCGAAAGTGGAAAAGTGAAACGTCAAAAAACCACAGCCACGGTCAATTTGTCGTTGAATGATTTTTAAATGTTCCTCACTTACAAAGTGAGGCGCTTCAACGAACTTATTTCCGTCCCGTCCATCTGAAATCACCATAATCGTATCGGCATCATTCAACGTTTCCGGGTTTTCCGGCCAGCCCTCCAGATGATATTCCACGCGAACATTGTCTTTAATATTCGAGTTGTCCAGCATGACTTTGAGCAGTTTTACCGACCAGGGATAATCATGAATTCCATTGCCCACCGGCCCATGACTCTTGGGGCCGGCAATCAAAACGATCTTGCGTTGCTCCGAGGATGGTTTTTTATGGGGAATGGAATCTTTTGCTTGCAGGGGGATGAGATTCAGGCAGAGAAATAAGATGCAGCATACGAAATATTTCACAACAATATTTCCTCTGGAGTGTGTGGGTTTTCTGCGGGCGAATGAATTTGGCATCACATAAACTGCTAATTATAACTGCCAGTCTATTTCAGTGTCTCAATTTTACAGACGAGTTTTCAAAAAAACTGCTAAGCAAGCGTTTATTTTCGAATTCATCCGAAAGTGACAAGAGATTGTTTCAGTGCGAATACAATACATTCCTCTGGATAGGAATTGCGAGGAGTCTGTGAATCGTGCATGATAGTTGAATTGAAAGTGTCTTCGTTCCTGCCCAATTCCATTAATTCCATGGGACTTACCATGAAAATCAAATGCGCTGCTTTGTTGATCATTCTATCTATTTTTCCGCAGTTGGATTTACCGGCTGCTGATAAAAAACAGGAAACAAAACCCAATATACTTGTGATTCTCTGTGATGATTTGGGTTATGGAGACCTTGCCTGTTACGGTCATCCCCAGATTAAAACACCGCACATTGATCATTTGGCATCTCAGGGAATGCGATTGACCGACTGTTACGCCAGTGCTCCTGTTTGTTCTGCTTCGCGTGCCGGTTTGCTGACAGGCAGAACTCCCAATCGAGTGGGAGTCTATGACTGGATACCCGAAGGGCATCCGATGCATTTGAAACGTGAGGAAGTCACCGTTGCTGAATTGTTAAAGCAGGCCGGCTATGACACCGCGCATGTCGGGAAATGGCACTGTAATGGTATATTCAATTCCCCAGAACAACCTCAGCCCGGTGATCATGGGTTTCAGCACTGGTTCAGTACACAGAATAATGCCCTGCCCACTCACGAAAATCCCAATAACTTTGTGCGTAATGGAAAACCACTGGGTGAGATCGAAGGCTTTTCCTGTCAGATCGTTGCCGATGAAGGTATTCACTGGTTGCAGGAATGGCGAGACAAAGAAAAACCGTTTTTTCTACATGTCTGTTTTCATGAACCGCATGAGCGCGTGGCCTCACCACCCGAACTTGTTAAACAATATCTCGATACCACTCACTATGAAGACCAGGCACAGTATTTTGCGAATGTGGCAAATATGGACTCTGCTGTCGGGAAATTGATGAAAACGCTGGATGAATTAAAATTGGCGGAAAACACGCTAGTCGTTTTCACTTCCGATAATGGTCCTGAAACGTTAAATCGTTATGGAAAAGGATCAAGGCGTTCGTGGGGAAGTCCCGGCGTCTTACGCGGAATGAAATTACATATTTACGAAGGGGGAATTCGTGTTCCCGGAATCGTTCGCTGGCCGGGACGGATTACAGCCGGTCAGGAGAACAAGACCCCTGTCTCCAGCGTGGACCTGTTTCCCACATTTTGTGAAATCGTCGATGCCCCGCTCCCACAAAATCGGGCCCTCGATGGGGCGAGCCTGCTTCCCTTGTTTGCAGGGAAAGATTTACAGAGATCGACTCCCCTGTTCTGGAACTATTATCGGGCCAACAGCACGCCACGTGTCGCGATGCGCGAAGGAGATTGGAAAGTGGTAGCGCATTGGAGTGGGCCGGAAGGAATCCTGCCTTTGGGAAATAACGTCAATTCCATCTCGCAGGCGTATATTAAAAACGCAAAGTTGACCAGGTTTGAACTTTATAATTTAAAAGACGATATCAGCGAGCAGCATAATCTGGCCTGGCAGGAACAGAAGCGGCTGAAGGAACTGAAGAAAAAGATGATTCAGAAATACACGGCTGTTCAAAAGGAAGGGCCCGTCTGGGATACTAAGTCCTATGAGCAAAGCCGCGAAAAAAGACTGTTCAAGGACCGATCGAAATGAATTTGTTTCCACCAGAAAATTCAGACACAAATTTCAGGTATCCCTGATTCACCGAGATTGGAGAACGGTCTGAGCAATTCCCTATTCTCATTGGCTGAGAGGGTTGCTACAGTTAAGTTCCCGGCAGCGTCTAAATTCTCAGCCATTAATGATCCTTGTTTTTACACATGGAACCGTCATGTACTATTTCCGTTTCCTTGGTTTATTGCTTACTATGAGCAGCCTTCTCTTTCCCGTGCGAGCAAACGCTCAAGTCGAACGGACGGTGGGGTTTGAGTTAACTGCCTTTGCGCTGACGCATGCAAAGGTCGTCACCAAACCGGGGACGATTCTGGAAAATGCAACGGTTCTGATCAGAGACGGTTTGATTGAGAAAGTCGGAACGGATCTCAAAATTCCCTCTGATGCGGAAGTGATTGACTGCCAGGGAATGTTGATTTATGCCGGTTTCATCGATGCTGCTTCGAGCAGCCTGATCAACCAGGATGTGAAACCACTGAAACACAACGGGAGAAAAGTTGACTTCGGACGTTATGCCCTGGCGGCGACGCGTCCCGACAATCGAAATTATCTCAGCCCGGAATTTCAAGCGAATCAGGCGGTGACAAATAAAAAGAACAGTTTCACCGGCTATCAGAAAGCAGGCTTTACTGCGGTTCACATCCTGCCTCAAGGAAAGATTGCCAGTGGACAGGGAACTTTGCTTTCAACGAGCGATTTTCCGGTAAGAGAATCGACGTTAATTGAATCGACAATGGGCTCTTTCCGATTGTATGCCCCGAAAGGGGAAGTCTATCCCAAGACTCTGATGGGAGCAGTCGCTCATCTGCGACAAACTTTTTTGGATACGAACCATTACGAGCAGCATTGGAAATTGTATCAGGATCAGTCCGCTTTTATTAAACGTCCCCCGACTGATCCTGCGTACGCAGCATTCCGAGAAATCTTGCATGCGAAGCAGGTTCCTGTCTTTGCCGCTGACTCGCGTGATGAAATTTTACGAACGCTTGATTTTTGTCGCGAATTCAAAATCAAGCCAGTCATCTACGGGGGAGCGGAAGCAGCGCTTTGTCTGGAGCGATTAAAAACAGAATCGCGAGGTATTATCTGTAAGTTGGATTTTTCCGAGAAACCCAAAGTCGAAGAGAAAACGGAACCAGAAAAACTCACCACCGAGATCTCGGACCCTTTACGGGTACAGCAGGAAAAACTCAGACTCTGGAAAGAACGAATTCAGGGATTGACGATATTGGCTGACAGCGGTTTACCCGTTTCCGTTTCTTCCGAATCATTAAAAAATCACGTAACAGATCTGTTGCCTCAATTACGGACCGCCGTTGAAGCAGGCTTGTCGGCAGATCAGGCACTCCGGTTTTTGACCGTCGATAGTGCAAAACTATTAGGAATCGATCAACGGCTGGGAACAATCGAACAAGGAAAACTGGCGCATCTCGTTGTCATGTCGGGACCATGGGAAAAGAGTGAAACAAAAGTGCGTTATCTGTTTGTGGATGGCGTTCAGTTTGACTTTACGGACAAATCAAAAACGGAAAAGGAGAAATCTCCCGAATCCATTTCACCTGAGAAAGAACAGCCAGCGAATATCGATTTAGCAGGAGGCTGGGGAGTTGAAATTCAGTCGGCACAGGGGAAAGTGATTGGGCAACTCCAACTCGCTCAAGAGAAAGAGAAGCTGCGCGGAACGTTTTCCAGCGAAAAGGGAGATGGAAAAGTTACTTCAGGCAGTATCAAGAAAGACCAGTTTGCGTTTACTGTGGCAATCGGGGCAGGAGGCCATGCGATTGAGTTGCAATTTAAAGGTTCCCTGGGAAAAGAGACCAAACCGGAGCGTATTTCAGGAAAATTGAAATCTGCATTTGGTACTGAAACCAGTTGGTCTGCTGTTCGTAAAGCGGAGCAGCCCACACCGGCAACTGAAAACCCGATAATGCTTTCCATCGAGGGCACAGACGATGAGGGTGATTTCTTAAGTGATGCAACGCCCGATGTCCTTGTTGCTGAAAAACCAATTCGGGCGGAAACTCAACAGAACAAAGTTGATTACCATCTTTATCATACGGAATTGGAATCGGATCGTGTCAGACGTTTTCTGAAGACCAACGGCAATCTGGTACTTAAAAACGGCACTGTGATTACAGTGACCGGCAAGACACTCAAGCAGGCATCGATCCTGGTCAAAAATGGGAAAATCGCTGCGATTGGAAAAGCGTTGGATATCCCGGCCAACACTACTGAAATTGATGTCACAGGCTTGTATATCATGCCCGGAATCATTGATACCCACAGTCATATTATGATCACCGACGGGATCAATGAATCTTCGCAGTCCATCGTGCCCGAGGTGCGAGTCAAAGATGTGGTAAATACGTCAGATCCCTCAGAATATCGCGCGCTCGCCGGCGGAGTGACGACTGCCCGACTGTTTCATGGTTCAGCCAATGTCATCGGAGGCCAGGATGCCGTTGTTAAATTGAAGCACGGAAAAACGGCCCGCGAACATATCCTGCATGATGCGCCCCAAGGCGTCAAATTTGCGCTGGGTGAGAATGTGAAATATCGAACATCACGTTTTCCGAATACCCGAATGGGAGTTGAAGCGACATTGCAGCGCGCCTTTCTGGAAGCCGTCGATTATCGTCGGCACTGGCAGGAGTATGAACAGGCGCAAAAATCGGATCACAGTAAAAAACGATTGCCTCCCCGCCGCGATTTACGATTGGAAGCGCTGGCAGATATTGTCAATCACGAAAAGTTCATTCATTCCCATTGTTACCGGGCGGATGAAATCTTGATGCTGCTCAGAGTGGCTTCGAATCTTGGAATTCGAGTCTGGTCGCTGCAGCATGTACTCGAGGGCTATAAAATTGCTCCAGAGATTTTGGCGCATGGAGCCAGTTGCAGTACTTTTTCCGATTGGTGGGCCTATAAAATCGAAGCCTTTGATGCAGTGCCTCAAAACGCGGCTCTGCTGAATGAAGCTGGCGTGAATACGGTCATTAAAAGTGATGACTGGGAATTGATTCGGCATCTGTACCTGGAAGCGGCCAAAACCGTGCGTTACGGGAATATGTCTTTCAATGACGCCTTACGGACGATTACCATTAATTCCGCTCGTGAATTAGGCCTGGATCAGAGAATCGGTTCAATTGAAATCGGGAAAGACGCCGATTTTGCTGTTTTCAGTGGTCATCCATTGAATGCGTATTCCCGTTGTGAAATGACCATCATTGATGGCGAGGTCTGTTTTGATCGGAAAAAACAACCGACGGCGATGTCAGTTGCAGCAGAAAGGCGTTCCCTCTCTCCCAAAGTCGAAATCGCGTATCGGAAAGGAAAACCTGTTCCCCTGCCGGCCGGCGATGTCAAAGCGTTCGCGATTGTGGGCGCAACGCTCCACCCGGTTGACGGAGCCGATATTTCCGGAGGGACAATCGTTGTCAAAGGGCAAAAAATCGATTATGTCGGTCCTGCGAAAGCACTGCCGAAAGAGATAACGATCATCGATGCTAAGGGGTTGCACGTCTATCCGGGAATGATTGATTCCGGTTCTACGTTAGGGCTGACGGAAATTGATAAAGTTCGCGAAACGCATGATTACGGCGAAAGCGGTGATCTGCAGCCTGATTTACGGACCGGAGTGGCCCTTAATCCCGACTCGGAATTATTTCCGGTGGCGCGGGCAGGTGGAATTACCTCTGTTTTAGTAAGTCCCCGAAATGGTTTGATCTCAGGACAGGCTTCTCTTGTTCAAACCGCAGGCTGGACGGCACCGGAGATGGTGATGGATCTCGAAGCGGGTTTACAAATCAACTGGAGCACCAAAAAAGAACGCCAGCAGGAGTTGAAAGACTTCCTGCAGCAGGCACGCTTGTATCAAAAGCTAAAAACACAGACAAAAGAAGACGCATCAAATCGACCGGTGACCGACCCTCGGTATGAAGCGCTCTTTCCTTATCTTGATCAAAAGAAGCCGGTGTTCATCGAAGCGAATTCACGGAAAGAAATCGCCGGTGCCCTGCTCTTCGCTGAAAAGGAAAAGTTGCGCGTCGTGATTACTGGTGGCACTGACGCCTGGAAGTTAGCCGACGAATTGAAGACCAGAAAAGTGCCTGTGGTCGTCGGACCTGTGATGAAACGTCCGCAAGAAAGTTACGATCCATTTGATGCACCGTATGCGAATCCTGGGCGCCTCTATGATGCTGGTGTTTCATTCTGTATTCGTTCCAACAGCGCCTGGAACTCGCGGAACACTCCGTTTGAAGCCGCGATGGCGGTCGCTTATGGCTTGCCTGAGCAGGCTGCACTGAGAGCCGTCACTTTATCTGCAGCAGAAATTATGGGCGTGGAACAGCAGATCGGTTCATTAACAGAAGGAAAGTTGGCGAATTTGATCATCGCCGATGGTTCCCCTTTGCAGCACACATCTCATATTAAACTTGTTTGTGTCAGCGGGAAATTATTATCGCCAGAAAGTAAACAAACCAGACTTTATGAGCGTTACCGTGGTCGGTTACTGGGATTACAGAATCCCTCTAAAAGTAAATCACCAGCGACGGTTCCGTTAGAAACACAGAAATCGGAACCGGCCAAGAAAAAACCTGCCAACACCAAATGAAGTCAGGACTCTTATTTAACGTATTACAGCACCTTCGCTCAATTTGAATTTGAGAACATGCATCGTGCGGCTGAAGCGGTCCGGATTCTTTTTAAACTCTTCGCGCGATTCTAAATCAACAAATAAATAGAGGTTGTGATCGTAGTAGGCACCGTACTTGGTGTTGCCCGGAATCGCACGATCCTGTTTGTTGAGGATCACAGGATCACAGCCCAGTAATTGTGGTGCGTAGCGTCCTGGGTCGTTTTTGAAGAGTTCCAACTCAGTCCGACTGGTCAGGTAATAAGTGATTCCCTGGTAAGGCCAATTGAATTCTTCTTTGCCTTTACTCCATTTACGGTCTCGTGTGAGAGCAATCGGGCTATATCCATCCAGGCCGATATTGGAAGGTGCGGTGGCAACATAAGTTTTTTCTTCGGTTAGCGTAGATTCGCTTTCATCAGTCTCTGTGAACTGTTCTTCGTTTTTCGTTCTCTGCATCAGTTCTTGCTTACTTTTCTGCCCAGCCAGGTAAACGCGTCGATCCTTTTCATAACGAGAGGCACCGCGTCCCAGGAAGCTTAAGTAGACGCTTTTCTGCTGCATGCCATCCGTACGCGTAATAATCGTACCGGTGGGCGTCAAGAGGATATCGCTGGGAAGCGAACGCACGTTAAAGCGATTTACAAGATGCTGATTCTCATCGCTGTCAATTTTGACGGCGATAATTCGTTTGCCAAACTGACTTTTGAGGGCCTGGGTATTTAATACCGCCTGGTCCATCTGGCGGCAAGGGCCGCACCAGGACGCATGAAAGTGTAACAGAATGGGGAGGTCTTTTTGTTGCGCCAAGTCTTGGGCAGACCGAAAATCATGCAACCACTCACCAGCCGAAGACTGATTGATCGATATCACAATCAAAGAGAACGTGACTGTGATAATCGATAAAGTTTGTTTCTTTGAAAACCAATTGGTTAATTGCATGAGGGTACCTCCACAAATCTCTTTGTATACATGAACGGGATCTCGTTCAGGAAAGCTGATGCCAGATTCATTAATATTCTGAGATCTTCTTTGTTTATCGGTTGGATGGGGGGAGGTTATTGTGAAGTATTACACAGGAATCAAAACGGGAGGGAAGGAAATGAAAAAAATGCAGGCTCAAGACGCATACGAGCGTCCCGGCGGAAGTAAACTTGAACCAGCTTCACTAACCGGCCTTCCGATGTCAGGAGTGAGTGGCTTGTGTTTTCGGAGGACAGGTTGGAATAAAAGAGAGGAAACTCTCAATTATTGAGAGGCCGGATTCGGTCAGGATCGACTCTGGATGAAATTGTACACCGAATACAGGGGCTGTTTTGTGTTCGATTGCCATCGGGATTCCGTCTTCGGTTCTGGCAGTAATTTGCAGATCAGACGAAAGTGTCGCTTCATCAATAATCAACGAGTGGTATCGTGTTGCCTGGAATGGATTAGGCAGTTTAGAGAGCAGGCGGGAATTTTGATGGATCATCAAGGATGTCTGCCCGTGTACGGGCCGTGGTGCTTTGATGATTTTGACACCTAAACTCGCAGCGATTGCCTGGTGACCCAGACAGACACCGAGAATCGGGATGCGATTTATAAAGTGTGTGACCAGTTTCTGACTGAGGCCAGCTTCTTCTGGAGTACAGGGGCCAGGAGAAAGCACCAAGGCATCAGGCGAGAGTTCATCGGCCTGAGTCAGCGTGATTTGATCATTCCGAATGACTTTCGTCTGTTGCCCCAACTCTTCAAAATAGCGGGCCAGATTAAAGACAAAGCTGTCATAGTTATCGATGATCAGGATCATGAAAGTGTTTCTGAAAACGGAACGTTATGTTTGTAAGGCGGCGATCATTCCTGCGGCTTTATGCAGGGTTTCTTCGTATTCCAGGCGCGGCTGGCTTTGTGCAACAATCCCCCCGCCTACGGGAAATTGAATCCAGCCATTTCTCACAGTAAAAGTGCGAATAAGAATGTTACTGTCAAATTCCCCATTCAAACCGGCATAAAACAGGCTGCCACAATAAGGGCCACGGGCCGTCGGTTCCAGTTCGGCTATGATTTCCATTGAGCGGACTTTGGGAGCCCCTGTGATGGAACCGCCTGGGAATGAGGCGGCCAGTAAATCCCAGACTGTGTTTTCCGGTTTGAGTTGTCCCCTGACTTCTGATACCAGATGTTGTACGGTTTCATAGGTTTCGACTTCACAAAGATGCGGAACGCGAATGGAGCCGGGTTGGCAGACGCGCGAAAGATCGTTCCGGAGCAGGTCCACGATCATGACGTTTTCGGCCTGGTCTTTTTCACTTTCACGCAGTTCATCACGCGTTAACAGATCGGCTTCCGGCACATATTGCCTGCGACGGGTCCCTTTAATCGGGCGGGTTTCTACTTCGTTATGTGAGATATTGAGGAATCGTTCGGGGGAAGCACTCACGACGGCCCAGTCATCCCAACCAAAATAACCGGCGAAGGGGGCTGCATTTTTCGAACGTAAATTCAGATAGAGTTCCGCAGGATGTCCTGTACTGCGACTCAGCAGGCGTTGCGAAAAATTGGTCTGAAAGATATCGCCGGCATAGATGTATTCAATGATCCGCTCGACCTGATTGAGAAACTGCGTTTTGCTGAAATTGCTGAGTATTTCTGCATGTCCTTCAAGGGGAAAAACCGGAGAAAGATCATCGATTTGCAGCTTCTTTGTTTGTGTAGAAGTACTCAGTGCCAGAGAGGTCAATCGGGTCTGTCTGTTGAAGTCAGCAGAATCAATGCGTGCTTTGAGTGTCTTTAACCGTTGCGCGGCCAGATTGATATTCTGTGTTTCCAGACTCTGATCGAAACCCTGCACGATGAGCCAGGCGCGATGTTGGCTATGATCCCAGGCAATGACCCAGTCATAAAAACCGACGGCTAAATCAGGGAGTTGAAACTCATCATGCGGAGCGCGTGCAAATTGTTCCCAGGACTGACCTAATTCGTAGGAAAGCAGGCCGGCGAATCCTCCCTGGAATGGTGGAAGCCCCGGAATCGAATCTACAGAATGCGACGTGTGAATCTGTCGAATCGATTCAAACGGATCAGTAGAAAATTGGGATTTCTGGATTTGAAAACGCTTGAGCGGGTTACACATTAAATAGGAAAATCGCCCGAGCGTTGGTGCGTAGCGGGCGCTGTCCAAGACTAACAGGCTGTCGTCACAGGCGAATTCAAGCAAGAGCTGTTCAAGCTCCGGGCACGGTGTCAGCGCTTCCACAAGCGGAAGCTGGCTTGATACATGTCTCCCCTGCTCCGGGAGTAGATGAGAGAGATCCTGAGGAAAGTTACCGGACATTAAATTATCTATATTGATAGAAGAAACACGACGCAAACGGATTGGATTGAGTCGTTATGGATGCTGAGATAAGTATAGCAAGAGCCAGACACTTAAGGAATCATGAGCGAGGTCCGCATTGTGGGCCTTCTCTTTGATCGCGTCTGCGCTCCTGAGCACTGATTTCCGCTTGAGACAGGAAACCCCAGTTTAAAGGTTGGTCTTGCTGATACTGCTTTCCCAACGTCAAGGCAGTCATCGCTTTACACATTTCGTAACCCAGATAAAAAGCGTGCGAGGCGTTCAGTTCTTTAGGATTGGCTGCCTGGAACTGATCAAATAACTCAAAAGGGTCGGTACCTTTCCAGTAACCATCGCGATTCATGACATGCAATTCATCCTGTTCCGCAAAGATACGATAATTCGGATCACGGATTTGCTGTGCAAGATGATTTAACGCAGCCTGCCCCAGTTCATTGAGTTTGGGATCTCTCAGCATGACGAGTTGGTAGTGAATGTGTTTGGGGAGACTTTTACTTTCAATCGCATATTTTACCATACGTCTGGCGAAGTCGAATTCCCGGATGGCGCTGCGCGCCCAGTTAATGACTTCTGTAGCCAGAACACTATGAATTTGAAGTTCCTGGCAGAGGGCAGCCAGCAGAACATTAATTCCCGCGGTGTCGACCTCTGTGAGTTCGGTCAGATTTCCGATACCCATCATGATTTCAAACTCGGGAAATTCCCTGCGGGCCCGGTAGTAACGCTCGAGTGATGCGGTGAAACCATAGCCGATGGGTTCCAGGATGGGATCGATTCGAAATGGCGTCTCTGTACGAACCAGTTGATCGACAACGTCACACAGAGAATCAAAGTCGCTGGGACTATCCGGGATGGCGACGACTTCCACACCCAGCTTTGTGACCCAGTCGAGATTCGTATGATTGCAACTCAGGATGAGTTCCGCTCCGTTGTTGACAGCCGCTTCGACTTCCTTTTGTTCAAAGCTATCAATCGAGACGCGGTGCCCCGCCTCGACCAATAACCGCACGACCTCGCCGGCGCGTTGCCAACTTTCACCGGGAACACAACCGACGTCAATCAGATTCGCACCGTTTTGCCGGTAATGTTCTGCTTGCCTAAGAATCTCTTCATCCGACAGAAAGGGGGCGTGATTGATTTCTGCGAGGATTTCGATGTCAAATCGGGACAGATCTTTAGGCGGTCTCCCCTGTTGACCAAAATATTCCGGGATATCGAAATGATCCTTCGGGCCCCGTTTAAAAGGGATTCCGAAGTGGTCCGTGAGAATCTGAAGGTCACCTCTACATAAGCCGGGAAGCATGGCCCAGTCGATTCCGTCAGGAACTGTCAGCCTGCGTTTCACCAGAGGAACATGCATCAAAGCGGCAACTTGAACATTTAAAACGGTGATTTCATATTCAAAACCAACCTGAGGGGCAAGTTTTTCCAATATTTCCCGCAACGAATATTCGGCCAGCTTACCAGTAATAAACAGGATGCGTTCCTGTTTCATAGTCGGTCTTTCTGAAGTAGGTAATCTGTCTGTTTTTGTTAGTGGACCCAGTGCTTGGGAAATCCATCGAGGGGTGAATTTTCAGCGGGTAACCAGGTCACCGTTTCTTCGATCTTTTTAGCCAACTCGGTATCTTTGGTTGTAATTGCTTTCACTCGATGCGTCTGCAATTTGACCGTAACAGCAGCATATCCCACGCTGAGATCCGGGTGATGCCAGCCTGCTTCCGCCAGATATCCAATCGTATTGACCAGCATCAGTGTATGAGGCCAGCCAGGTGTCGCGAACTTTCTTCTCAACCAGCCGTCACACAACTCCCATTCCGAATACGTGTTCAAAAATTCCTGGATCTGTTCTTCTGATAAGATTTGGTCTTCTGTCATGATCACCTCAATCTTGGGGATGTCCCGTTTATTGTTAAAACTCTCGATGGTCTCGCTGAGTTAAACGTAGCAGGATGGGGTTAGCGCTGCAACCGCTCCGGCGAGGGCTGGGACGGAGCCGGA
>Ga0222668_1000319_pt1 | contig 33337 bp, 30 predicted proteins | sample AntAcemetagen728_FD_179823 | JGI IMG/M metagenome (GOLD analysis project Ga0222668, IMG submission 179823) | Saline water microbial communities from Ace Lake, Antarctica - #728 | ecosystem: Environmental > Aquatic > Non-marine Saline and Alkaline > Saline | place: Antarctica: Ace Lake...
GCTTGCGGTCGCCAAGCTGCACCAGTTGGAATCCGGCGTCGACGTCGATTACCGCAGATCCACCGCAGAACAATTAGCCGCGGAAGAGGGTGAGACGTATGACATTGTCTGCTGCCTTGAAATGCTGGAGCATGTACCGGACCCGGGCGCGGTCGTGGCGGCCTGCGCTGCGCTGGCAAAACCAGGCGGGGCGCTGTACTTTTCAACCATCAACCGCAACCCGAAGTCATTCGCTTTTGCCATCGTCGGCGCCGAGTACATATTAAAATTGCTGCCCGCCGGCACCCATGAGTACGCCAAATTCATCAAGCCCTCAGAGTTGGCGGGCTGGCTACGCGAGGCCGGATTAGTGCTCGGCGGCATGACCGGGCTCACCTACAACCCCCTCACCCGGCACTACCGATTGAATGAGGCCGATGTCAGCGTGAACTACATGGTCCGCGCAACGAAGCCCGCCTGATGAAACCTGCTGCAAACACCCTCCCCAAAACCTTGCGGGCGGTAATTTTCGATTTGGACGGTACGCTGGTAGATACAGCGGACGAGTTCGTACCGGTGGTGCAAAGCCTGCGCGCTGAACACGGCCTTGAGCCCATGGACGCGCAGCGCATACGCGCATCAGTATCAAACGGGGCACGCGCGCTGGTCAGCCTGGGCCTGGACATGCACGAGGATGCACCGGAGTTTGAACGCAATCGCCTGCGCCTGTTGGAGTTATACAGCGCAGTACTGGGGACTCTCGCAACGCCCTACCCTGGCATAGAGATTCTGCTTGAGCGCTTGCACGCCAATGGCATTGCCTGGGGCATATCAACCAACAAACCGCGCGCCTATACCGAACCCCTGCTCGCAAAACTGGCGATACAACCGCCGCCCGGCAGCGTGGTCTGCCCGGACGATGTCGGCAACCGCAAACCGCATCCGGAATCTCTCTATCGCAACTGTCTTGATCTACAGTGTGCACCGCACGAGGCGATCTATATCGGCGACCATTTGCGTGATATTGAGGCAGGACGACGCGCCGGCATGTACACCATCGCCGCGGCGTACGGCTATATCGAACCCAACGACAACCCATTGCACTGGGGTGCCAATGCCCAGGCACATCACAGCACCGATCTGCTCGAACTGATTCTGGGCAGCCCCCAACTGAACAGACAGCACTAACAGGACATCGCATGACCGCCCACCTCGCCCCCGACGACTATCTGCCGCGCGCTGACCTGCTGGCCGGTAAAACTATTCTGGTTACCGGTGCCGGTGACGGCATTGGCCGCAGCGCGGCACTGAGCTACGCCAAACACGGCGCAACGGTGCTATTGCTAGGGCGAACCGAAAGCAAACTGGAAGCGGTGTACGACGAAATCGAAGCCGCCGGCGGCGTCAAGCCCGGCATCATAGAAATGGACTTTGCCAGCGCTGGCGAGGACAACTATGTCACGCTTGCCGCCAGCCTCAGCGAGCAGTTTGATAGCCTCGACGGGCTATTGCACAACGCAGCCCTCCTGGGCGATCGGCGCCCCATCGCCAACGCCATCTACGCCAGTTGGGCGGAGGTGATGCAGGTTAATGTCAACGCCCAGTTCCTGCTGACCCGCTACCTGCTGCCTTTACTACAGGAGGCCGCAAACGCCTCAATTGTCCTCACCTCCTCGGGCGTAGGACGGACCGGTAAAGCGTACTGGGGAGCCTATGCGGTATCGAAGTTTGCCACTGAAGGGTTTATGCAGGTGCTGGCGGATGAGTTGGAAAACACCTCCAACATTCGCGTCAACAGCCTGAATCCGCGCGGCACCAACACGGCCATGCGCAGGTCGGCCTATCCTGGCGAGGAGCCGACCAACAATCCCGACCCGCAGGACATCATGGCGGCGTATCTGTATTTGATGGGGGATGACAGCGCGGGGATCAACGGCCAGGCATTTGATGCGCGCTAGCGGCACACTTTAAGAGCGATCACGCTTCTTTGTTGGCCTAGTCGTGCGACCAGCCGGGCTGCGTCCAGCCGGGCTGCGTCCAGCCGGGCTGCGTCCAGACGGAGCACGTCCGGTCCCACCGCGACTGTGTCGCTTGCCGAACTGGCGCTCCATAATCTCGCGCTCTTTTTCCGTGCTGCGCGCCTGTTCTTTCGGCGCAATGCTCACCATACGGTAGAGGGATTTCACATCGACGCGCTCCATCTCCACCCATTGGCCCTGCTTCACTTTAGAGGGGATAAACACCTCGCCGTAGCGCACCCGCTTAAGCCGGGATACGGTAAGACCCTGGGATTCCCACAGGCGCCTGACTTCGCGGTTGCGGCCCTCCATCAACACAACGCAGAACCAGCGGTTGATACCACCCTTGCCAATCTGCTGGATGTCCGTGAAGCGCGCCATGCCGTCCTCCAGCATCACGCCTTCCTGCATTCGGTTGAGCATATCGTCATCGACATCACCCATCACGCGCACCATGTACTCGCGCTCGATGTTGGAAGACGGGTGCATTAGCGCGTTGGCCAAATCACCATCGGTGGTGAACAGGAGTAAGCCGGAGGTGTTGTAATCAAGGCGTCCAATGGAAATCCAGCGGCCGGTCTTCAGATTGGGCAGATGCCCGAATACGGTACGACGACCCTCAGGGTCATTGCGCGAGCACACTTCGCCGGGGGGCTTGTGATAAAGAATGCAGCGCGCCTCCTGGGCCGGAGCAATCTCGATATCGCGGCCATCAACCGCTAAGCGATCACGCTCCTCAACGCGATCACCGAGATGAGCAGCCTTACCGTTGACGGCAATCCTGCCGGCTTCTATCCAGCGCTCCATCTCGCGACGCGAGCCGAGGCCGGCGCGCGCCAGAACCTTTTGCAGTTTCTCGCCTGCAACCGGCTTCACGACCTCTGATTTGGTAGCGTCTGGCTTTTTGGTCGGGCCCGCAGCTCGCTTGCCCTGCAGCCGCGGCGCTCCCCGTGAGGACTTGTCAGTCATGGCAGGTCAGATCTTCGATTCGGGATTGGATGAAGCACGCTCTGCGAAGTCATCTGACTGCTCAGGATCATGACTTTGAACACTGTCATCATCTTCGCCGCTCTCCGGCTCCTGCGCGCGCGATTGTGCTGCTCGATGTTCTAGATCATCCGTTGCTTCAGACAGTGAAACGGTGTCTTCTGTTTCATTATTACCTTCAAGGGCTTCACTGTCTTCATGCCCTTCATGACCTTCTTCTATCGGTACATGCGCCGTTCCGCCGACCACCGTCAGACCGGGATTGGGTGCACCCGCATCGACCGGCAGCGGCTCGCTAAATCCGAGTTCAGCATTGAGTGTCTCCAGATCGCGAATCTCAGCCAGCGCGGGCAATTGGTCCAGCGTTTTCAAATTGAAGTAATCAAGGAACTGTCGCGTGGTGGCATACATTGCCGGACGACCCGGCACATCCCGGTGCCCCACCACACGGATCCATTCGCGCTCATGCAGTGTCTTGACAATATTAGTGCTGACGGCAACACCGCGGATTTCCTCGATCTCGCCGCGCGTGATGGGCTGCCGATAAGCTATGAGTGCGAGCGTTTCCAGCAGCGCGCGCGAATACTTTTGCGGCCGCTCATGCCACAGGCGCCCCACCCAGGGGCTCAGTGACTGGCGCACCTGGTAGCGAAAGCCACTCGCCACTTCCTGCAGCTCAAAGCCTCGACCTTCACAGCGAGCAGCGGCCTCGGCAACCGCCTCCCGAATAGCCGGGTTCTCAGGCCGATCATGCTCCTCAAACAGGTCTGCCAACTGCGCAATCGTCAGCGGTTTACCGGCGGCTAGCAACGCGCCTTCAATAATCTGTATCAAACCAATTTCCGACATACTATTCTGACCTTGCCTTGACGTGGATCGGACCAAAATTTTCGGTCTGCACAATTTCCACCAGTGCTTCCTTGATGAGTTCCATGATCGCAATGAACGTCACCACCACACCGAGGCGCCCCTCAGAGGCCCTGAACAGCGAGACGAAAGGTACAAACTGACGCCCGGCCAACCGCTCCAGCACTTCGCTCATGCGCTCGCGTGTGGAGAGGGCTTCGCGCTGAATCTGGTGGCTGGAAAACATATCAGCCCTGCGCATGACCTCACCCATAGCAAGCAACAGTTCCCGCATTTCCAACTGCGGCTCGAGGCGCTCGCGATGCAGCTCCGGCGGACTGGCACTACCCAACCATGTGTCGCGCTCCATGCGCGGCATTTCCTCGATATCTTCAGCGGCCTTCTTGAAACGCTCGTACTCCTGCAAGCGCCGGATAAGCTGCGCGCGCGGATCTTCTTCGTCGTCTTCAATCGTACTGGCACGTGGCAACAACATGCGCGACTTGATCTCGGCCAACATCGCAGCCATCAGCAGGTATTCTGCCGCCAGCTCGAACTGCATGGCATCCATCAGCTCGACGTATTCCATGTACTGCTCAGTAATCCGGGACACGTTGATTTCGAGAATATCGAGGTTCTGACGTTTGATCAGGTACAGCAACAAATCCAGCGGGCCTTCAAAAGCCTCCAGAAACACCGCCAGCGCCTGCGGCGGGATATAGAGATCCTTGGGGAATTCGGTGAGTGTCTTGCCCATCACCACGGCAAAGGGCATTTCGCCCTGCTGCGGCCCGGTACCAGGGCGCCGCGCGGCCGCTCCGGGCATCGTTTGTGCCACTAGAGGCGCGTCAGCACTGGCTTCCTGCGCCGCCTGCTCATCCGCTGTGCCTTCTGTTTTGGGTTCGTTGACCGACACTATTACTACCTGTCTTTGGATGCGCGCCAGTATACCTGACTAAATCCCCGAAGGGGGAGGACGAATGCCCGGGGCACCGGGTGCTGACCAGCCGATCAGCGGCAGAATTGCGGCCTCAAACGGGCATACAGGGAAAAATACGGTCAAGTTAGCGAGCGAACACAAAAAATTGCAGAATTTCGGGGATAAGGGCCAATATCGACCCCTCAGCCCTTCCTACAAGCGCGGGAATCTATATACTCCTCCTTCTTCCACGCGCCCGTAGCTCAGCTGGATAGAGTAACTGGCTTCGAACCAGTTGGTCGGGAGTTCGAATCTCTCCGGGCGCGCCAATTACCCAGCAAGAACCCTTCTAAAAAATAATGATGTAGGGATTCTTGGCTGTATCGACCAACAATCCGAGATTACAAACAGGGATACGAAAACGTTGTATCTCATACTTTTCTAGTTCGTCTTTTTGGAGCAATGAAACTCAAAAAGCCCGCTAAAATGAGCCAGATAGTTGCAGGCTCAGCGACTTCCGTAGATAGAGCATTGCATAGACGGATGTTGTCAAATGTCTGCCCACCTCCAAACTCCACGCTCACTAAGTCTGTCCAATTGCTTCCAAACACGAAAGTTTCGAAATCTTCAGCGCCTCCTAATCCGTCAAAAAAACCATCAACTGTAAACACTTGAGTCAAGACTTCACCTGAGCTTTTAGTCCCTTTAAATACAGTTGTTCTGGGCATGTGATAAACGGAACTGTATTCTCCAAGATCAATACCGACAATATCGGATGCAATACTGTCTCATGCCGTTAGGATAGCGGGACAATGATACGGCGAGGAACTTTGAAAGAAGCTAGAGCCGCTCTAACGCATTTAAGAGCTTTCAGTTATCATCGTGGCAACACGTGGACCCATGCTATGAAAATTTTACTCGCACTAGCGCTGATCATGACAGCAACACTATCGACAAAGTCGTATTGTGAAGAGGAACTCACCTATTGCAGGAACTATGAGGGTGAGGTGGTGATTGTTACTGATTACCATTGTCCCTCTGGATTCTGGCCGCTGTAAGAACTGCCCAATACGAGCACTTAATCGACTGCATTGAGCATGTTATGGTGCGTTGCCAGTCATTCGTAACGTGGTTCCTATGTTAGAGCAGTTAGCAAAATACCATCCATTTCTTCCGGATATCGCGGCCGTTTTGATCTTGCTTGTAGCGGCCTGGCTGGGCTACCTGATTTCCTCACGTGTTTTGAACACCGTGCTGCATCGCGTGGCGGCGCGAACCAGCTCCAGCTGGGATAACGCTCTTATCAATAACGGCGTGGGCAGGAAACTGTCGCAGCTGGTGCCTGTATTCATTATTTATGAAGGCGCGGGCAAGCTCACCAATATTAATGAGAGGCTGCTGGGTCTGGCAATGAACCTCACCAGCGCTTACATGATCGTAGTGATTGCCATCACCGTAATCGCGGTTCTCAGTACCGCCAACGATATCTATGAATCAAACCCCAGAGCCGTGCAGCGTCCTATCAAAGGTTTTATTCAGCTGCTGCAACTTGCGGTGCTGATCCTGGCCGGACTGCTGTGCATCGCCGCGTTGTTGGATCAATCTCCCGTGCTGATGCTCAGTGGTTTTGGCGCGATGACAGCAGTGTTGTTACTCATATTCAAGGATACGCTGCTGTCTCTTGTGGCAAGTGTGCAGCTGACGGCACAGGATATGGTGCGCGTAGGCGACTGGATTGAGATGCCACAGTTTGGAGCAGACGGCGATGTAGTGGATGTCGAGTTACACACCATAAAGGTTCAGAACTGGGATAAAACTATCACCACCATTCCGACGCATCGTTTGATCAGCGACTCCTTCAAGAACTGGCGGGGTATGTCTTTATCCGGCGGTCGCCGCATCAAACGGGCGCTGCATCTGGACGCCTCCTCAGTACATTTTATGAACGCGCAGGAGATAGAACACTGTAATCGCTTCACGTTACTGGAGGGCTATCTTGCCGATAAACAGGGGGAACTGTCGACGTACAATAACGCACTGTATGGCATTGAAGATGCGCAACGCGATGCCACAGTAAACATGCGCCGACTGACCAACATCGGTACGTTTCGTGTCTATGCCGAGCGCTACCTGCAACAGCATCCGCTGGTGCACCAGGACATGACGCTGATGGTGCGCCAGCTAGCGCCAGGTCCCCAGGGTGTACCCATAGAACTGTATTGCTTTACGACCACTACTGCCTGGGGCGAATACGAGAATATCCAGGCAGATATCTTCGATCATCTGCTCGCTATCATTCCCGAATTTGGTCTGCGCCTGTTCCAGCAACCCGCTGGCACGGAGTTCTCCATCAAGCAGCTGTAGCTTCGCCCTACATTGCAACGCGGCTAGATCAACGGAAGCATCGGTGTCAAAGCGAGTAGCGTGGGTCGGGACACGCTACTCCCTTTGACGCCGGTCCGACCGACTAAGTCAGTGCCACTCTCTGGCATCAGTCCGTTTCAATACTAATCGCACCTGCCAAGCCCTATAATCGCCCAACGAGAAATCTTCAGAGGACACGCCCCGTGCTCAAAAAAATGGTCTCACTGGGATTTAACCTTGCCACATTACCTGCTCGCATGACCTTCAAGGGGGCCCGGGCCGTCGTCACCATGCCGGGCGATATTGAGCACTTTATGCGGGAGGTCCGCACAGCGTCTGATGAAGCGGCCCGTGAAATCAAGTTATTGCTGGACAGTGTCGACGCAGAAATGCAGCAAAAGGCGGCTCATCTCGATCCGCAGCAGAAACAGCAGGCGGCGGAGCTGGCGCTGGGCGCGGCCGAACAACACCTGAGTATGGCCGCCGTCAATATCCTGCGTGCCCTATGGCTGACGATGGATGCTAATCGCAACCTGCCACGCGGTAAAAGCCAGATTGCCATTGAGCGAAAGCACTAACGCCAGCCGGCGCACCTCATGATATTTGCGGAGCGCGTAGCCTTCAGAATCGGTGGCGCTTCTATGTGTTGCTCAGCGGACTGTCTCACGTCCGGCTTTTAAGCTGGCAGTACCGACAAAAGCACTTGATCAGAATACTTGCCCATAGTTGAGGATATATTCCTGAAATAAATCCCGGTCCGCGGTGCCTCCCAGGCCAAATTTTTCACATGAATAATCATGATTTCCGTACAGGTCCCTCGGCCTGCGCTGCAGGTAGTTGACCATTGCCTGCTCTGCCGTCGCCGTCAAGTCGAGACTAAAGTAATGATATATCCCTCTTACCACTGAGATAGGGTCTTCACAGATTGCTCCGAATCCAACGTCAAAGAACTGACCTGTATCGAGCTCTCTCCGCTGTTCCATTCCCCGATGGACAAGTCGTGACAGGTGTTCTACTTCATACTTGGCTACTGCATTTGGGGATACATCATCGCTAAAACCGCGTTGCAAGGTTGTCACAAGACTGGCGAATGACGCTGTCGCATCGAGTGGATCTCGATGTGTCCAAACGATCAGCGCATCAGGGTACTGAGCCAACAGGTTCTGCAGGTATGCCATATGCGATGGAGTCTTCAGCACCCAACGCTCAGCCGCGAAATCGACCTGCAGATGTTGGAGGAATTGTTGATGCCATTGATAGGTTGCAGACATATTCTGCGACAGCATCCAGTCACGATACTCCGGAATATTATACATGTACCCATATTGCTCACTCATAAAATGCGACGAGAACATGTAGACACACTCCTGCGGCAGTCGCGCAGCGATCGAGTGTATCGCCCGGAATCCAGGCGATAGTTTCTCCGAGAAACCCAGCTGAAAATCCACGCCCCGAATCCGCTTGTCGTGAAGGTAGTTATCCCTCTGCGGGGGCGGTATCGGTTTGGCCACTTCCCAGCTGGAGGGCGACCGCATAGCGGGGTCCTGAGCAATCAGTTCATAAAGAATAGAGGTGCCAGATCGTGGTAGGCCAAGGATAAAAAGCGGCTGGCTTATCTGCTGTTCTGCGATCTCGGGACGTTCTTTGCGGCATTGGACAAGTTTAAGACGAACACACAGGTAGTCCAGAACATTGAAATACGCGACGATCCTGCCCACCGGTGACAGATTCGCCTCGCTATTGAGTGCCTTGAGCAACTGCGTTAATCCTGCCTGGAATGAGGTATCCCCAAAATCGTCCAGACCGGTCCTGGATGCTGCAGTTTGTAGCAGAGATTCTGGTTCAAGGGCCGGCGCTACATAGCCCCGCTTCTGTAATTGACGCCCGGCCTGATTGACCAACCTGACCAACAATGATTGTGCCGTTGTCACTATTGTCTCCCCGAGCCTAGGCAACCGGATGCGGCAGACACCGTATCTGTCTTTCTCACTAACATAGAATTATTTGCCATCAGTTCAATTAGGCAGTTCTCTTGCTGCAGCGTCCTCACACTCTACTACAATCAAAGAGGACGATATTGTTCTACGGTGCACTTTCATTTGCGCCAAGTGTGTCGCTGCTGCCACAAGTCGGGATCAAGGGATCTTGCCGCAGCGGTTTATTGCTGCAGAGACGTTAGCAACGATTTCATTTTATCGCGTTCATTAAAGGCCACACCAGGGCTGGCCAGCACTTTTTCCAGAAGGCCAATAGCCGCACTTTTGTTGCCCAGTGCAGCTTCAATCTGCGCCTGGCGGTATAGCAGCGCCACATTATCGGGAGACCCTTTCACGGCGAGTTTGATATGGCGCAGCGCCTGCAGATTATCACCCGTCAGATGCTCCAGCACCGCCAGCGTGTCCAGTAGCTGCGGGGCGCTCGGCTCAAGGCTCACAGCGCGCCTGGCGTAACCTAAAGCCTGTTGCGGCTGGCTCGCCCGCAGTAACCAGGCCAGATTGTTCAGCGCGGTGGTATTGTCGGGCTGCAGTTCCAGTATCGCCTGGTACTGCTTGATCGCCTGATCTTCACGGCCCGCATGATTTAACTGGCTGGCAAGCGCTATACGCGCCGGGAGGTCTGTGGGCTGCCGTGCTACCCACGCTTCAACGGTGGCCAGTGCTTCCGCACTCTTGCCTGCGATAAACTGATAACCGGCCAGTTCCAGTGCAGTATCACTTCCGGGGGCGTCATTAAAGGCGCGAGCGGCAAGCTCGATTGCCTGCGCCTGATCGCCGGCGCGCAGGGCCACAGCAGCCTGCAGGCGCAACACCTCCGGGGTCTCGCCGACCAACTCAGTGAGGCGCTTCAGATAAAGCTCAAACAGGGGTGTATCGCCGTTCGCCCAGGCCAACCTGGCTAATCCAACCAACGCGGGAGTGTAGTTTTCATCCAGTGCCAGGGCGCGGCGGAACTCTTCTTGCGCCTTTTCGGCATCACCAGCCCCCGCTGCCGCGGTGCCTAGCAGATGATGAGCCAGAGCAGTGTCTGGCTTGAGCTGCACCAATTGCTCCAGAGTAGACACTGCGTCACTGTGGCGCTGCTCGGCGAGCTGGGCCAATGCCAATAAATGCAGCACCTCGGGAGACTGCTGCTGCAACTCGGTGACAGCGGACAATAACGGTGGGATGCTGGCCGGTTCACTTTTCCAAAGATAATAACGGCCCAGCATAAGGCGCGGCTCCAAGGCTTTGGGGTACGCTTCGAGAGCATATTTGAGCTGCGCTACCAACTCGGCCTCATTGCCCTGCTCCGCTTCTATGAGAGCGAGCTGCAGCAGGGCCGGCAAATAGTCAGTACGGTGGTCTAAAATGGCCTTATAGCGTTTGCGAGCCGCCTCCGTATCACCCGCTTGCAGCGCAATTTGAGCCAGTGCCTGATTGGCCGCAGGGTCACCGGGCGCGAGGCTCAGGGCCTCGTTGAACGTCGCCACCGCCTCATCGGTCTGCTCGTTGGCCAGATAAGCCTTACCCAGTAAACTGTAGGCGGCCAAACTGTCGGGATTGCGGGCCTTAAATGCCTGAGCCGCCTCAATCGCGGCGTCGAAGTCCTGCTCCTCGATAAGTTTCAGAACCAGCAGGATGTCCGCCTGCTGGTAATGCGGGTCCAGCGTCAAAGTTTGTGCCAGCTGCTTGGTGGCAGCCTCATTCTGGCCGGCCAGCAGCAGGCCAGCGCCCAGTCTGAAATTGGCTTCAGCGGAGTCCGGGTTCAGTTGCTGTCGCTTTGCGAGCACATCCAGCGCCTGGTCAGTATCCCCCTCCAGCAACAGGGCGTTAGCCATCAGGTTCAGCGCCTGGCTATCGTCCGGTTCGCTGTCGAGCACGGCGCGCAGCAGGTCCTGGATTTTGCTGGCATCCCCTGCCTGCAGATAAAGGCTCGCCAGCATTTTGCGACCCGGCGCAAAATCCGGATGTAAGTCGACCAGGCGCATGGCGACACTCAGTGCCGCCTTGGGGTGGCCTTCCATGGTGTGGGCAGCGCTCAGATAAAAAGGTACCAGTGGATAACTGGGCTCCAGAGCGACGGCCTGTTCCAGCGAGGTGATGGCGCCGGGGTAGTCAGCATCCTGAAATTGCAGCATGCCCTGCACATAGTTGCTCATAGGATCTTTTGGCCACTCCAGCATTAGCCATTCGGCGTCGCCGCGCATGGCGTCAATCTGCTGCAGCTGCAGATTTATCAGGGCGCGTTTGCTGCGATCATCAAAACTGTCAGGGACCAATTCAATGGCGGCGTCGTAGGCGGCCAGCGCGTCCGGCAACTGCTGCAGTAGAATCAGCAGCTCAGCTCTCAAACGCCAGGCAGGCGGGTTATCGAGACCCATGTCCAGCACTTGTTCAACGACCCCCATGGCGCCCGCGATATCACCCATGGTCCCCATGATTCTTGCCTCTGCCAGCCTGACTTCAGCATCGTTGGGCTGCAGCTCGAGGGCTTCCGCTATTATGGCATCCGCATCCCATATATCACCCTGTGCCAACTGCGCCAGTGCCTGCGCAGCCTGAACCCGCGCCTTCGCAGGTGACTCAAGCCCGCTGCTGGGCAACTCTTCCAGCGCCTCAAATTTGCGCTGGGCCAGCATTGATTTGGCCAGTGCTGGCATTACGTCGTTGAGATCCCAGCCCAATTGTCGTGCCTTTTCAAGCTCCCTGTCAGCGGAGGTCATATAGCCAGAATCCAGGTAAGCCTTCCCCAGCAACCAGTGGATGCGGGGCAAGTCCGCCTTATTCGCCGCACTCAGCGCGCTTTTGAGTCCAATAATAGCCGCTGGGTAATCCGCCACTACGAGTCTCTCCTCAGCGCGGGCAATTGCCTGCTCAGTGTTGGCTCCACCGCAAGCGGCCAGGCTCAGGAGAGATACGCTGAACGCAATGCCAACACAGTACTTTACTATCGGCGATGTGGTCGCCCCAGTGCCGGCGTCCCGTGTGGAATGGCTTGCAGACGGGCCCCTGAGAAAAGCCTGACTTGCACTGGCGATAAGAGCCCGGCAGATGAGCAAGCGAGTGGCAACGTTTGGCATGGCAATATCCTCTATCAGGCTGCAGTGATCCGGTGCTGTCCGTTACTTATTTTGCGCAAGCTGCAGACCGATAGCTACTCATTCGGACGTCTAAATAGGATGCTGCTCACAAAACCGGGACACAAAAAAGACGGCCGCAGCCGCCTTTCATTGTGTTGTGCCGATACTTAGACGCGACGGCGACGCAGACCAAGCAACAGCAGGCCAAGACCCACAGACGCCAGAGTGCCGGGGACCGGTATCTGAACTTGCTCTGTGGTGATTACCGCCGCAAACTGAAAGGTGGTGTCCTCGCCCTCAGGTGTCACAAAGCCAAGACATGGCGGGGTGACACCCGCCGCGGTGCATGCCGCAGAAGCCAAGGGGCTCAAACCACCGGACTGTTCAAAGAAGCTGATAAAGTAGGTGATTGGCCCCACGCCGCCACCCAGATCGTATTGGAAAGCAAAGTTCAGCGCCGCCTGGTCGATAACAAAAATATCGCCGCAGCCGTCGTCGTTAACGCCTACCCCATTTGCAGCGCCATTCGCGCAGGGGTCGGCACCGTTGGGCGTTTCCAGAAAATCAATCAGGAAATCCAAAGTCGCGGTTGGCAACCCGGGGGCGGACGGCATAAATGGCGTCAGCGTCAGCGCGGATCGCAGGCTGACTGAATCCAGTGAGGGAGCATTGATCGCCTGATTGCGATGCGTTACCGATAGATTGCCGACCGCAGGTCCGTCGGTGGTAACTATTGAAGCACCTGCATTTGTGATATCCAGACCACTGGTTCAGTTATTGCCCCAATTCATTGTCGTTGCGGCACAAGTGAAAGGACCCGAGCCCGTCGCCACAGCAGTACCACAGAGAAACTGACCGACTACGCCCAAGTCCCACTGATCGACAATGCCAGTAGACATATCGGCTTGCGCGCCAACCGAAACGAACCCGGTGGCGGCCATCACCATAACTGCAAAGGTCTTGCGGATAAGCATGTTGCGGGTAGCACAAGGCTTATTGTCCATCACATCTGGCTCCAAAAAAATTTGTTTTATTGTTTGAAAGAAAACTAGCATATTTCGAGCCAAGTATCAGAATCCTTATAATATTCATGGTTTTACTAGATTTTTCATTTGAACTTTGGGCGCACGAAACAGTAAAGTGTAAAGATTACTGACGATCATCAGGCCGTTGAAACGCTCAATATGCAGGGCACTGCTGCTTCAATCCCAAAAGTGGTACTCAAGCGGTGAATTGAACGGCATCGGGGTACTGCTATATAAAGCAGGGGGGCATGTCCTGCCGTCACCATTGCCATTATCAGCTTTCAAAAGGGGCCGTATCACCTTTGCCCACCCGCAATACCACAGGGGTTTCGTCTGCCAGATCGACCACTGTTGTGGGTTCCATACCGCAGTATCCGCCATCGATCACCAGATCGACATCGTGCTCCAGCGTCTGGCGGATATCATAGGGGTCGGTCAGGGGAAGATCGTCACCGGGCATGATCAGCGTGACGCTCATTAGAGGCTCTCCTAGATCGGCAAGCAGTGCCAACGCGATAGCATTCTCAGGGACGCGCAGGCCCACCGTTTTGCGCTTGGGGTGCATCAGGCGCCGCGGCACTTCGGATGTAGCGGGCAATATAAAGGTATAGGGACCGGGCGTGGTGTGACGTAGCAGACGGTAGGCACTGTTGCTAACCTTGGCATAGGTGGCGATCTCAGATAGATCACTACAGACCAACGTGAAATTGTGGCTGTCATCGAGCTTGCGAATACGCCTGATCCGGTCGAGGGCACTTTTATCACCTATGTGACAGCCAAGAGCGTAGGCGGAGTCTGTCGGGTATACAACCACGCCTCCGCTCTTAATAATGTCTACCGCTTGGCGAATCAGGCGAACCTGCGGATTGTCCGGATGAATCTGGAAAAACTGGCTCACTGGCTCATCTCTTCTTTCTTATATCGCTATAGCAGCTGCAAACAAGGACTACGTCGACCAGCGCTCCCAAACAGGGCGCAATCCATCGAACGGAGCAGATTCTACACCCAGTGGCGAGCTGTAGGGAGCATCCCGATGAAAATCACTGCCCGCAGAAACCTCAAGATCAAAACTGCTGGCCAGGCGGCACAGCTGAATCGTTTGATCACGTGTCTGCTTGCCGCTTAACACTTCAATGGCACGGCCACCCGCCGCCACAAAAGCTGCGACCAAACGCCGCAGCTTCATGCGGGTAAAGCGATACTTCAGCGGGTGTGCGATCACGGCCACACCACCACTGATTGCAATCCAGCGGGTAACCTCCGCGAGTTCTGGCCAAAACGCTTTAACGTCGCCCGTCTTACCCTGCCCCAGATACCGGTCGAAGGCCTGACTGTGATCCCTCGCATGCCCCTGCTCCACCATCCAGTCTGCGAAATGGGGGCGACCCAATTGACTGCTGCCCGCCTTCGCAAGAGCACCCTCCAGCGCACTCGCAAAACCACAGGCCGCCAACCGATCGGCTATTTTTTCGCCGCGCTCGCGCCTGGCATTTGCCATTGTGTCTAGCGCACCGCGCATGACGGGGTGCTCGCAGTCCACATTCAGGCCGAGAATATGGATGGTCGTGCCTGACCACTGGCAGGAAAACTCTATGCCGGGAATGAGCTGCATACCGCCTGGGCTCTGCCTATGATAAGCTGCCGCTGCTTCATAACCGGCCATCGTGTCGTGGTCGGTTATGGCCAGAAATGCAATGTTGCTGGCGAGCGCTCTTGCCACTAACTCACAGGGCGCAAGGGCACCGTCGGAGGCCTTGGTGTGGGTATGGAAGTCAACCAGCACAATATTGACACTGAGCTGCAGGCTGCAAGGCGCAGTCAAGCAACATTTTGACTAATGGTTTGACTAATGGTTTGACTACGTTAGACATCACACATGGTAACAGCCGGAGTACATCAGAATCCATGAAGCAAATCGCAGAATTCATCCCCATCGCGCTGTTCTTTATCGTCTACCAACTCAAAGGCCAGAGTATTTCACTGGGCAGCTGGACGTACGAATTTGATGGTATCTTCTCGGCCACCGCAGTGCTGATGGCCGCCACCGTATTGCAGGTCATCTTTACCTATGCATTGACCCGCAAGTTCGAGAAACGCCTAATGTGGCTGATGTTGGCCGTACTCGCATTTGGTGCGCTAACATTAATATTTCGCAACCCGTTGTTTGTCCAGTGGAAGCCGACAATTTTTAATTGGGCTCTCGCATTGGCGTTTGGGGCGTCGCAGTTTATGGGCGACAAAAACCTCATGGAGCGCACACTCGGCAGCCAGATTCACCTGCCCAAACCAATCTGGAGTCGCCTCAATCTTTTGTGGGTGTGCAATTTTGCGATTGTAGGCGGACTCAATCTAGTGGTGGCTTATGCTTTCAGCGAGGAGGCCTGGGTCAGCTATAAATTGTATTCAGCCATCGGCTTCACGCTGGCACTAACCATACTCACAGCTCTCATTATCAGCCCCCACTTGAAAGAAGATGCAGTAGACAAACAACGCTCGTAACACACATAACACCCGTAAAACCGCGACTGTCACTAAACGGAGACCAAGCCCGAATGTATTACGCAATATTCTGTGAAGACGTGGAAAACAGCATGGCGCTGCGCAAAAGTGCGCGGGCGGCCCACCTCGCTCGCCTGCAAGAACTGGTCGATGCGGGTAGACTTCTCGCGGCCGGCCCACACCCGGCGATGGATACAGAGGAGCCTGGTGAAGCCGGGTTCACCGGCAGCTTGATCATTGCGGAATTCGACAGTCTGGAAGCCGCCACGGCATGGGCCGATTCCGATGCGTATGTGGACGCGGGTGTTTTTAACAAAATCACGGTGAAACCTTACAAGCTGGTGCTGCCCTAAGCTTCAACTTTGTCACGCCAGCAGTTACATTAGTCCCTTAGCATTAACGTATAAATCTATAGCTCACTCGCACTGTTAGTTACAATCCATCACACTCTCGAGAGGAACACACCTTGCGATTTTCCACCCCCCTTCTAATGCTGCTTTTATTGTTGCCTGCTGTAACCGTTGCGCAAGACGTGCGCTACGTCAGTGGCGACCAAAGTGTGCCGCTGCGAGGCGGCGCTGGTGACGACTATCAACTGGTGCACCGGGGTATCCCAGCAGGCACGCGACTCACGGTGGCACGCACATCCGACGGCGGGCTCTGGGCCGACATCACCACCGAGGCCGGCGAGACCGGCTGGATTCCGACTGAAAAATTACTGGTGGAAATGACAGTGCAACCGGATATGGCGGCGATTGGCATGACCGAGGAAGCCACCGAAGATAGCGGTGCTGCCGCGATCGTGGCTGACGCTGATAGCACAACTGACCCGACAGAACTGGCTAACCAAATAGACACCTGCGAAGCCGAGTTCAATTCCGTCGCGCAGGAGTTGCACCGGCTGAAGCAGGTATCCGGGAAGGCCGAACAACTGGATATAGACAACCAGCGGCTAGTAGAACACACAGAAAATCTGCGCTCTGAAGTAGAGATGCTGCAGGCTGAGAACCACCGCTTACTGGAAAAAGTCGAGAGCGAAGATTTCATGAATGGCGCGCTGGCGGTATTGCTCGGTGTCATCATCGCATTGGTAGCACCGCGTCTGGTGCCCAAACGCCGCAAAAGTTCCAGCTGGGCATAACAAGGAGACCACAATGTTACGAATACTATTACTGGCACTGTCACTGCTACTGCCGCCCTTGGCAATTGCTGCTGAGTCTACCGCAAATAACCCCCGCATTGTGATCGAGACCAACGAGGGCGACATTACACTGCAGCTTTTTGCCGATAAGGCGCCCATCACTGTGGCCAATTTTCTAGACTACGTAGACAGCGGCTTCTACAAGGGGACGATATTCCACCGTATCATCCCCAACTTCATGATTCAGGGCGGCGGGTTCACCCCGGACATGAAGGAGAAAGAAACGCGTGAGCCCATCGCAAATGAATCAAAAAACCGCTTGCACAATACGCGCGGCACGATTGCCATGGCCCGCACCAGCGATCCGGATTCGGCGACATCACAGTTCTTCATCAACCAGCGCACCAACCTGAGGCTGGACTGGGCGCCCGGAAACGAAGGCTATACCGTTTTCGGTGAAGTCATTCAGGGCATGGATATCGTAGACTTTATTGCGACAACACCCACCAAGACGGCAGGCGGAATGGGCAATGTTCCCCAGCAAGCCATCATCATTACAGATATCCTGCGCCAGCCCTGATGATCGCACTCAGCGTCAACTTGAATAAAATTGCCCTGATCCGCAACTCGCGGGATACCACCAACCCCAGCATTCCGGAGCACGCAAAAATGTGTATCGATGCCGGGGCTGACGGCATCACCGTGCACCCGCGCCCGGACCAGCGCCACATCCGCGTCCGTGACTGTTTCGACCTGGCCGCAATGCTCGATGTAGAATTCAATATCGAAGGCAACCCGATGACCGGGCCGCGCGCCAATGATCGCGCTGGCGTCGATGACTACCCAGGGTTTATGGCGCTGGTCAAAGCAATTCGCCCTGCCCAGTGCACACTCGTCCCTGACGGTGATGGGCAACTCACCTCGGACCGCGGCTTTGATCTGAAGCGCGACGGCGATGCTATCGCTCCACTCATACAGGAACTGCAGGCGATGGGTATTCGCACCAGCCTGTTCATGGACCCAGACCCGGAACAGATCCGCCTCGCAGCCCAGATCGGTGCCGACCGTATTGAGCTTTATACTGAATCTTATGCTCGCGCATTTCGGCTCGGAGAAAATCTGGACCGTGTGTTTAAGCAGTTTGTGCAGGCGGCTGAAGTGGCCGCCGAGGAGGGCTTGGGGCTCAATGCCGGACACGACCTGGACCTGCAAAATTTACCGCAGTTCGCGTCCATAAGAGGCTTGATTGAAGTGTCTATCGGACACGCGCTGACCGTGGATGCCATTCGTATTGGCTTGGCAAATACCGTGGCAGCCTACCAGCGCGCACTCGGAAAAATCTGATGGATGCACGCGTGCAGGCGCTGCTCGACAAACAAGAGATTACCGAGCTGATCCACGCATACTGTAATGCGGCAGACCGCCACGATCACGACAAGATGCGCACGCTGTATCACGAGGATGCGACCGACGATCACGGCGCGTTCTTCAAAGGTCTGGCGATGGCGTTTATCGACCAGTTACCGGCTATTCAGGAGCCGATGCTGATTCTGCATCACAACATTACCACTGTGAATATCATGCTGGACGGTGACTTGGCGGAAGGTGAGGTTTACGTGCTGGCGTTTCATCAGGTACGAACGGACGACGGGCCGGTCGATTTGCTCATCGGCGGCCGCTACTTCGACAAATACGAAAAGCGCGCGAGCCTATGGAAGTTCAACCACCGCGCTGTCGTGGCAGACTGGTGCACATTCAATAGTCCCTCCACGGTTTGCCTGGATCATCCGATGGTGGAGGGTTCCTATACCGGTAAGCCCGGGCCCGGCGACCCTTCCTACGCGTTCTTTCGTCTGCTTCGTCGAGGGCAGCGCTAAAGTGCAGCCAGCTTCTCTCTCAGGCTATCCGGTATACGTGTGGGCGATTTGCTCTGCGGATTCATGTGCACCAACACCGCCTTGCCGCGCACGGTTTCTCTGTCGCCCTGCGCCATCTCGGTGTGCAAGGTAAACGAGGAGTTGCCGATACTGGCATCGACGATCTTTGCGGTAACGTCGGAGCCATAGAAGGTCTCGCCAATAAAGTCGATGTGGACTGAGGCGAGGATCCAGCTTTTCACGATATCTGGCGTGCCCTCTGCTAGCGACTCAAGAAACCTTACTCGAACGACTTCGAACCAAGCGGCGATGGTGGCATTGTTTATGTGGCCCAGGGCGTCGGTTTCGTAGAGGCGCGGGGTGATGGTTATGGTGAATTCTTTCAATTTGGATCTCCGGAAATAGTGAGATGTAACGATTACTCGTGCATTGTAGCCAGCCTTACAGGGTGCCAGCGTCGCCTGCAAACCTCCCCAGCCTGCTCGGCCTGCTCGGCACCGCACACCAAAGTGCACCAAAATTATCACAGCATCAAGCTGACTTTAAACCGTATAATGCTAGCCCATCCGTATTCAAACCGGAATTTCAATGCGCCTGATGCTCGCCCCTATGGAGGGCGTTATAGACCATACGATGCGTGAACTGCTCACCTCCCTGGGCGGTATAGATCGCTGCGTCACCGAGTTTGTGCGCGTCACCGAACGGCTGTTGCCGCCGCGCGTCTTTCACCGCCTGTGCCCGGAGCTGGCGACAGGCGGAATGACTGCCTTCGGGGTGCCTGTCTATGTGCAACTGCTGGGCGGGCAACCGAACGTTATGGCCGACAATGCCGCGCGCGCAGCTGAGCTTGGCGCGCCGGGGATTGACCTGAACTTTGGTTGCCCCGCAAAAACAGTCAATCGCTCTGACGGTGGCGCCATCCTTTTACGCGAGCCCCAGCGTGTACACGATATTACCGCCGCAGTGCGCGCTGCGGTGCCGGCGCACATCCCAGTCACTGTGAAAACACGACTGGGGTTTGAGGATACATCGCGGTTTCTGGAGATCGCCGCAGGGATTGAAGCTGCAGGCGCGAATGAACTCACCGTTCACGCGCGCACCAAACGCGACGGTTACAAACCGCCCGCCTATTGGGAGTCCATCGCTGCAGCGCGCGAGTTGGTGTCCCTTCCGGTGATTGCCAACGGTGAAATATGGAGCGTTAACGATGCGCTTCGCTGCCGGAGCGTGACCGGCTGCAGTGACCTGATGCTGGGCCGCGGCGCGCTGTGCCGCCCTGACCTACCCCGCCTGATTGCCGCGGCAGACGCCGATGGCGAAACGCGCGAGCCCCTGAATTGGGACGGCATCACCGCATTGCTGCTGACGTTTTTTGTGTCAACGCTGCAACACTATGATGCGCACTGCGCGGGGAACCCACTCAAACAATGGCTGGTCTACCTGCGCGGTTATTTTCCGCAGGCCGGACCTCTGTTCGAGCGGGTCAAGCGCCTTCGTGAAGTAGATGAGATAATCGCGGTTTTGCGCGATATCCAGTCTGATACCGAAGACGATCGCTACGCTGCATGAGCCTGTCGGGCTTGGAATGGTGCTACAGCACCGATATGGAACCGACAAGCCAAGGCCGCGCTCGCAATTGTACAAGCACCACCAATCAATGGATAATCGCGGGTTAGTTTGAAAACCGCGCTACTGACGCTTCGGCAAACGTTCGGCAAACGTTTGGCAAACGTGTTAGACAGATAATTGACGGAAATACTATGGAACACAAGCCACGACACATTCAGTTAATGGATACCACCCTGCGCGATGGAGAACAGACACAAGGGGTTTCATTTTCACCCGATGAAAAAGTGAATCTCGCCAAGGCGTTGCTGCAACTTCTCAAGGTCGACCGTATTGAGGTCGCGTCTGCGGGTGTGTCGAAGGGCGAAATGGAAGCCGTTTCAAACATTAATGCGTGGGCTCAACAACAGGGCCTCGGTGACCGCATTGAGGTACTGGGCTTTGTCGATCACACCAAAAGCGTAGACTGGATTCTGCAAACCGGCGGGCAGGTTATCAATCTGCTGACCAAGGGCAGCGAGAAGCACTGCCGGGAACAGCTGGGAAAAACGCTCGATCAGCACGTGTCTGATATTATTCAAACCGTTGACTACGCGCTGGCCAAAGGACTGCAGGTCAATGCCTACCTGGAGGACTGGTCGAACGGTTATCGCAACAGCCCGGATTACGTCTACCGCATGATGGATCTTCTTAAAGACAGCGGGATACGCCATTTCATGCTGCCGGACACACTGGGCGTTATGTCACCGGAAGAAGTCTTCGAGAGCCTCAGCGACATGACTGCGCGGCATCCGAAGCAGCTGTTCGACTTTCACCCCCACAACGACTACGGGCTGGCCACTGCCAATGTTATGGCGGCGGTGCGCGCGGGCATAAATTCGGTTCACTGCACCATCAATTGTCTGGGCGAACGCGCGGGCAACGCCTCAATGGCAGAGGTGGTTGTGGTGTTGCGCGATAAGATGAGCATGGAATTATCTATCGATGAAACCTACATCGTACAACTCAGCACGATGGTGGAATCTTTCTCCGGCAAGCGTGTGCCCGCCAACGCACCTATTGTGGGTGCCGATGTCTTTACACAAACGGCCGGCATTCATGCCGATGGCGATAGAAAAGGCGGGCTCTACAAAACACGGCTCAGCCCTGAACGTTTCTCCCGCACCCGCAGTTATGCGCTTGGAAAAATGAGTGGCAAGGCATCGCTGGCTAAAAACCTCGAAGCACTGGGGCTCAGCTTGTCAAAAGAGAACCAACAAAAAGTGTTGGCAAGAATCGTCAAGCTCGGTGACTCGAAAGAGTTGATCACCACAGACGACCTGCCCTTCATCATCGCAGAAGTGCTGGAGAGCAAAAATTATCATCATATCAAACTACTGAATTGCTCGATCACCAGTGGCCTGAACCTGAAGTCGACAGCGAGCATCCGCGTCGATGTGGACGGCGATATCCGTCATGCAGTGGGCTCCGGCAACGGCGGCTTCGATGCCTTTATCTACGCCATGAACGAGGTGATGATGCCCCGCAACTATACTCTTCCGACGCTGGTCGATTATGAAGTTCGCATCCCGAGAGGCGGTCGTACAAATGCACTCACGGAGTGCGTGATCACCTGGGATTGTGAGGGCCAGGAAATCAAGACTCGCGGTGTGCACTCGAATCAGGTTTTCGCCGGCGTTCTGGCAACGCTACGAATCGTTAATTTGCAGTTGCATGAACGTGAGTCCGGGCAGGACTCTTCAGCGACGCCGCTTACAGCGGATGAGCAGATTTAAGCAGCGTCAGTTCCAGGTGATAGCGTCTTTACTCTGCACCCAGATCGGTAACAGCGACACGACCCAGATCAGCCGACCTTCGGCATCGCCCGTAACGCCGCAACCACCTTGTCGCCAAACTCCGCCGTCTTGATCATTTTCACGCCACTGCCGGGCTTCGACAAATCCGCCGTTGAGTAGCCGTCGGCAAATACGCTCTGCATCGCCGCCCACACGTTTTTCGATTCCTGCACCATGCCAAAGCTATCCTCCAGCATCATCGCAACTGAACCAATCATCGAGTATGGGTTGGCAATATTCTGGCCCGCGATATCGGGGGCAGAGCCGTGCGATGGCTCGTAGTAACTTTTCTCCGGCCCCTTGCAGGCAGACGGCATCAGGCCGAGTGAGCCCAGAATACCGCCACCCTGATCACTCAGGATATCGCCGAACATATTCTCCATCACCATCACATCGAACTGCCCTGGATTCAGACACAGCAGCGTGGCGGCAGCGTCTACCAGAATGTGTTTGATCTCCACTTCGGGATACTCAACGGCGATCTCGCCCAGCACTTCGTTCCACAGCACACTGGATTTCAGCACGTTACTTTTGTGTATGTTGTGCAGCACCTTCTTACGGCGCATACACAGCTGTAACGCCTCATGCATGATACGACTAATCTGTTCCTCGTCGTACTCAAGCGTCTCTTTTACATAGCGCAGACCGCGCTCGTTAATGCCAACCTCTTTTTCACCGAAGTAAAGTCCACCAACCAATTCACGCACCATGATGAGATCGATACCCTCTCCGATAATTTCCGCTTTCAAGGGCGAGAAATGTCCCAGCGCCTTGGGCAGAAACACGGGGCGAAAGTTGGCGAATGTGTTGTAACGCTTGCGCAGCGGCAGCAGCGCGCCGCGCTCGGGCTGCATATCTACCGGAATTTTCTTTGATTCCTCATGGCTGAGACCAATGGGACCTTTGAGAATCGCATCGGCATCATCACAAATGGCTTTGGTTTCTTCGGGAAACGGATGGCCGCACTTGAAATATGCCGCCGCGCCAAAATCGGCGTCGATGAGTTCAAATTTAACGTCATTACGCTCCTCGACCAGGCGAAACACCTTAACCGCTTCACGCATAATTTCAGGGCCGATACCATCACCCGCCAACAGGGCGATCTTGTAGTTTTTCATACTGAAGTTCTCTGGATTGTGTTCAACGACGCGCCGGGGACAGGCCGCCCCGATCACAAAACGCCAACATTCTACTGTAGATGCCTAAAAATTTCACCGGTTTGCATCTTTTTGAGAGTGGCTGTGTTTGAAATGTGTCGCCTACTGAGAGCCTGAGGGGCAGCGTTGTGGCCGGGACCGTGTGGCGACAGGACGTCGCCACACGAGCCTGCACATGGATGTGCGCTTTTGGCGCCGAGCTAGCCGCACAAATAAGTGCCATTCAAAGCGGACACTACCTGCGCAGACGCGGGTGGCCAGAGACCCACACTTAAAACAGCGTCGGCACTATCGCATCAATCAAACGCGGTCCTTTAGACACCATAGCATCGGCAAACAACTGGTTAAACTCCTCTGCGGTGGTAGCTCGATCCGCCTGCACACCCATACCAAGAGCCAGCGCGACAAAATCCAGATCGGGTCCATCAATGCGCAACATACTGGCGGCCTTGGGGCCCGGCTTGCCACCGCGCGCGCCGGTGCGACCAAATTCCAGCTCTAGAATGCTGTACTTGCGATTATTGAAAATCACCACGGTGACATCGAGATCTTCCCTCGCCATCGTCCACAGAGCCTGAATGGTATACATCGCGCTGCCATCGCCTTCCAGGCACACAACTTTGCGCTCGGGACAAGCAATGGCAGCACCTGTCGCTGCAGGCAGTCCCCAGCCGATACTGCCGCCTGTGAGGCTAAGCCAATCGTGAAAACGGGCGTTCGCTGTGGCCGGCGACAATGCCAGACCGCTGGTATTGGCTTCATCGACCACGATTGCCTGCTCTGGCAGATAATGCGCAATTGCCTGCGCGGCGCTGTTCACATCAAGCGCACCTGTTGGCAATTCAGGTAGGTTCAGCGTGTAGACATCGGGCTCTATAGCGCGGGCGTCAAGCGCATCCGCTAATGCATCCGCTAACGCATCAAGTAACGCCTGCAAGCACTGGTCGATGTCGTCGTACGGACCGGCAAGCTCGAATTCATCGCACTGCGGCGGAGCGATTCGGCTGGGCACACCGGGGTAGGCAAAGAACGACACTGGTGCTGCCGCGCCGATCAGGATCAAGTGATCCAAGTCCTTGATGTGGTCAATCGCCAGTTCCGCGAGATAGGGTAGTCGTTCCAGCACCGCCGCGCCTGCACCGCGCGCTTGCCGCGTGGGAAAGGTATCTGTACTGACGCGAGCACCACTGGCCTTACCAATTCGACTGAGCAGTAGCCCACGTTGCTGGTCGATCTCGCGCCCACCGATCATCAGCATACAGTTCTTGCCCGACGTCAGTTTGGCGACGACCGCGTCGATATGGCTCGCAGCGACAGTCGCTGGTGGCTCGCGCTCAATGGCCAACTCTGCACCATTAGGATTATCGCCCCATGAGACATCCGCCGGCAGCATCAGCGTCGCCACTTTTCCTGCCCGCGCATGACGTATCGCCCGCACAGCATCGCGCGCAATGTCACCGGAGGTTTTGGAGGTATGCACCCAGTGGGAGACCGGCCCTGCGATACCCTCGATATCGGCCGTCAGTGGGGCATTGTACTGCAGGTGATAGGTCGCATGATCGCCGACAATATTGACGATCGGCACATGACCCTTTTTTGCATTGTGGATATTGGCGAGTGCATTGCCAAGCCCGGGGCCGAGGTGCAGCAAGGTGGACGCCGGTTTGCGCGCCATGCGCGCGTAGCCATCTGCCGCGCCGCTGAGCACGCCTTCAAACAGGCACAACACGCAGCGCATACCCTCCACTTCATCCAGTGCGGCAACGAAATGCATTTCGGAGGTGCCCGGATTGGTAAAACACACATCGATCTCGTTGTTGATCAGGGTAGTCAGTAAACTCTCAGCACCGTTCATGGTTTGCTCCATTTAGTCTTCAGGCACCAGCCCGTTTGTCATCGGCTCTATTCACTCTGCATTGATTTCAGACTCCATCCCCTGTTTCGCGAGAGCGCTGGATACTACTAATATGTCTGCTGTTCTTACTGAACCCAAGCATAGATCAAGCGAGCGTGACTCGCTATACGGACTCCACTCGCGGCACAGACTTCAGCAACGCTTGCGTATAGGGATGTTGCGGGCGGGTGAGAATTTGCTCGGCACTGCCCTGCTCCACCAGCTTGCCTGCCTGCATAACACCCACCGTGTGAGCGAGACTGGGAACAATCGACAGATCATGCGTAATGAAAAGGTAGGACACGCCGAATTCTCGCTGCAGCTCCCTGAGCAAATCCAGCACTTCTGCCCGGATCGATACATCCAGCGCGCTTGTAGGTTCGTCACAAATGATCAGCTGCGGCTCGACAGCCAGCGCTCTGGCAATCGCAATACGCTGCAACTGGCCGCCAGAGAGCTCATGTGGAAAGCGCGCACTGAACTCATCGCCCAACTGCACGCGGCGCAACAACGCCGCAATACGCTCATCGCGCTGCGCTGTGGATAAACCCATGCCGAGACTGTCCATGCCCTCGCTGATGACCTGGGCCACGGTCAGACGCGGGTTCATAGAGGAATAAGGGTTCTGGAATATCACCTGAATTTTCTTGCGGTAGGGCAACATGGCGCGGCGACTCAAGGTCTGTATCGGCTGGCCCATAAAAGAGATCTGTCCGGCGGCCACTGGTTCCAGATTCAGTATGGCTCGACCCAGTGTGGATTTACCGCTGCCCGACTCGCCCACCAACGCATAAGTCTCACCGCGCCCGATACTCAGCGACACGCCATCCACGGCACGCGTGTAGTCCACCACTCTTTGCAGCACACCCTTGCGAATAGGGAAATGAACTTTAACATCATCCAGCTGCAGTAAGGCCTGATCCGAACGACTTTCATGGAAGTGAGTGAGATCGGGCAGGGCCGCAATCAGCCGCCGGCTATACGCTTGCTGCGGGTTGCGGAAAAACTCCTCCACCGGGGCGCGCTCAATTATCTCGCCCCGGTACATCACCGCTACCTCGTCAGCGGTATGGCGCACCACACCCATATCATGGGTAATCAACAATACGGCCAGTTGCCGCGAGCGGGTAAGCCCTCGGATAAGCGCCAGCACCTGTGCCTGTATGGTCACGTCCAGCGACGTAGTCGGTTCGTCGGCGATCAGAATATCGGGTTCACAGGCAAGCGCCATGGCGATCATCACCCGCTGCTGCTGCCCGCCGGACAACTGATGTGGGTAGAACGCGCAGCGCGCTGCTGCGTCCTGGATACCCACTTCCGCAAATAATTGCACCACGCGCTGGCGCAGTGCTGCGCCCTTCAGTGGCGTGTGCAATCGGAGAGTCTCAGCAACCTGATCACCCACCGTCTGCACCGGATTGAGAGCGCTCATGGCATTCTGGAAGATCATCGCCACGCGCTCACCGCGCACGGTTTGCATGTCCGCCTCGGACAGCTCGAACAAGTCATCATCGCCCACCCGCACTTCACCTGCCGTGATACGCAGAGCGCTGGGGAGCAGACGCATGGCTGCCAGCGAGGTCACCGACTTGCCGCTGCCGGACTCTCCGACCAGCGCGAATATTTCACCCGCACGCAATTCCAGGCTGACGCCCTTGAGGATTTGATCGCCGCTCTCGATCACCTCTACCCGCAGATCCCGGACCTGCATCACTGGCGCAGAGGTTGTTGTCATGCTGGAGACCTCCGAGTGCTGGAGCGCGGATCGAAGGCATCGCGCACCAGATCCGAAAACAGGTTGGCCGCCAATACCAGTACAAACATAAAAAAGAAGGCTCCGGTGAGTGTCCACCATACCACCGGCTCACGCGACAACTCCGAGCGCGCACCGTTAATCATATTGCCCCAGCTCGCCATACTGGGATCGATGCCTACGCCGATGTAAGACAACACCGCCTCTGCCAGCACCAGCGCGCTGAAATCCAGAACGAAAGTAATCAGGATAATGTGCGTAACATTGGGCAAAATATGACGCGCCAGTATGCGCTGGTGACTCACACCGAATGCATGCGCGGCCTGCACATACCCCAACTGACTTATCTTCAGCGTCTCCGCGCGAATCAAGCGACACAAGGACGACCAACTCGTCACGCCGAGAATAAAACACAGGGCCAGAAACCGCGCATCCGCTTTCTCCAGGCCGATGGAAAAGGAATCCGGGTTAAGATCGATATACACCTGAAACAAAAGCACCGAGGCCGCGATCAACAAAATACCGGGAATAGAACTCAAAGTGGTGTAAAGGTACTGCACAGCATCGTCCACCCAGCCCTTGAAATAGCCCGCCGACACACCCAGCGTAATGGCGATGGGCAGCATGATCAGAGTGGAGAGCGTGCCCAGCAACACCCCGGTGCGCACGCCTTTGATGCTTTGATAGGCAACATCCGCGCCGCCCAGATCAGTGCCCAGTACATGGTAGTAGCGACTGATGCTCACCAGCCAGACCGCCAGACAGATCACAATCCCCTGTGTGGCCCAGGATGCCCCCCATGGATACGAACTGCGCCGTAGGAAAATCCACTGCAAACCGATCAGCAGTGCCGACAGCATAAGCCCCCAAAACAAGCCCTGAAACGATTTATCAAGGACATCGCTCCAGCGCTCCTCGGGCTGCGCCAGGTGACGACCTGCATGCTCCAGCAACGGGAAATCCCGATACGTCTGACCCTGTTCATTCTTCGCATCCTGCTTTTCGAAGGAGTTGAGCGCGAACGGCGCCGAGTAAGTGCGCTCAAAACGCTCACCCATACCCCCCAGCATGACATCAAGGACGCTAGTGACTTTGTTGCTGTAAAAAACCTCACCATGGGGTGAACCCTCGACAGGCTCGAGTGCGCGTCGAAAATGCAGTGAATCCAGCAGCGCGATACCCACATACACCAGAATCACGGTGATCGTGACCATTCCCATCCGCGTGCCGAACACCTGTCGCCAATGCTCGCGTGTTTGCGGATCATGCCGCAAGCGCCAGAAGAACGCGCACAGTGCGAATACCAGGAGGTAAATGAGAATATCGGACCAGAGCAGTAGCGGCTTCATGCGTTAGTTAAGCCGCAGCCGGGGGTCAGCCCACGTGTAGGAGATGTCCGTAAGGATGAGTCCAATGATATACAGAATGGAGCCGATAAATACCATTGAGCGGACAATCGCAAAGTCCTGCGCGTTGATTGCGTCGAGCATGTAGCTGCCTAGTCCCGGAATGCCGAAAAACGACTCGATCAACAGCCCGCCCATAAACAGCTGCGGAATCACTACCACCACGCCCGTAAGAATCGGTATCAGCGCATTGGGCAGGATATGCCGAAACAGGATACGGATTTCACTGGCACCCTTAGCGCGCGCCGTGCGCACATAATCCTGGTTGGCCTCCTCCAAAAAAAGCGTGCGATACCAGCGCGCGCCCGCTCCAATGCCGGCGATCACGCCCACCAACACAGGCAGAAGCAGAAACTTCCAGGGCTCGATCTCACTAAACCCGGAAATAGGCACCAGCTTCCAGGTCTTGGCCACCAGGTATTGGCCGCCGATGATGTAGAACAGGTAGGAAATAGACATCAGGCCGACAAACACAAACACGGTCCAACGATCCAGCCGCGTTGCGTGGAACATAACCACCATCAACGCGACACAAATATTTACCCAAATGCCTACCACGAAGGTCGGCAGTGCTACCGCCAGGCTTGGCCACATCCGGGTAGACACATCGGTGGTAATGTCGCGGCCACTCTCGGAACGGCCAAAATCAAACGCAAACAACTTGACCGACTTGGAGAAAAAAATCGTCTCCGTCAGCGCCTCGCTGCCGGGCGCCTCGGCATTAAAGAACAAAGGAACGTCGTAACCATTCTTGCGCTTCCAGGCCTCTACAGCCTCAGGCGTTACATATTTCTGACCCAACTGCGATACCGCCATATCGTCCGGCGAGTTCACCACAAAAAATAGAATAAATGTCAGTAGATTGACGCCAATAAGAATTGGAATTGCGTAGAAAAGACGTCTAATAATGTAGGCGAGCATGATTATCCCCTAGTATGTCTTACGGTCGCATTCTGGCGACGGCGATAGGCGATAATACCGGGCAGCAGCAAGCTAGCCAGCAATAAGAGGCCAGCATAGAGCGGCCAGGTAACAGGTTGATTCCACAGTATTTGCATTTTCGCGCGTTGTTGTGGATCAACCCGTGTGTATTTCAGCGTGGCCTTGGAGATGCCGTGACGTTTATTGTTATGCACCCAACTGTTGTTCAGGTAAATCTGCTTGGGGTAGAACGCATACAACCACACGGCGTCGCGGCGATACAGTTCGACCATACGAGCCACCAGTTCATCACGTTCCAGGCCAGGCCGCAGCACGCGCATTTGACGGAACAGTGCGTCGTATTCCTCACTGGCATAATTAGAGTTATTGGCGCCGTCGCAATCACACTCTAACGGGCTTTCCGGACCATGCAGCAGAAAAAGGAAATTCTCCGGATCGGGATAATCCGCCAACCAGCCCATTGAGAAGATTTGTGTATTGCCGGTCAACAGTTTCTCTCGCGTGCGACTCCAATCCGCTGGCCGAAATTCGACTTGCACTCCAATTTCGGAGAATACCCTGTCAATCCAGTTCATCGAGGTATTGTCGATAGCCTGCGATTGCACATCGATGAAGATTTTAAGTGGCTCACCCGTGCGCGCATCGCGCCCATTCGGATAGCCCGCTTCGGCCAGCAATTGTCGGGCGTATTCAATGGACTTTCGTTTGGGCTCGCCATCTACCCAATCATAGACGTAGGGGTTGATGCCCGCCTCGCCCTCAAGGTGGCCAGGGATGCCTGGCGGAATCAGGTTCTGCGCTGCGATGCCGTTGCCCTTATAGAAAACGTTGAGGTACTCCTCGGTCAAAAATGCAATTTGCAGCGCCTGCCGCAGCTTGCGCTTCTCCTCGGTATAGCCACCAACCACAGGGTCGCGCATATTAAAGCCGTAGTAATACAGCCCGGGTTTCACATCCGGCGACATGGTAATGTTGTTATCTGCCAGCGCCGGCGACATCTCCACGCCATCGGGTCGCACCACAAAAGCCTGGTCGAATACCCCTGTGGTATTGGAACTCACTTCTCCGGAACGGTCGTAGTAGCCCTGCATGAATTTGGTCCACAGGGACAACCCTGACTTTTCTAAACGGAATACCGCGCGATCAATAAAGGGGATGGGCTTGCCGGCATCCTCAAGATTCCCCGCTTCCAGATCACCTGGCGCGCCCTCAGTGGGGAAAAATTCCTCTCGGTAATTGGGGTTTCGCTCCAGCACTATTTCACTGTTGGGATCATTTTTGACCATCATGAACGGACCCGAACCTACCGGCCACCAATCCAGCGTCAGATTGCGATCTGCAAAGCCTGGATTATGATAAAAGCGATCTACCTCTGGCGCGATGGGTGAGAAAAATGGCATGGCCAGCCAGTAAACAAACTGCGGATAGCGGTCCTTGACGGTGATCCTGAGGGTGCGCTCATCCACCACCTCCAAGCCTTCCATCGCATAATCATCAAGATTGAACCAGCCGTCTCTGGGAGCATCTGTGACCTGCTCGGAAAATTCTTTCATGCCGAGGATATGCTGAGACATAAATCCCAGCATGGGGCCAGCATTGAGTGGGTCGGCCAAGCGCTTGATGGCGTAGGCGTAGTCGTTGGCCGTCACCGCGCGATCACCGCCGTGCGGAAAATCGGGGATCTGTTTGTATTTCGCCCCCTCCCGGGCCGTGTCAAACAGGTAGCGCGGTTGCCCCTGTTCATCGAGCGCAAAGGCCGGGTGTGGCTGATAATGCAGATCGTCGCGCAGGCGCAAGGTATAGCGCGTGAAAGCGACCAGCTGATCTCCCTCGTCCACTATCTGGCCCGCGGCGTCCAGATATTCGACCTGAGGCGAAGACTCCAATGCCCCGGGAGTCAATTCATACGGCCGTTTCAGAAAATGGTAATCCATCGGCGGCTCGTAAATCTGCATGATGAACAAGGATTCATCCGTGGCATACGAGAGCGCAGGATCGAGGTGCTTCGGTGGCGCCGGCGCCATCATCGATTGATAGGTTAGTTTGCCGTCTGGCGATGGCGGGTTAGGATCATTCCATGCAGACTCGCCACAGCCAACCAGTACCATCAAGGCCAGATATAGCAAAGCGTTCGTGTGATGAAAGGGGTTATCGGCTGTCATTCACTGTGCAGTCGGTGATCTTCTGGCAAGCACGCAAGCATAACCTGTTGCCGCCGAGCGCGCATCCCGAAAAGCCCCGCAAGGCGGCAGTATTCGGCGGCATACTTCCGGCGAGCTGTGCCTGTCCCCAGTGAGCCTCTCCGCCGTCACCAAGCTGGCGGCCATTAAAACCGTTAACGCTACGGTGACCGCTATCGGCGCGGCGCTTGCAAGCTACACCCAATTGTTCAGCGGGCTACTGTATATTGGTCTGGGTGCGGCGGCCGTGCTGCTTCTTATCACGCCAATACTGAAGAAAATGATGTAAGGCATTCATTAGGAGACAAATATGGACAAGCGCGAATTTGATGTGATCGTTTGGGGCGCCACCGGGTATACCGGGCAGTTGGTGGTGGAGTATCTGGCACAGACCTACGGCGTGGACGGCGATTTGCGCTGGGCTATTGCAGGTCGCAATAGCAGTAAGCTGAGAGCGGTACTCCAATCCTGCCTCCCTGCAGAACAGCGCGATAAGCTGCCGATGCTGCTGGCCGACAGTAACGACGCCGCCAGTCTGGCATCTCTTGCGGGGCGGACGCGCGTAATCTGCACCACCGTTGGTCCCTATGCCAATTATGGTACACCGATGGTCGCAGCTTGTGTGGAGGCCGGCACGGATTACTGCGACCTCACCGGTGAAGTGCAATGGATGGCGCGCGTCATACCACAGTACCAGCAGGCGGCCGAAGACAGCGGCGCACGTATTGTTCACACCTGCGGCTTCGACTCAGTGCCGTTTGATATGGGCAACTGGTATCTGCAGCAGGTGATGTTTGAGCGTCATGGTGTCTACGCCCAGCAGGTCAAAGGGCGGGTCGGTCGCAATCGGGGTACGGCGAGTGGCGGCACCATTGCCAGCATCCTGAACATGATGGAGGAGGCGCGCGCCGATCCTTCAGTGCGGCGCCAGGTTGCCAACCCCTATGTACTGTATCCCGAGGGTGTGCCCGCCGGGCAGGACGGGGCAGACCAGACGGGTGCGAAATACGATCCCGATTTTAGCCAGTGGACCTCCCCCTTTATCATGGCGGCGATCAATACCCGCGTCGTGCGCCGCAGCAACGCTTTGCTTGGCTTTCCGTGGGGTGAAAACTTCCGCTATGACGAGGCCATGCTGAACGCATCGCGTTATCAAGCCACGCGAAATAGCGTAGCAGGCGCTGTTGGAATGGTGGCACTGGCGCTGGGACCAACGCGCAAACTGGCGCAGCGCTTTCTGCCAAAGCCCGGCGATGGACCGACGCGAGCCCAGCGCGAAGCTGGTTATTACGAAGTTTTTTTTCGCGGCATCAACCCCAATAATCGCATTCAGGATACCGTGGTAAAAGTCACGGGGGATCTCGACCCAGGCTATGGTTCAACCGCCAGAATGTTGGGCGAAGCGGCTGTTTGCCTGGCCAAAGATACACTCAGTGTGGGCGGTGGCTTCTGGACACCGGCATCAGCACTGGGCGGTTCCTATTTGCAGCGCCTTATCGATTATGCAGGCCTGACGTTTGACAGCCAGGACCCAGACTAAAGCCTGCCATACGCACACACCAATGCCAGCGCCAAAGACAAATGGCATTTACTTAAGCTCAAAAGTGGTCCTCAGGCGCCATAGCGAGTGGAGATTGCAGGGACCGCCTGCAGCCATGGAAGGTGGGGCGGCCAGCCGTGGGGCGGCCATTCGCGACAGAAACAACTATTCAACACTCGCAGCGCTGGTAATACCGCATAAAACCTCGTACATTCCCCGCAACAAACGATAAAAATATAGGGGAAATCGGGCGCGAGGTGAACAGATTTAACCTCACGTTTAGCGGCGAAATTTTGCCTGGCTACGAAGCGGAGCTGGTCAAGCTACATTTCGCCAATATGTTTGACATT